>LNFM01025979.1_pt1 | contig 14041 bp, 16 predicted proteins | sample 596031 | NCBI WGS metagenome assembly LNFM01 (sample SAMN04254537, study PRJNA301005) | activated carbon metagenome | isolation source: dual media filters at the Ann Arbor, Michigan drinking water treatment plant | place: USA: Ann Arbor
GCCCGCTCCGGCGGCTCGGCCAGGCCCCGCGGTTCCAAGACGTAGCGGCGCAGGAAGAAGCCCGTCAGCGCGAAGCCGGCGGCGAGATCGGCGGTGGATGGCGGTCTCGCCCCCTGCCCCTCGCTGAGGAAGGGCGGCAGCGGCAGCAACCGGTCCCGGTAAGGCTCGGCCGCCTTGCGACTGACGGCCTTGCCCGATTTCGGCGAGACATGGCTGAGATCGTCGGGCGAGCCGGTGACGGCGCAGCGCGAAAGATCGAGCCCGAAGCCGAGTTCGGCGAGCATCGCGACCTCGAAGCGCACCACCAGCGCCGGCGCCAACGCGGGCTCGTCGAGATGGGCGACCATCACGGAGAGCGCCTCGTGCAGGCCGGGATGGGGGTCGCGCTCCGGCAACAGCCGCAGCAGCGCTCCGATGGTGCCGAGCCCGTAGAGCGCGACCGGCGCCGCGATCAGCCGCGCGGCATGCGAGGCGAGCAGTTCGACCTTGTACTCGCCGAGATGCTCGTCCAGCCGCGCCCGCCAGGTCAGCGCGACGGCGTTGCCGGGCTGGAGCACGGGCTGCTGTTTGGCCGAGCGGCCGCCGCGGACGAGGCCGAGATGGCGGCCATGGTCACGCGTCATCACCTCCAGGATCACGGCGCTCTCGCCATGGCGCCTGACGCCGATGATCGTGCCCTCGTCGTTCCATTCCATGGGATGGGTTTAGGGCGGCGCGCGCGAGGCTGCAATTTCGGGTGAGGACACGCGGGGAACCCCTCTCCTGCCCCGATGTTCACGCCACATACTGCGCCACGCCGCCGCCGAAGGACCAGTCCTCGCGCTTGACCTCGAGCAGGTTGATGAAGATGTCGTCCGGCTTCAGCCCGGGATCCTGCTGGAGATTGGCCGCGATGGCGGCGAACAGCGCCTTCTTCTGGGTGACGCCGCGGGTGTTGGCGACCGTGATCTGGATGATCACCAGCCGAAGACGAACTCCTCGGCCTCGTGCTGGTGGACGACCGCGAAGAGGTCGTTCTCCGGCACCTCGAAGGTCGCGCGAAGCGCCCGGTAGACGCCGTCGACGATGGCCGCGGGATGCGAGGCGGGGCGCCCGCGGCGCATCGAAACTCGGATCAGGGGCATGAGAGGTCTCCGTTGGCACAGCGGCGGTCCCGCCAGTGAGGAAGACCCTAGCTTGCGCAATGCATCCTGAAACCGTATCAAGGATGATATCAGCGATATCGACTAGGGATCATTATGCTCGCCGCGCTCGATCCGGACGCCGTCGCCGCCTTCCTCAGAACGGCCGATCTCGCCAGCTTTACCCGGGCGGCCGAGGCGCTGGGCACGACGCAGTCGCTGGTCAGCACGCGCATCCGGCGGCTGGAGGAGCGGCTGGGCAAGGTCCTGCTGCAGCGCCATCCCCGGCTGGTGCGGCTGACGGCGGAGGGCGAGCGCTTCCTGCCCGCGGCGCGCGACCTGATGGCGGCGCAGGCCAAGGCGCTCACGGTCTTCGCCGCCGCGCCGGAGCGCATGGCGATCGGGATCAGCGAGCAGGCGGTCGGGGCGGAGATCCCCGCCGTGCTGGCGCGTCTCGCCACCGCCCACCCGGATTTCGTGATCGCGCTGCGGATCGAGCCATCGCGGGCGCTGGAGGCTGCCTTCGAGCGCGGCGAACTCGATGTCGCGATCATCCGCCGCCTCGCGGCCGGCCGCAGCGGCGAGGTGCTGCGGGAGGATGGGTTCGGCTGGTTCGCGGCGCCGCGGCTGGTGCGGCGGCCCGACGAGGCGCTGCCGCTGGTCAGCCTGACGCCCGATTGCTGGCTGCGGCAGCATGGCATGGCGGCGCTCGACCGCGCCGGCCTCGCCTGGCGCGAGGCCTTCATCGGTGGCGGCATGAGCGCTGTGCTGGCGGCGGTCGCGGGCGGGCTCGGCGTCTCGCCGCTGGCGGCAAGGCTGGCGCCGGCAGGGACGGTCGATGTCGGGCGCGACTGGGGCCTGCCCGATCTCGGCACCTCCTGCGTCGTGCTGCGCAGCCAGGTGGCGACGCCGCGCGCCAACGCCTTCGTGCGGGAACTCGCCGCGGCCTTCCGGGCCGGATGAGGCCTACCCCACCACCCGCTCGACCCGGCTGATCACCCGCTTCTCGCGCAACTCGCTGATGATCGCGCTGAGATGCTTCAGGTCCCAGACCGTCAGATCGATGGTGACGTTGGTGAAGTCAGGGTTCGGGCGGTGCATCGCGACTGCGTCGATGTTGCCGTCATGCTCGGCGATGGTGGTGGTGATCTGGGCGAGCGAGCCGGGCTCGTTGATCGAGTTCAGGGCGATGCGCGCCGGGAAGCGCTGCATCGCCTTGTCGTCGAGATCCCAGCGCACGTCGAGCCAGCGCTCGGGCTCGTTGTCGAAGGCGGCGAGCGCGGGCGACTGGATCGGGTAGATCGTCACCCCCTCGCCCGGCGTCAGGATGCCGACGATGCGGTCTCCCGGCACCGCCCCGCCATTGGGCGCGAAGCGCACCGGCAGGTCACCGCCGAGGCCGCGGATCGGAATCGCGTTGTCGCCGGGCCCCTCGCCCGGCAGCTTGAACTTCAGGTTCTCGCCCTGGCGCAGTTCGAACCAGCCCTTGCCGTTTCCGGTGCCGGCCCCGGCCGCCTTGGGATCGGGCGTGGCGCGCTTCTCGGGCTCGAGGTCGGGATAGACGGCCTTGACCACGTCGCCGGAATACATCTCGCCGCGTCCCACCGCCGCGAGCACGTCGTCGACGGCGTTGCGGGCGAGGCGCTTGAGCGCCGCCTTCAGCTTCTCGTCGCTGAAGGGGCGGTCGGCCCGCCCGAAGGCGCGCTCGAGGATCTGCCGGCCGAGGCCGGAATACTGCCGGCGCACTGCGCTGCGGGTGGCGCGGCGGATCGCGGCGCGGGCCTTGCCGGTGACGACGAGGGATTCCCAGGCGGCCGGCGGCGTCTGCCCCTCGGCGCGGGTGATCTCGACCTCGTCGCCATTGGCGAGTTCGGTCAGGAGCGGGGCGATGCGACCGTTGATCTTGGCGCCGACGGCGCTGTTGCCGACATTGGTGTGGATCGCATAGGCGAAGTCGATCGGCGTGGCGCCGCGCGGCAGCGCGATCAGCCGGCCTTTCGGCGTGAAGCAGAAGACCTGGTCGTGGAAGAGCTCGAGCTTGGTGTGCTCGAGGAATTCCTCCGGGCTGTCGCCCTCGGCGAGCAGGTCGACGGTGCGGCGCAGCCACTGATAGGCCCGGCTCTCATCGGCATAATGAGCGAGTTCGGTGGTGCGCCCGTCCTTGTAGTGCGCATGGGCGGCGATGCCGTATTCGGCGATCCGGTCCATCGTGTCGGTGCGGATCTGCAGCTCGACGCGGCTGTGACCCGGCCCGACCACCGTGGTGTGGATCGAGCGGTAGTCGTTCTGCTTGGGCGTCGAGATGTAGTCCTTGTAGCGCCCGGGCACCATCGGCCAGGTCATGTGGACGATGCCGAGCACGCGGTAGCAATCCTCCGGCGTGGCGACGATGACGCGGAAGCCGAAGATGTCGGAGAGCTGCTCGAAGGAGATGGATTTGCGCTCCATCTTCTTCCAGATCGAATAGGGCCGCTTGCGCCGGCCGGAAACGTCGGCCTCGATGCCGCTGGCGGCGAGCTTGTCCTTGAGGTCCTTCTCGATCTCGCCGATGACGCTGCCCTCGCGCTCGGTGACCTCCTCCAGCCGCTTGGTGACGGTGGCGTGGGCCTCCGGCTTGATGTGGCGGAAGGCGAGTTCCTCCAGCTCCTCGCGCAGCTCCTGCATGCCCATGCGCCCGGCGAGCGGGGCATAGATCTCGGCGGTCTCCTCGGCGATGCGCAGGCGCTTCTCGGGCGCCATGAAATGCAGGGTGCGCATGTTGTGCAGCCGGTCGGCGAGCTTGACCAGGAGCACGCGGACATCGTCGACGATGGCGAGCAGGAGCTTGCGGAAATTCTCGCCCTGGGCCGCCTTCTTGGAGACGAGGTCGAGCTTCTTGATCTTGGTCAGCCCGTCCACCAGGCGGCGGATGTCGGGGCCGAACATGCTCTCGATCTCTTCGAGCGTGGCGGCCGTGTCCTCGACGGTGTCGTGCAGCACGGCGGCCACGATCGTCGCGTCGTCGAGCTTGAGATCGGTCAGGAGCGCCGCGACCTCGAGCGGATGGGCGAAGAACGGGTCGCCGGAGGCGCGCTTCTGCGTGCCATGGGCACGCATGGCATAGACATAGGCCCGGTTGAGGTCGACGAGTTCGTATTGCCGCATCATGCCCATGCGGGCCCTCTGTCACGCCTGCCTGATCTGGAGTCCGTCAATATCGGCGCAGGCGGGTCAGGCAGCAAGGCGTAATCCCCGAAGCGGGCACGAAAAAGCCCGGCGGCGCCGGGCTTTAGCGGAGTGGGTGAAGAAGCCGTTAGGCCGGGCGGCCTGGCAGGGCTCAATCCTCGTCGTCGGCGCTCTCGGTCGGCGGCACGAGGCCGTCGAGGCCGCGCAGCAGATCGTCCTCGCTCATGCGGTCGAACTGGACCTCCGAATCGGGGGTCGAGGCGCTCTGGCCGGGGGCTGCGAGCAGCGGCACGGTCTCGGCCTCCGGCTCGTCGACCTCGACATGCTTCTGCAGCGAGTGGATCAGGTCTTCCTTCAGATCCTCGGGCTTGAGCTTCTCGTCGGCGATCTCGCGCAGGGCGACAACCGGGTTCTTGTCGTTGTCGCGCGGCACCAGGATCGCGGAGCCCGACTGGATCATGCGCGCGCGATGGCTGGCGAGCAGGACCAGCTCGAAGCGGTTGTCGACCTTGTCGATGCAATCTTCAACGGTGACGCGAGCCATGGGCGGCTCCTTCTGATCTGTCGCGATGCAGGGAAATGGGTAGCGCGTGCCATTACAGGCAAAGCACCGCGGATGCAAGATTGGCGTCGCCCGCGCGCGACCTCAGCCGCGCATCCGGCGAACCATCTCGTCGAGTCCCGGCTCGCGCCGGCCATCGCCGCCGGTGACGAGGTCCATCGCCGGCAGTTCGTGCGGGGCGAGTTCGGCGAAGCGCATCCGCATCGTCGTCGCGACGCCCTCGCCGAAGGCGATCGCCTCGCGGTTGCCGACCGAGGAGAGGAATTTCAGCGTGCTGGCCGAGGCGTCCGAGATGGCGGAGCGGATGATCTGCTGGTCGATCTCGTTGGCGAGACGCATCGCGAAGATCGTCGAGCACTGCGACAGGATCGTCGGGTCGAGCTCGCCGGGGCGCTGCGTCACCACGCCGAGATAGGCGCCGTATTTGCGGCCCTCCTTGGCGATGCGGGCGATGGCCTGGCGCGTCGGCTGAAAGCCGAGCGACGGATCGGCCGGCACGTAGCGATGGGCCTCCTCGCAGAGCAGCAGGATCTCGTAGGTGCCCTGGCTCGCCCAGGCGAGGTCGAAGGAGAGCCGCGCCAGCACGGAGGCGACCGCATCCACGACCTCCGACGGCAGCCCGCCGAGCTGGAAGACCGTGATCGGGCGCCCGTGATGGGGCACGCGGAAGATCTGCGCGACGACCGGCGCCATCGTCTCCATCATGTTGGCGCGGGCGAACATGAACTGGTAGCGCGGGTCGTTGTGCAGGGTCTCGAGTCGCACCTTCAGCGAGCGCAGCGAGGCGTGCGGCCAGCGCTTCTCATGCAGGCCGATGAACTCGTCGATGATCGCGATGGCGTCGATGATCCGGTAGGGCGTGGGCATGTCGCCGGCGCTGCCCGTACCGTCCTCGCGGCGCCCCAGCCCGGCATCGAGCGGCCGCTTGAGCAGGGTGGAGTTCAGATCGCGCATGGTGTTGCGGGAGCTGCCGACGCGATAGCGCTCGCGCGCGCCCATCACGACCTCGCGCAGGATGTCGGCCTCCTCGTCGAAAGCAGTGCGGCCCCGGAAGACGACCTCGGCGAACTCCTCGAGCTTGAACATCCAGAACGGCAGGTCGAGCGCCTCGGCGTCGATCGCCAGAGCCCGGTCGGGAAAGGCGCAGGCATATTCGTTGTGCGGGTCGAGGATGAGGACGCGCAGCCGCGGGCGGGCCGCAATGGCGCGCCGCAGCAGCAGCGAGACGGCGCTCGACTTGCCGACGCCGGTGGTGCCGACCAGCGCGAAGTGCCGCGCCAGCATGTCGTCGATGCAGACGGTCGCGGGGATCGTCGGATCCTGCGTCAGCGTGCCGATGGTGACGGCCTTGCGCGTGCCGAGATCGTGGACGAGGGCGAGATCGCCGGACCGGATGCGGTGGGCGACGGCGCCGATCGGCGGATAGGTCGAGATGCCGCTCTGGAAGCTCGTGCCGCCATCGGCCCTCTCGATGACTTCGCCCAGGAGCTCGACCTGGACATGGATCGCGTTGTCGGCGCCCTCGTCCCAGACGGCGTTCACCGCCGACATTTCGTAGACCAGGCCGACGATGCGGGTGCGGCCGAGATTGATCGAGATCATCCGCCCGACGGTCCAGGATTCCGGACCGAGCCTCGCCATTCCGGCCACCGTGCTGGCGATGGTGGCGCGCGAGCCGTCGCAGGAGACGACGCGACCGAGGGAACGGTCGGGTTCCTGGGCGTGATCGCGCCGGTCGCGCGTCACCTCGGACGACACGCGCCCCATGACACCCGGATACCCTGGCCGTTCACGGTAGGGCCGAGTCTTTACGATTGCCTTATTCGCGGCCCGGCGCCTGCCTGCCCTGACGACGCGGTTACCGAAACACCAAGGCCAAGCCGCCAATCATCGCGACCCATCAGTTTTCGTGGGGTCGGGCGTGACAATGCGTGTCTTGAGACAGCGGCGCATTCTCGTCTATGCACGCCCGGTCCCGAGGAGGTCTGACCCATGGCGAACCGGCTGCGACTGGGCGTGAACATCGATCACGTCGCGACGGTGCGCAATGCGCGCGGCGGCGCCCTGCCCGACCCGGTGCGCGCCGCGCATCAGGCGGTCGCCGCGGGGGCCGACGGCATCACCGCCCATCTGCGCGAGGACCGGCGCCATATCCGCGACGCCGACATGGCGCGCCTGGCGGCCGAACTGACCAAGCCGCTGAACTTCGAGATGGCGGCGACCGAGGAGATGATCGCGCTCGCCGAGCAGCTGAAGCCGCACGCGGCCTGCCTCGTTCCCGAGAAGCGCGAGGAGCGCACCACCGAGGGCGGGCTCGACGTCGTCGGCCAGGAGGCGGCGCTGCGGCCCGCCATCGCACGGCTGAAAGCGGCCGGCTGCCGTGTCTCGCTCTTCATCGAGGCAGACGAGGCACCGATCGCGATGGCCGCCAAGCTCGGCGCACCGGTGATCGAGCTGCATACGGGGACCTGGTGCCATGCCGTCACCGATGGGCACCACGACAAGGCGCAGGCCGAGTTCGCCCGTCTCGCGAAGGGCGCAGCCTACGCCGCCTCGCTGGGCCTCGAGGTCCATGCCGGGCACGGGCTCGACTACGACACGGCGCGGCAGCTCGCGGCCGTACCGGAGTTCGTCGAGTTCAACATCGGCCATTTCCTGATGGGCGAGGCGATCTTCATCGGCCTCGACGCCGCGCTCCTGCGGATGCGGCAGGCGATGGACGAGGGGCGCGCCGCGACGTAAGTCTCGCGCATGATCCTCGGCATCGGCTCCGATCTCTGCGACATCGACCGCATCCAGAAGTCGCTCGACCGTTTCGGCGAGCGCTTCACGCACCGAGTCTTCACCGAGATCGAGCGCGCCAAGTCCGACCGGCGGGCAACGCGCGCGGCGTCCTACGCCCGGCGCTTCGCGGCCAAGGAGGCCTGCTCCAAGGCCTTGGGAACGGGCCTGCGCGCCGGCGTGTTCTGGCGCGACATGGAGGTCGTCAACCTGCCCGGCGGGCGGCCGACGCTGCGGCTGACCGGCGGCGCGGCCGCACGGCTGGCGGCGATGACGCCGCCCGGGCACGAGGCGATCGTGCATGTCTCGATGACCGACGACCCGCCGATGGCACAGGCCTTCGTGGTGATCGAGGCACGCTTGCTGCCGGCCTGAGCGGATCCGCAGGCCGGACGACGAGCGCTCACGCGGCCGGGGCCGCGCCCACGACCTACGCCTTCGATTCGTCGCTCAGCCAGCGGTAGAGGATGCCGCCGAGCGCCCCGCCGATCAGCGGCGCGACCCAGAACAGCCAGAGCTGCCCCATGGCCCAGCCGCCGACGAAGAGCGCCGGGCCGGTGCTGCGCGCCGGGTTCACCGAGGTGTTGGTGACGGGAATGCTGACCAGGTGGATCAGGCACAGGCCGAGCCCGATCGCCAGCGGCGCGAACCCCGCCGGCGCCTTGCCATGGGTCGCGCCCATGATGATGAAGAGGAACATCATCGTCATCACGACCTCGGTCAGGAAGCCGGCGAAGAGGCTGTACTTGCCCGGCGAGTGCTCGCCATAGCCGTTCGAGGCGAAGCCCTTGGCGAGATCGAAGCCCGGCGCCCCGCTGGCGATGAGATAGAGCACGCCCGCCGCCACGACGGCGCCGGCCACCTGCGCCACGACATAGGGCAGGATCTGGTTCGTCGGGAAACGCCCGCCGGCGGCCAGCCCGACCGTGACGGCCGGATTGAGATGGCAGCCCGAGATATGGCCGATGGCATAGGCCATGGTGACGACGGTGAGGCCGAAGGCGAGCGAGACGCCGAGCAGGCCGATGCCGACCTGCGGGAAGCCCGCCGCGATGACGGCGCTGCCGCAGCCCGCGAAGGTCAGCCAGAAGGTCCCGATGGCCTCCGCTGCATATTTCCTGCTGTTCATGATGCCGTCTCCCCCAAGCCCGGCCGAGATGGTGCCCGCGGCGTTTCGCAAGGTCAATCGGGCGGCCTGCGCGTCGCCGCCGGGCGACCTCACAAGGGGAAGGTGATCCGCGTCACCAGACCCGGTCCCGACTGGCGAACCAGCGTGCCCTTCAACTGCTTGGCGAGGGCGTCGACAATGCGATTGCCCAGGCCATGCCCCGGCGCCGCGTCCTCCGGCTCCTCGGGCAGCCCGACGCCGTCATCGGCGATGGTCAACACCGCCCTGTCGCCGTCGACCAGGCGAATGGACACCGCGATGCGCCCGGCGCGGCCGTCGGGAAACGCGTGCTTGAGCGAATTGGTGATGATCTCGGAGACCAGCATCGACAGAGTCGTCAGCTTGCGGATGTCGAGGGTCATCTCCGGCACATCGACCTCGCAGGCGACGCCGGATACCCCGCTGGCCTCGATGACGTCCGTGCAGAGATCCCTGAGATAGGCCCCCACCGGCAGGTCGACCTGGTTGGGGTCGTGCAGGCGCCGATGGATGCGCGCCATGGTCTCGATGCGGTTGCGGGCCTCGTCGAGGATGGCGGGTGCCGCCGCGGGATCGGCCCTGAGGCGCCGCCGCGACATGTTCAGGAGACTGGCGACGAAGGCCATGTTGTTGGCGACACGATGCTGCAGTTCCTCGAACATCGTCCGCTGCTGCTCGACCAGCGCGTTCGAGACGCGTTTCTCGGCCTCGAGCCGTCGCATTGCGCGCGTCATCAGGTGGATCAGCACTATGTCGACGGTGACGATGAAGACGTAAAACGCCAGCGCGAAAGCGCTCTGCCGGTCAAGCGCGAAGCCGTTGGGCGGGATGAACCAGTACCAGGCCGCCAGACCGCAGAGCACGGCGCAGAGCGTGCCGGCCGCCGTCCCGCACAGAAAGCTCGTGATGATCACGGCCGGAAAGAAGGTAAGGAACGGATAGCCGGGCGGCAGCGTGCCTTCGAGCGCGAAGCGAGCCGCCGTGGCAGCCGCCGAGATGAGGCCGGCGAGTGCGATCGCCACGGCCGCCTGGACGGCCGGCCGCGAGCGGGAAACGAGCGGCGGTGAGCGGAAGAGGAGCTTCACGGTTTCCTGGACGGTCTGGTCTTCAAGACGGCGGGGATCGCGGGGACAGGACCGTCGGAACCGGCGGCCCACGCTCTCCTAGACCGGTTCGCAGCACCGTCCATGTTAAAAGACGTATTGTCGCTTGAAAATGACGACCCGTCCGGACGGGCCGAACGGCGCCGGGGCCCCGCGCCTCTGCCGGCGTTGTCTGGCGGGCGACATTCCGCTAGACCGCGCGCTGGACCCCCGTCCCAGGAGCGCCCGCGTGGCCAACGACGTCGATTCGAAGAAGAAGACCGCCAAGGACGAGGGCGGCATCGTCGAGACCATCAAGGTCGTCGTACAGGCCCTGCTGATCGCGCTGGTGATCCGGACGCTGCTGTTCCAGCCCTTCAACATTCCCTCGGGCTCGCTGATCCCGACCCTGCTGATCGGGGACTATCTCTTCGTTTCGAAATACACCTACGGCTATTCCAAGCACTCGATCCCGTTCAGCCCGCCGCTCTTCTCCGGCCGCGTCTGGGCGGCCGAGCCCAAGCGCGGCGACATCGCCGTGTTCAAGCTGCCGACCGACAATTCGACCGACTACATCAAGCGCGTGATCGGGCTGCCCGGCGAGCGCATCCAGATGATCGACGGCATCCTGCACATCAACAACCAGCCGGTGAAGCGCGAGCGGATCGCCGATTTCGTCACCACCGACAATTGGGGGCGCAGTTCGCCCGCGATCCAGTATCGCGAGACTCTGCCCAACGGCGTCTCGCACCAGATCATCGAGCGCGAGGGCGACCGCGGTTCGTTCGACAACACGCCGGTCTTCGTCGTGCCGCCCGGCCACTTCTTCATGATGGGCGACAACCGCGACAACTCGCTGGATTCGCGCGACCGCAGTGTCGGCTTCGTGCCCTTCGAGAATTTCGTCGGCCGGGCCGAGATCATCTTCTTCTCGATCGAAGAGGGCGAATCCGCCTGGAAACTCTGGGAGTGGCCCTGGACGGTGCGGTGGAACCGCCTGTTCAGTGCGATCAAGTGAGGCCGATGCAGCAGTGAGCGAGAACCGCACGTGAGCAAGGCCGGCGACAACGGGCGCAAGCCGCCCGAGACGGCCCGCCTGCAGGCGACGCTCGGCCATGCCTTCAAGGACCAGGGGCTGCTCAACACCGCCCTCACCCATATGAGCGCGGAAGGCCCGCGGCTGCAGAGCTATCAGCGCCTCGAATTCCTCGGCGACCGGGTGCTGGGGCTGTGCATCGCCGACATGCTGTTCGCCCGCTATCCGACCGCGGCCGAAGGCGACATGTCGCGGAGGCTCGCCGATCTCGTGCGCAAGGAAACCTGCGCCGAGGTCGCGATCGCCTGGAATCTCGGCGCCTTCATGCGGCTGGGCGAAGGCGAGATTCTCGGCGGCGCCCGCAAGAACAAGGCGATCCTGGCCGATGCCTGCGAGGCGATCATCGGCGCCGTCTTCATCGACGGCGGCTATGAGGCGGCGCGCGGACTGGTCGAGCGCGCCTTCGGCGAGCGCCTGCTCAAGCCGGTGCGGCCGCTGCGGGACGCCAAGACGGCGCTGCAGGAATGGGCCCAGGGCCAGGGCTATCCGACACCGACCTATTCCGAGCGCGGTCGCTCTGGCCCCGACCATGCGCCGGTGTTCCGGGTTGCGGCGCGCATCACCGGCCTCGTCGATGCCGAGGCGCAGGGCCCGTCCAAACGGCTGGCCGAGCAGGCCGCCGCCGAAGCCTTCCTGCGCCGCGAGGGGCTGTGGACCGAAACAATGGAGAGCGACCATGGCTGACGAGACGGACGGCGCGCCCCGGGCGCCGACGCGGGCCGGCTTCGTCGCGCTGATCGGCGCGCCCAATGCCGGCAAATCGACCCTGCTGAACCAGCTCGTCGGCGCCAAGGTCTCGATCGTCTCGCGCAAGGTGCAGACGACGCGCACCCAGGTGCGCGGCATCGCGATGTCGGGCGCGGCGCAGATCATCTTCGTCGACACGCCCGGCATCTTCCAGCCCAAGCGCCGGCTCGACCGCGCGATGGTGACGAGTGCCTGGGGCGGCGCCACCGATGCCGACCTGATCGGCGTGCTGATCGATGTCGAGCGCTTCGACAACGAGGAGAACACGCGCCTGCTCGAGAAGCTCGCCGAGCTGAGGCAGCCGAAGTTCCTGATCCTCAACAAGATCGACACCATCGCCAAGGACAAGCTGCTCGAGATCACCGCCTCATGATCGCGGCGCTGACCGGCTACGGCGTCAAGGACATCCTGTCCTGGCTGGAGACGCGGCTGCCGCTGGGCCCCTGGCTCTATCCGGAGGACCAGATCTCGGATGCGCCGCTGCGCTTCCTCGCCGCCGAAATCACGCGCGAGAAGATCTTCGAGCGCCTGCATGACGAGCTGCCCTATCGCTCGACCGTCGAAACCGAGCAGTGGCAGCAGCGCCCGGACGGCTCGGTGCGCATCGAGCAGACGATCTATGTGGAGCGCGAGGGCCAGCGGAAGATCGTGCTCGGTGAAGGCGGCCAGACGATCAAGGCGATCGGCCAGAAGGCCCGCATCGAGATCGCGGAAGCCGCCGAGGCGACCGTGCATCTGTTCCTGTTCGTGAAGGTCCGGGAGAACTGGAGCGACGACCCGGCGCGCTATCGCGAGATGGGGCTGGAGTTTCCGAAGGGCTGAGCGTCGATCGCACCGCGCATCCCCTGTTGCCGGCGCGCGAAGGATTTGCCATCGATACGGAAATCCCGTAGTCTTTCGTTGGCATGACGGACGATCGGTTCGACCCTGCGAAGGACGCGGCCAACCGCGACAAGCACGGGGTCTCGCTGGCCTTCGGCGACGGGATCTTTGCCGACGACAACCATCTGATCCTGCCCTCGATCCGCGCGATCGACGGGGAGGAGCGCTTCAAGGTGATCGGGATCGTCGGCGCGAGGCTCTTTACCGGTGTCTTCGTCTGGCGGGGCGATGCGCCCCGCTTCATCTCGGTGAGAAGGAGCAATCAGGGTGAAGAACGCGCCTATCGCAGTGGCAGCTGACCCCACGGATGCCGCCGATTTCGACGTCACGGTCGAGGCCTTGGACCGCGCGCAGCGCGCCCGCCTGATCCGTCGGACGAGGACCGGGCTCGGCCTCTCGCAGGCGGAGTTCGCCAGCCGCTTTTGCGTCCCGGTCGGTACGCTGCGCGACTGGGAGCAGGCCCGGGTAACCGCGCCGGACTTCGCCGTCGCCTATGTGCGCGTGATCGCGCAGTATCCGGAGATGGTGGCGAAGGCCGTCGGCTGAGGCGTCGCGGCCTTGAGTTTTGCGCGCCGATGCCCTTTATCGCGCACACCACGAGACGCGCGACCACTTGATGACGGGGCCTGCCATGACCAACGACGAGGTTCTCGCCGAATTCCGCGAGGCGGGTGCGCTGCTCGAGGGGCATTTCATCCTGTCGTCGGGACGGCGCAGCGCCGTCTTCCTGCAGAAGATGTTCGTCTTCCAGGATCCGGTGCGCACCGAGCGGCTGTGCAAGGCGCTGGCGGCCAAGATCGCGGCGCGCTTCGGCAAAATCGACTATGTCGTCTCGCCCGCGATCGGCGGCATCGTGCCAGGCTACGAGACGGCCCGGCATCTGGGCGCCAAGGCGGTCTTCGTCGAGCGCGAGGGCGGCAGCTTCAGGCTGCGCCGCGGCTTTACCCTGCCTGCCGGGGCGCGCTGCATCATCATCGAGGACATCATCACCACCGGCCTCTCGCTGCGCGAATGCCGCGACTCGGTGAAGGACGAGCCCGGCACGATCGTCGGGGCCGCCTGCCTGATCGACCGCTCGGCCGGGCGCGCCGAACTCGGCATGGAGTTGGTCAGCCTGATGGACTACGCCGTGCCCGACTACGCGCCCGATGCGCTGCCGCCCGAGCTCGCGGCCATTCCCGCGACCAAGCCCGGCAGCCGGGGCCTGAGCGTCTGAACCCCATCACGTTTGCCGGCTGCGGCGAGAGGTCACAGCAGGGGGCGAGCGGCCGCCGACGATTTTCGCCGATCCGACATGGTTCGACCGTGTTTGCTTTTCATTTGAGTTTTTTGAAGCGATTTCAGACGGAGTGATTTCCATGGCGGCCGACCCGCGCATCGCGCTCTTCATCGATGGCGCCAATCTCTACGCGACCTCGAAGCAGCTCGGCTTCGACATGGACTACCGCCGGCTGCTGC
>LNFM01010912.1_pt1 | contig 14040 bp, 8 predicted proteins | sample 596031 | NCBI WGS metagenome assembly LNFM01 (sample SAMN04254537, study PRJNA301005) | activated carbon metagenome | isolation source: dual media filters at the Ann Arbor, Michigan drinking water treatment plant | place: USA: Ann Arbor
CGGCGGCCGACATTCCGATCGACAAGATCAAGCTGCCGCCAGGATTCAAGGTCGAGGTCTGGGCCACCGGCCTGCCGGGCGGACGCGCCATGGCGATGGGCGACGAAGGCAAGATTTACGTGGGCACGCGTGGCCTGGGCCGCGTGTACGAGGTGAGCAACAACGGCACCGAACGCACTGTTCGCACCGTGGTGGACAAGCTGGTGCAGCCCGCGGGCGTGGCCTTCAAGGACGGCGCTCTGTACGTGATGGCCATCAACAAGGTGCTGCGTTTTGACGGCATCGAGAAGAACCCCGGCGTGGCGCCGGTCGACATGACCGAGGTGTTCAAGTTGCCGCCCGAACAGCACCACAACTGGAAGTACATTGCCTTCGGCCCGGACGGCAAGCTCTATGTGCCCTTCGGTGCGCCGTGCAACATCTGCGCACTGCCCACTCCCGAGTACGCACAGATCCGCCGCTACAACCCCGATGGTTCGGGCATGGAGGTGGTGGCCACCGGCGTGCGCAACAGCGTCGGTTTTGACTGGCACCCGACCACCAAGGAGCTCTGGTTCAGCAACCACGGCCGCGACTGGATGGGCGAAGACACGCCCAACGACACGGTCAACCGCATGCACAAGGTGGGGCTGAACTTCGGCTTTCCGTCGTGCCACCAGGGGAACCTGCCCGACCCCGACGTGAAGAAGGACAATGCCTGCGCCGGCGTCGAACAACCCGTGGCGCTGATGGGCCCCCACGCAGCGAGCATGGGCGTGACCTTCTACACCGGCAACATGTTCCCGGCTGAGTACAAGGGCGTGCTGTTCAACGCGCGCAAGGGCTCGTGGAACCGCACGAAGAAAATCGGCTACGACATCGTGATGGTCAAGGCCAGCGCCGATGGCAAGAACAGCCAGGTGGTGCCCTTCATGACCGGGTTCATGAACGAGGCCGACCAGTCGTTCTGGGGCCGTCCGGCCTACATGCTGCAGATGAAGGACGGCTCGATGCTGGTCTCCGACGAGCAGCTGGGCGCGATCTACCGCATCACCTACGCGAAGTAAGCATGGTGAAATTGTTGCGGGTGCGGGGGGTGTCCGCCCTGCTTGGGGCCGTGCTGTGGGCAGGTTCCCCGGTGTGGGCGCAAGACATTTCAGCGCGCCTGATGGCCTGCGCGGCCTGCCACGGGGCGGACGGCAACTCGCAGTTGCCCAACATCCCGTCGCTGGCCGGGCAGCCCAGGGTGTTCCTGGAGAACCAGCTCGTCATCATCCGCGAGGGTCTGCGCGAGATACCGCAGATGAAGGGCTTGCTCGATGGTGTGAGCGACGCGGAGATCACCGCCATGGCGGTGCACTTCGCCAGGCAGCCCGCGCGCGTGTCACTGCCGCCGGGCGACCCGGCGTTGATGGCACAGGGCAAGGCACTGGCCGAGGGCATGCGCTGCGGCATCTGTCACCTGCCCGACTACCGGGGACGCGAACAGATGCCCCGGCTGGCGGCGCAGCGCGAGGACTACCTGCTCTATTCGATGCTGCAGTTCAAGAACAACCAGGCCACCGGGCGCGACACCATCATGGCCGCGTCGCTCTACGGCGTCTCCGACGGCGACCTCAAGGCGCTGGCGCATTTCCTGGCGCGCGCGGCACCGTAGCTGCGCAGCGTGGGGGCTGCGCGATCCGGCGCCGGGCCGCCCCAAGCCGGATCAGCCCCCTCGGGGGGGCAGCGACCAGCGCAGCGGCGGAGCGTGGGGGCTGCGCGATCCGGCGCCGGGCCGCCCCAAGCCGGATCAGCCCCCTCGGGGGGCAGCGACCCGCGCAGCGGCGGAGCGTGGGGGCCATGAACCTCAAACGCTGTTCTGGCCATCGCTCAAGGTCACCAGCAACTGGATGACCTCGGCGCATTCTTCCTCGATGCGGGCAATGCGGTGAGCCACGGCGGGCGACAGGCTCTTCTGGTCCGTGTGGCGGATCGATTCGGTCTGTTCCAGGATCGCCGACATGCGCTCGAACAGCTCGGAGGTGATCTGGTCGGCGTCCTGAGCCGGTCTGGCCAGCAGCGGAGCTGACCGCTTCATCTGCACGGGGGGCGTCTCCAGCAGCGGCAGGGGCGTGGTGAACTGTTCAAGGATGTCGGTGGGCGCGAAGTCTGTCTGGTGCGCCGCCCGCGGGGAGCGATCTGCAGATGTCACGCGGCCCTCGTTGGCAACCCCGGTCTTGCTGGTGAAGTCTCCCCTGTCTGAAAAGCTCAGCTCGATGGTTTCAACCTGCTGGTTGATCAGCTGATCCACGCGCTCACGGATCTCCACCCGGTTGATGGGCTTGTGGAAGAAGTCCACCGCGCCGAGCTCCATGGCACGCCGGCGGTAGCTCTCCTCGCTGTGCGAGGTGACCATGATCACCTGGGTGTGGCGGGTGCGCGGGTTTTGCTGCATGCGTTGCATCACCTCGTAGCCGCTCAGATCGGGCATGTCCACGTCGATCAGCATCAGGTCGGGCGCATGGGCGTCCAGCTTCTTGAGTGCGTCTTCACCGCGAACCGAAAAGTACAGCTGCGCGCAGTCCATCAGCGTGCGTGCGAGCACGTGGACCATGGACGGGTCGTCGTCGACGATCAAGACACGGCGGCGTTCGATGGTGGGGTCGTGCGTTGAGGGGACCACGGCAGCTCCAGTTGTTGAGTGTTGAATGTTCCGCGCTTCCGTGGCGCACAAAGGCGAAAAAAGCACCCCTTGTCGCGGCTTGATTCAGGTTTTCGGTGCAAATGCCGAGATGACACTCAAGCCACGCGCCGCAGGTATGGTCCTGCGCGCCCGGCCGCGCGGTGGATCCCGGGTCGTCCCGTTCTGAATTCCACCGCCACCACCGTCACCGGAGCCTGTATCCCATGAACACTGCTCTCCCCACGCGCGGGAAGACGTTCGCCAGCTTCAGCCTGACGGTGGTGATCCTGTGCCTGGGTCTGCTGGTGAGCGCGCTGGGGGCCTATGGCCTGGCCAGCCGTGTGCAGGCCGAGGCAACGCAGGACTTCTGGCGCAAGAGCGATCTGCTGGCCACCGAAGTGTCCCAGCGCATGTCGGCGGCGGTGTACGGGCTGCGCGGGGCGCGGGGCGCCTACGCCGCCAGCGAACGGGTCGATCGGGCCGAGTTCAGGGCCTTGGTCGACTCCATGAACCTGCGCCGCGAGCTGTCTGGCAACCGCGGCTTTGGCTGGGTGGACCGGGTGCAACGGGCCGAGCTGCCAGCCTACCTGCGCGAGATGCGCGCGGGTGATTCACCGGGTCTGACGCTGCGCCAGTTCAGCGAGAAACAGCACGACACGCTGTACGTCATCCGGTACATCGAGCCGGAAGAACTGAACCCCGGCTCCATGGGCGCGGACGTGGGCAGCGATCCGCGAGGGCGGGCCGCGATCGAACACGCCATTGCCACGGGCGAGACCACGCTCACCCTGCCGGTGCCCCTGAGCCGTGACGGCTCGCCCTCGCCCGGTTTCCTGCTGCTGATGCCGGTGTACACAACTGGCTTGGCGCCGTCGACCGCAGAGGAACGCCTGGCCCGTTTGCTCGGCGTGCTCTATGCGCCCCTGATCGCCCGCGACCTGTTGAGCGGCATCACCGGCATCACGGACGATCTGGTCACTTTCCAACTGTACGAGGGCAGTTCGGAGCCTGCGCTGGACAGCTGGATTGCCGGCTTTCATGCCATTGAAGGGGGGCAAGGCATCACCCGCACCGATGCGCCGCGCCTGCCACAGAGCGCCGCCTACAGCCAGCAGCTGCGATTCGAGCTGTACGGACGCTCGTTCCTCCTGCAGACCAGCAGCACGCGGGCCTTCGAACAGTCGGTGAGCCAGATGCCGGCCTGGATCGTGCTGGGCGTGGGCATGCTGCTCACGCTGGCGCTGGCCTGGATGGCATCGCATTCGGTGCGGGCTCGCCTGCAGGCCGAGGCGCTCGCACGCTCGATGACCATCAATCTGGAACGGCTGGCGGTGGTGGCGCGGCGCACGTCCAACGCGGTGGTGATCACCGACACGTCGCGGCGCATCACCTGGGTCAACGACGGGTTCGAACGCATCACCGGCTACAGCATGAGCGAGGTGATGGGGCGCCGGCCTGGTGAAATGGTGCAGTTCGAAGGCACCGACGCGCAAGAGCTGGTCCGCATCCGGACCGCGCTTGAAGCGGGACTGCCTTACCGGGGTGAGCTGCTCAACCGCAGCAAGACCGGACGCGAATACTGGATCGAACTGGAGATCCAGCCACTGACCTCCGACACCGGCGAGTTCATGGGTTTCATGGCCATCCAGAGCGACGTGACCGAACGCCGACAGAGCGCGTCGGAGTTGCAGGCCAGTCAGGCCTTTCTGGACCGCACCGGACGCATCGGCGGCGTGGGCGGCTGGGCGCTGGACCTGGCCACCCGGCAGATCCGCTGGACCGACCAGACCTGCCGCATCCACGACTGCCCGCCCGGGCACCAGCCCAGCCTGAAGGAGGCCTTGTCGTATTTCCCGCCAGAGGCACGCAGCGTGGTGGAAGCGGGCTTCAAGCACACGCTGGAAACCGGCGAAGCGTTTGATGTGGAACTGCCCTTGACAACGGCGCAGGGCCGCGCCATCCGCGTGCGCGCCGTGGGCGAACTGGATATGCGCGACGGCGTGGCGCGCGGACTGGTCGGTGCCTTGCAGGACGTCACTGCCGCCCGGCAACTGTCGGACACGATGGAGCGCACCAACGAACTGCTCACCAACGTCATCGAGAGCCTGCCCTGCGCGCTGAGCGTGATCGACGCCGACGGCCGGCTGCAGCTGGCCAACACCGAGTTTGGCCGGCTCTTCGGCCTGCCGCCCCATTTGTGCCAGCCGGGCGTGACCCGGTTTGAAGACATGGTGCGCTTCAACGCCGAGCGGGGCGATTTCGGACCCGGTGATGTCGAGCAGCAGGTGCGCGACCTCATCCACACAGCGGTGACGGCAGGACGCAAACAGCAATTCGAGCGCACCCTGCCGGGGGGCGAGGTGATCGAGCTGCGCCGTGGACGCATGGACAAGGGCGGCTTTGTGACCACGTATGTGGACATCTCTGCCCGCCGAGAGGCGGAAGCGCAGGCGCGCCGCTCCAACGATCTGATGTCCAGCGCGCTGGAGGTGACAGGGGCCGGCGTCGTCATCTTTGATGCCGATGACCGGCTGGTGTTCTGCAACGATCGTTACCGCGAGCTCTACCGCGAGATCAACGAGGTGTTGCGCCCGGGCGTGAAGTTCGAGACCGTGGTGCGGGCCAGCCTCGCGCTGCACGAGCCGCCAGCGGCACGAGGACGCACAGAAGAGTGGGTGGCCGAGCGGGTGCGCGACCACCGCAACGGGGGCGACTGGGAGCGTCGCATCCCGGGTGGGCGCACGCTGCGGGTGGTGGAGCGCGCCATGCCCGACGGGCATGTGGTGAGTTTTCGCTTCGACATCACCCAGGTTGTGCAGGCCGCCGAAGCGGCCGAGGCGGCTTCGCACGCCAAGAGCCAGTTCCTGGCCAACATGAGCCACGAAATCCGCACGCCGATGAACGCCATTCTGGGCATGCTGTCGCTGCTGCAGCGCACCGGCCTCACCCCGCGTCAGCTGGACTACGCGGGCAAGACCGAAAACGCAGCGCGCTCGCTGCTCGGCCTGCTCAACGACATTCTGGATTTTTCCAAGGTGGAGGCCGGCAAGCTCACGCTGGACCCCCATCCGTTCGAAGTCGATCACGTGTTTCGCGACCTGGCCGCGGTGCTCTCGGCCAGTGTGGGCGACAAGGAGATCGAGGTGCTGTTCGACATCGGCCCCGACGTGCCGCCGGTGCTCGTGGGCGATGCCTTGCGCCTGCGTCAGATCCTGCTCAACCTGGCCGGCAACGCAATCAAGTTCACCCAGTTCGGTGAAGTGGTGGTTTCCGTGCGCGCACGGCCAGCCGGTTCCTCGCAGGTGCTGCTCGACATCGCCGTGCGCGACACCGGCATCGGCATCGCGCCGGAGAACCAGGCCCGCATCTTCGAGGGCTTCACCCAGGCGGAAGCCACGACCACACGCCGCTTTGGCGGCACCGGGCTCGGGCTGGTGATCTGTCAGCGGCTGGTGGCCCTGATGGGCGGTGAGCTCTCGCTGCGCAGTGATGTCGGGCGCGGCACCGTGTTCAGCTTTTCCATCGAGCTCGGCGTGCCGGTGCCACCGCAGCGCAGCGCAGAGCCCTTGCCTGCGTCTCGCGCACTCGACGTGCTGATCGTGGACGACAACGACATCGCCCGCGACACCCTCGCCACCATGGCCCGGACCAACGGGTGGCGGGTGGAGACGGTGTCCAGCGGAGAGGCCGCCATTGAACGCCTCACCCAGGCGCGCCAGATCGGGCGCCGCTTTGATGCGGTGTTCATGGACTGGCACATGCCGGGTCTGGATGGCTGGGAATCGGGTCGGCGGCTGAAATCGGCGCCGATCAGCGAGGCGCTGGACCTGCTGATCATGGTCACCGCCCATGGGCGTGAACTGCTGGAGAGCAAGGATCTGTCGGAAAAGAACCTGCTCGACGGCTACCTGATCAAGCCCGTGACCGCCTCCATGCTGGCGGATGCCCTGACATTGGCGCATGAAGACCGCGGCGGCGCGGGCAGTGCCGAGACGCAGCCGCAGCGCCAGGGTGGGCTGCAAGACATGCGCATCCTGCTGGTGGAAGACAACGAGACCAACCAGCAGGTGGCTTGCGAACTGCTGGCGGGTGAAGGGGCCCGTGTCACCGTGGCCGGCAATGGCCAGATCGCGGTGGACATGCTGGCCGCCGACAGCGCAGCGTTCGACCTGGTGCTCATGGACGTGCAGATGCCCGTGATGGACGGCTACACCGCCACGCGCTGCATCCGGGACGAACTGGGCCTGAGCGCTTTGCCAGTGATCGCGATGACGGCCAACGCGATGGCCAGTGACCGCGAAGCCTGCCTCCAGGCGGGCATGACCGACCACGTGGGCAAGCCGTTTGAGCTGGCCCTGCTGGTCAGGACCATCCAGCAGCACACCCCGCAGCTGCGCCGACCACAGGCCAGCAGCGAACGCGTCGGCGCGGACGAGGTGCCGCCGGCCGCACTGGTGCTGGCTGCTGTGCAGCACATCGAGCTGCACGCCGCGCTGCAGCGCCTGGGCGGCAGCACCAAGGCCTACGCGCGCTTTCTGGGTCGTTTTGTCGATGACTTTCCCCGTCAGATGCAGGAGCTGACAACAGCGGTGGCCATGGGCGATTTCAAGACGGGTGCGCGCGTGGCGCACACGCTGAAGGGCCTGGCCGGCACGCTGGGCATCACCCCGCTGGTCGACCTGAGTTTCAAGGCAGAAAAGGGGCTGGCGGCGGCACGCCAGCCGATGCATGGCGAAGAGCCGGTCCGGCTGCTGGCGGGCTTTGATCTGGAGCGCCTGCGCGCCCTGCTCGCGGCATTGACCCAGCCAGACGGAACATCCACCAACGCAGTGCTGGCCTTGAATGCACCGGCGCTGCAGGGCATGCAGATCCTGCTGGTGGACGACAGCGAGATCAACCTCGATGTCACCCGGCACCAGTTGCAGCGGCTGGGGGCCGTGGCCACTTGCGCTTCGTCGGGCTCGGAAGCCCTCACGCAGCTGAGCGCGTGGCCGCAGCGCTTCGACGCGGTGCTGATGGATGTGCAGATGCCCGACATGGATGGACTGGAGACCACGCGCCGCATCCGCCGCGAACTGGCACTGACCTCGCTGCCCGTCATTGCGCTGAGCGCCGGCACGCAGCCCCACGATCGGCACGACGCGCTGGCCGCCGGCATGAACGACTTCCTGGGCAAGGCCCTGGACCCACAGGAGCTCCAGCGTGTGCTGCGTGAACACATCGATCGGGCACGCCAAGAAGCGCTTGGAGCATCCACGTTACTGCATGCGCCGCTGCATGCGCCGACCGTGCCCGGTGGCGCCGAACCCTGCATGGACCATGCCGCAGCGCTCGACCGTATGGGCGGCGACGAAGCACTGATGCGCCGCTCACTGCGCCGGCTGCTCGACGAGTTCGGTTCTCTGCGGCACGAGCCGGCACCGGCCCACCTCGACATCGCCGGTCGCACAGCGCTGGCCGCTCGCATGCACAAGCTCAAGGGAGGTGCCAGCCTGCTGGAGGCCCGCCGGCTCACCACTGTGGCGCGCGGGCTGGAAGACCTGCTGCGCGCCCAGGCGCCCTGGAGCTCGGTGGTGTTGCTCTGGCCGCCGCTGTGCGCCGCCCTGGCCGAACTGGAAGACGCCACCGCCGAGTGGTGTTCCCTGGACGAGGCACCGCCGCTGGCTGCCAGCGATGCGCAGGTCATCGACGATGAGGCACTGGCCAGCTTCCGGCAGATGCTGCTAACGCAGGATCTGGATGCGCTGGCGTTTTTCGACCGGCACCGGGCGGGGCTGGAGCTGCGCCTGGGGTCGGCCACCGTGCAGCAGCTGGCCACGCTGCTGGATGCGCTGGACTTCGACGTGGCCGCCAGCCTCACCGCATTGCCCAGCCCAGCCTGAAGCCCGCCGTGCCGAGGGCCTGCCCGCTGGTTCGGAGCCAGGTTGTAGCGGGATGGAACAACCGACGGTCAGGGAAAGCCCGGGCGTGTGGGCACCGCCGGGCGGCGTCATGATCTGCCCTCTGCAGATTGCCCGGCCGTCTGCCGCACCACCCACTGGAGATCCGCGTGTCCACCCCATCCCCATCCACACCCGAACCGTCGTATGCCCAGGGCATCACCGTGCCTCCCTTGTTGGAACACACCATCGGCCAGGGGCTGGCACAAACCGCCGCGCGTTTTGGCGAGCGCGAGGCACTGGTGGTGCCACACCAGGGCGTGCGCTGGACCTGGAGCGAACTGCTGCACCGCACCGATGCGCTGGCGGCTGGCCTGCTGGCGCTGGGCCTGAAACCTGGTGACCGCGTGGGCATCTGGGCGCCCAACTGCGCCGAGTGGACACTGATGCAGTTCGCCACCGCGCGCGCCGGTCTGATCCTGGTCAACATCAACCCGGCCTACCGCGCCAGCGAACTGGCTTACGCGCTCAACAAGGTGGCATGCACTGCGCTGGTGATGGCACCTGCGCTCAAGACCAGCAACTACATCGACATCCTGCGCAGCCTGGCACCCGAACTCGACAGCAGCACGCCCGGCGAACTGGTGGCCGAACAACTGACACACCTGCGCTGGGTGGTGCGCCTCGGCGATGAGCACACACCGGGCATGCTCAACTTCAACGACGTGCTGGTGTGGGCCGGCCCGGAGCACGTCAGCCAGCTCGCCAGCATCGGCCCCACGCTCTCGGCCAGCGACCCGATCAACATTCAGTTCACCTCGGGCACCACCGGCTTCCCCAAGGGCGCCACGCTCACACACCGCAACATCCTCAACAACGGCTTCTTCGTGGGCGAGGCGATCCGCCTCACGCCCGAAGACCGGTTGTGCATCCCCGTGCCGCTGTACCACTGCTTCGGCATGGTCATGGGCAACCTCGCCTGCCTCACCCACGGCTGCACCATGGTGTATCCGTCGGAGGCGTTCGACCCGGCCGCTGTGCTGCAGACGGTGCAGGCCGAGCGCTGCACCTCGCTCTACGGTGTGCCCACCATGTTCATCGCGGTGCTCGAGCACCCGCAGTTCGCCAGCACCGATCTGAACAGCCTGCGCACCGGCATCATGGCCGGCTCGCCCTGCCCCATCGAAGTGATGAAGCGCGTGGCCACCACCATGAACATGCGCGAGGTGACCATTGCCTACGGCATGACCGAAACCTCTCCTGTGTCCACGCAAAGCGCGGTGGACGATGCGCTGGAGCGCCGCGTGTCCACCGTGGGCCGTGTGCAGCCGCACCTGGAGGTGCAGATCGTGGACACCCGTGGGCAGCGCGTGGCGCGCGGCGTGGTGGGGGAACTCTGCACGCGCGGCTATTCGGTGATGCAAGGCTACTGGGCCGACCGCGACAAGACCAATGAGGCGATCGACACCGAGGGCTGGATGCACACCGGCGACCTCGCCACCATGGACGCTGAAGGCTATGTGAACATCGTCGGGCGCCTGAAGGACATGGTGATCCGCGGCGGCGAGAACGTGTACCCGCGCGAGATCGAGGAGTTCTACTACCGCCACCCCAAGGTGCAAGATGTGCAGGTGGTCGGTGTGCCCGACGCGCGCTATGGTGAGGTGTTGTGCGCCTGTGTGGTGCTGAAACCGGGACAAACCGCCACCGCCGAGGAACTGCAGGCGTTTGCGCAAGGGCAGATCGCGCACTACAAGGTGCCGCGTTACATCGAATTCGTGGAAGCCTTTCCCATGACCATCACCGGCAAGATCCAGAAGTACGTGTTGCGCCAGGCCATGGTGGCCACGCTCGGGCTGCAGGAGATTGCGACCGCCTGAGCGTCGTGCCACGTGTCGTGTGATACCTCGCCCGTGCCGCTAGACTGAGGCAGCGATCACATCCATTCATGAGCCAGACCACGAGCGCATCCGACGCCATACGAACGCACCTTGAGCGCGTGAGTCACCTGCGCGCCCAAGCACAGGCCGAGGGCTTGCAAGCCGCGGTAGAGGCCATCAAGCGGCTGCAAGCGCGCCGGTTTCGCGGCACCTACGCCGATTTTCTCGCCCATCCCGGCTACGCACCCGCCACCCGTTTTTTTCTCGATGAACTCTACGGCGTTCACGATTTCGAGCTTCGCGACGCCCAGTTTGCGCGCATCGCCGGTGCGCTCGAACGCCTGTTTCCCGAAGCCGTCGCGCAGCTCGCCGTTGACCTCTCGGAGACCCACGCGTTGACCGAAGAGCTGGACCATCAACTGGCGCGGCATTGGCTGGACCTCGACACGGACCTGCCGCCGGCAAACCGTTACATCGTGAGCTGGCGGCTGACCCAATCCCGACCGGCCCGTGACAGACAGCTGGCCGTGGTGCAGCACATGGGACTTGAACTCCAGCGTCTGACCCGGATGAAAACCCTTCGATTTGGTCTTCGCATGATGCGCAACCCGGCGCGCGCTGCGGGCCTGGATGCGCTGCAACGTTTTCTTGAAAGCGGCTTCGACGCGTTTATCGCACTGGGGGAGGCGCGCCCATTTCTCGAAGCCATCAAGCAACGCGAATCGAGGTGGATTCATGCGCTGTTCGACGACGATCTGACCGTCTGCAGTCGTGCCCTCAACGAAGAGTTGGCGCGCGGCAGTTGAAGCGGGCGACCGACCTGATTTTTTCAACACCCCAGCTTCCATGAACGCCTTGCATCCAACCCCCTCAGCCCACCCGAACCTCACGCAGATCGGAGTGACGGTGCTCGAGCGTGGATGGCTGTCATCCAACAACATCCTTTTTCAAGGGTCCCGGTCCACCGCCCTGGTCGACTCAGGCTATGCCACGCATGCGGACCAAACTCTTTTTCTGGTGCAGGAGAGCCTCCAGGGAAGGCCCCTGGACCTGTTGCTGAACACCCATCTGCACAGCGATCATTGCGGTGGCAACGCGGCATTGCAGGCGCATTTTCCCGACCTCATCACACTCATCCCACCTGGGCAGGCCGCATTCGTCACCAACTGGGACCCTGTGGCGCTCATCTTCGAACCGGTCGGTCAGGTCTGCCCCAGATTTGCCTTCAAGGGATTGCTGGAGCCAGGAACCTCGATCGAATTGGGTGACCGTGATTGGGAAATCCATGCAGCCCGCGGGCACGACCCCCACTCCATCGTGTTGTTCGAGCCGGCTTCCCGCGTCATGCTCTCAGCCGACGCCCTCTGGGAGAACGGTTTCGGCATCGTGTTTCCCGAGTTGGAAGGCATCCAGGCGTTTGACGATGTGGCGCGAACGCTGGATCTCATTGAAGAGCTGAATCCGGCGACGATCATCCCCGGTCACGGGCGGGTGTTTGGCGATCTGACGGGATCTCTCGAGCGCGCGAGGCGCCGTCTCGACCAGTTTGTCCAGGATCCCCAGAAACACCGCCGGCACGCACTCAAAGTCCTGATCAAATTCAAACTTCTGGAATGGCAAACCATTTCAATGGTCGAGCTATTCGATTGGTATGCCCATACGCCGTACTTCGCGCTGATTGAGCAGCGCCCTGAGACAACTCAGACAGACCATGTTCGAGCATCACTACAAGGGTTGATTCACGATTTGGCGAAGAGCAACGCATTGCGCATCGAACAGGACCAACTGGTCAACATTTGACTGGGCAGGTGCACTTGATCGGCGCCGCGGATCGGGTTGCCTTCACTCACATGCTTCAATTTGCCAGCGTGCACGTGTCGTGCACACCATCATTGCGGTGCTTCGATCGCAACTGCCGTTCAACGCCGATTATCAAAACTGCCAATACCGCGAGTGAGTCACAGCCCACTCCGTTCGGTGGTGCCCTGCTGACAGATGCTCGATGAACAAGCCGCGGTTGGGCGACAGAACGCAGAAACAAAAAAGCCCTCGTTTCCGAGGGCTTCGATGACAAGCAAGTGCTTGATTTGGTTGGTTGCGCGGGCAAGATTTGAACTTGCGACCTTTGGGTTATGAGCCCAACGAGCTACCAGGCTGCTCCATCTATCACGCTTTGTCGGCGTCTGCGGCTGGCGCCGCGTCTTCTGCACGATCGACCAACTCGACGAGCGCCATGGGAGCGTTGTCACCCACGCGGTAACCCATCTTCAGGATGCGGGTGTAGCCACCGGGACGTGCAGCAAAGCGCGGACCCAGTTCGTTGAACAGTTTCACGACCACATCACGGTCGCGCAGGCGGTCAAACGCCAAGCGGCGATTGGCAACGGTCGCTACCTTGGCCAGCGTGATCATGGGTTCCACCACGCGGCGCAATTCTTTCGCTTTGGGCACAGTGGTCTTGATGACTTCGTGTGTCAGCAGCGAGTTCATCATGTTGCGAAGCATCGCGAGGCGGTGCTCGCTGGTTCGGTTCAGTTTTCTAAGTCCGTGTCCGTGACGCATTTTTCATCCTTTCAGTTGTTTTGCCCGCAGCCGTGTCAGGTACTGCAGGTTCGTCCGTGGCCGGCTTCGTGCCGGCTTGCGGAATTTCAGTGCTTGTCCAAGCCGGCCGGCGGCCAGCTTTCAAGCTTCATGCCCAAGGTCAAGCCGCGCGAAGCGAGCACTTCCTTGATTTCATTGAGCGACTTGCGACCCAGGTTAGGGGTCTTGAGCAACTCGTTCTCGGTGCGCTGGATCAAGTCACCAATGTAGTAGATGTTTTCTGCCTTGAGGCAATTGGCCGATCGCACCGTGAGCTCCAATTCATCGACGGGGCGCAACAGAATCGGGTCGAACTGCTGCGAACTGCGCTGTGCCGGGGCCTCAAAGTTGAGCTCTGCGCCTTCGAGCTGTGCAAAGACAGCCAATTGCTCGACCAGAATCTTGGCAGAGGCGCGAACCGCCTCTTCCGGACCGATGGAGCCATTGGTCTCGATCTCGAGCACCAGTTTGTCCAGGTCGGTGCGCTGCTCGACGCGAGCGCTCTCGACCGTGTAGCTCACACGCTTAACGGGCGAGAACGACGCGTCCAGCACGATGCGACCGATGGAGCGTGCCTGGTCGTCGTTGCGGCGCAGGCTGCCTGGCACATAACCACGGCCCTTTTCGACCTTGATCTGCATGTCGAGCTTGGCGCCCGCGGACAACGTGGCGATCACGTGGCCAGGATTCACGATTTCGACGTCGTGCGGTGTCTGGATGTCGGCAGCGGTCACGAGACCTTCACCATCCTTGCGCAGGCTCAGCGTGACCTCATCGCGGTTGTGGAGCTTGAACACCACGCCCTTGAGGTTCAGAAGCATGTTGACAACGTCTTCCTGGACGCCGTCAATCGACGAGTACTCGTGCACAACACCGGCAATGGTGACTTCGGTCGGCGCGTGACCGGTCATGGAAGAGAGCAAAACCCGGCGCAGAGCGTTGCCCAGCGTGTGGCCGTAGCCTCGCTCGAAAGGCTCGAGCGTGACTTTGGCTTTGTTGGCCGAGACTTGCTCGACGTTGATGGTTTTGGGCTTCAGCAGATTGTTCAGCATTCAAA
>LNFM01009573.1_pt1 | contig 14039 bp, 17 predicted proteins | sample 596031 | NCBI WGS metagenome assembly LNFM01 (sample SAMN04254537, study PRJNA301005) | activated carbon metagenome | isolation source: dual media filters at the Ann Arbor, Michigan drinking water treatment plant | place: USA: Ann Arbor
ATGGAGAAGATCCAGGCGCTCGACACCAAGGACATCGTGAAGCGCAAGTTCGGCCGGCCGGGTGTCACGTCCGATATGCAGGACCTCGTTGCCTTCATCGCCAACAAGTCGATTGGGATGAAGATCACGCCGGAGGTGAGCCATCCCAAGGAACAGGAGATGGTGGTGCTCGGAGAAGCGCTGTTCTTCCGTCGTGGGGGGCAATGGGATTTCTCGTGCGCCACCTGCCACGAGGCGACGGGCCAGCGCATCCGGCTGCAGGCCTTGCCGGTGCTCTCGAAGCCAGGCCCAGCGGCTCAGGCGACGATGGCCACTTGGCCGACGTATCGCGTCTCGCAGAGCCAGGTGCGCACGATGCAGCATCGCTTGTGGGACTGCTATTGGCAGATGCGGTGGCCTGACGCGCAGTACGGCGCTGACGCCATCACCGCGCTCACCGCCTATCTCGTGAAGAACGCAGCTGGGGGCGAAATCCAAGTCCCCTCGATCAAGCGCTGAGGGGGGAGGCGAACATGAGACACATGATCAAGGCTGTCGGCAGCCTCGCATTGGGTGGGCTGCTGCTCGGTCAACCTGCTTTGGCGCAGTCTCCGAAGGTCGATCCCGCAACGGTCGAGGCCGCCGTCAAGGGGGTGTTCGGGCACGCGCCGGCCGAATGGCAGCAGCGCATCGTCCAGGATGAGACCCAGAAGGCGTGCTCGCTGTACCGCAATCAGCCGCCAGCGGACGTCGCTACGGCGATCACCGAGCGAGAGACCAAAAACGTTGTGCTGCCGGCAGACGGCAAACTGCTCGGGGACTGGAAGTCGGGCGAGAAGATTGCCCAGAGCGGCTATGGCGGTCGTCACACCGACGATCCCAAGCTTCCGTTGGGCGGCAATTGCTATGCCTGCCACCAACTCTCCAAGTCGGAGCTGAGCTTCGGTACGATGGGGCCGTCGCTTCTGGAGTACGGCAAGATCCGCAAATATGGCGCTGACGACGCCAAGGCAGCCTACATAAAGATCTACAATGCGCAGGCCGTCTTCCCGTGCTCGAACATGCCTCGTCTCGGCCATAACAAGCATCTGAACGAGCAGCAGATCAAGGATCTGGTCGCACTGCTGTTCGATCAGGAAAGCCCGGTCAACAAGTAGCGGCGAGGGAGCTGAGCGGCGGTCCATGGCGGCGATACGGGAGTTCGACAATTTGGCGGCTCGGAGCGGATCACCGCTCCGACTCGTCGGGGTGTTGCTCGGTCTTCTTCTGCTATTTGGCGCCACGCGTCCGGTTGCCGCTGGCGAACTGGTCATGTTCTTCGACACTGGCTGCCCCTGGTGCGTGCGCTGGGATCGCGAGGTCGGCGAGGCCTATGAGCGCTCCGAGGAGGGGCGGCGGGCGCCCCTGCGCCGTCTCAACATTTCGACGGCCCGAAATTCGGGCTTGCGACTGGCGAGTGCGGTGACGGTCACGCCGACCTTCGTCCTTGTCGATGGAGGCGTGGAGGTCGGCAGGATCACCGGCTATCCCGGTGCCGATTTCTTCTGGGGAATGCTGGGTGAGCTGTTGGCAAAGCTCGCTCCTGCAGTCCCCGACAAGCCACGCGACGCCAGTCTCTCGGGCAAGGCGGCGCGTCTCGGCACGCGACCGGTGGGTATCAGCGCCGGTCCATTTCCGCAGTCACGGTTGCACGCATTATCAGCCCTTTGGACCCCGGATCAGCTGGAACCAGTCGAAACCTCCAGGCACGGTGCAGGATGAGCGAGACCATAGCGCGCGAGATCGAGAACGCGTTGGCCAGCGGCCGGGAAGTCTCGGACGAGCTTCAATCGCTGATGCGCAAGGCCCGCAAGGCGAGCGACTTTCTGAAGGCCCTGGCGCACGAGAACCGGCTCGTCATCCTGTGCCTTTTGAGTGAGCGTGAGCGCTCGGTAACCGAACTCGAGGGGTTGCTGGCTCTGAGCCAGGCGACGGTGTCACAGCAACTTGCACGCCTGCGCCACGAGGGCCTCGTCGAAACGCGGCGCGAGGGGCGCGCCATCTATTACAGCCTCGCCGATGAGGCGACACGGCGCTTCATCCACGCCATCTACGAAAAGTTCTGTCGCGACTGATGAGGTCCGGGACGGCAGTCCCGTCGACGGGAGACAGGCCTTGGACCTTGACTACGGTACCATCGGCGGCTTCCTCAGCGGCGCGCTTGCGGGCGGCAGTGCACGTTTTGGCCGGCTCTGCTCAATGAGCGCGATCGAGGACGCTCTCGTTGGCCGCGACTATCGCGGCGCCAAGGCATGGGGCCTTGCGGTTGCGGTGGCTGGCCTCGCGACGATGGCTGTGGTCGGTTTCGGGCTGGTCGATCTGGGGTCGAGTACGGCGCTGGCGCCACGGCTGCACCTGCTGGGCGTGATCCTCGGCGGCGTGGTGTTCGGGATCGGCATGACCCTGGTCGGCACCTGCAGCTTCGGTCTCGTCGTGCGTGCCGGCGGGGGCGACATGCGTGCCCTCGTCGCCGCCATGATCGTCGGGATCTTCGCGTTCGCCATCACGGCCGGTTTGCTGTCACCGCTACGCATCATGTTGCTCGAGATTGGCATGATAGACATGGCAGGACTCGGGCAGGCGTCGATCGAGCGGTTGCTGACGCGGGTCATCGGCGCCGATTTCGCGCGCCTCCTGGTTGTCGCCAGTTTGATGGCGCTTGCCGTTTTGGCGCTCGCCGATCGTCGCCTTCTGAGACGACCGCGCCTCGTTGCCAGCGCCGTTCTCGTTGGGCTCGCGGTGGCTGGCGGGTGGCTGGCAACCAGCCTTGCCGTTAGTGAGCTGACGGCAACGCGCGTCGAGAGCCTGTCCTTCGTCGCCCCGGCTGGCCGAGCGTTGCTGCAGTTCATGGCCGTTCCATTCCGGGACGGCAGTTTCGGCATGGCGGCCGTCATCGGGGCTGCGCTCGCCTCGTTCGCCGTGGCCGCGGCGCGTGGCGAGCTGCGCTGGGAAGCCTTCGACGATCCCCGGGAGATGCGCCGGCACTTGGCGGGTGCTTCGCTCATGGGGATTGGCGGCGTTCTGGCGCAGGGCTGCACCGTCGGACAGGGCCTCACGGCAGCCAGTGCACTCGCCGTGAGCGCGCCGATCTTCGTGGCGTCCGTACTGTTCGGTGCGCAGGCCGGGTTGAAGTTCTTGATCGAAGGCACGTCGCTGTGGCGGCTGGGCTTTTCGCCGCGTGCCGATTGATCACATTGTTGGCGAATGATCGCATTCCTATTCAAGGGTGTGGTCTGTGAAAGGGAGATACGGATGCGCACTATGTTGGCCGTCGTCGGCGGAGTTGTCGCTTTGCTTGGCGCTGGCGCCACCACACCGGTCTCGGCCCAGGATCTCGAGAACGGCGCCGAGGTCTTCAAGAAATGCCGCGCTTGCCACCAGGTCGGCGAGGGCGCGAAAAATGCGGTAGGCCCGTCGCTCAACGGGTTGTTCGGCCGCAAGGCGGGAACCATCGAGGGTTTCAGCTACTCCGATGCGAACAAGAACTCCGGCGCGACTTGGGATGAAGCGACGTTTGCGAATTACATCAAGGATCCGCGCGCCGCGATGCCAGGTAACAAGATGGCCTTCGCGGGCGTCAAGGACGCCGAGGACATCAAGGATCTGACGGCGTTCCTGAAACAATACGACGCGACAGGCAAAAAGAAGTAGGCGGGTAGACCGCCTATCCACGACGCGTCAGGACGGAGGGTTTGGCATGGCCGTTACGTCCTGGATCGATCGGTTCGAGGGACTGGCGTCCCTCGATGACGAGGCGAAGGCCGCGCTCCTGCGTGCCGGCCGCGTCGTCGAGATGCCGTCGGGGCGCCGGATCTTTGGTCCCGGCCAGGCCCCTTCGAGCTTCATGCTGCTGCTCGAAGGCACGGTCCGTGTTCATCAGGTGTCCGAGAGTGGCCGCGAGATCGTGCTCTATCGCGTAACGGAGGGAGAGAGCTGCGCCCTGACGACGGCCTGTCTCCTCGGCTACGAGGACTACATCGCAGAGGCCGTGGCGGAGACGGATATTCGCGCCATCGCCATCCCGCGCCAGACGTTCGACGAGTTGGTGGCACGGTCAACGCCATTCCGAAACTTCGTATTCATGGCCTTCAGCCGCCGGGTCACCGACCTGTGCCGGGTGATCGACGAGGTCGCGTTCCAGCGGCTCGATATCCGATTGGCCGGGCGGCTGCTCGAACTTGCGGGGGCGAGCAGCACGTTGTCGCTGACGCACCAGGAGATCGCGGCCGAGCTCGGCACCGCCCGCGAGGTGGTGAGCCGCCAGCTCCACGAGCTGCAGCGCCGCGGATGGATCGTATCAGGGCGCGGCAATATCGAGATCAAGGATCGCGCCGCGATCGAGGCGCTCGCTCGCAGCTGAGTGCGCGGCCCACTGGCCTCCTACGATCACCAGCCCATCGTGCTCTCCCATGACCCTCTCAGCGTCGCGATGGCCGTTGCCGCAGTCATGACCGGCCAGCCTCGCGATCGTGAAGCCGTGCAGAGGTTCTGGTCACTCAGGCTCCGCGGCTCTAGATCTGGTGGAATGTCGTCACATCGAAATTCACCCGTTCTCATCGCCGGTCCTACTGCATCGGGGAAGTCGGCACTGGCTCTCGAGCTTGCCGAACGCTGTGGCGGGGTCGTGATCAACGCCGACTCGATGCAGGTCTACGCCGAACTGCGCATTCTCACTGCCCGGCCCAGCGCCGGGGAGGAAGACCGGGCACCGCACCAGCTCTACGGCCATGTGGCCGCAAGTGATGCCTATTCCGTGGCTCGTTGGCTGGAGGACGTGGCGGCTGTCCTTGCCGATGCCGCGGTCGATGGACGACGGCCGATCATTGTCGGCGGCACCGGACTCTACTTCAAAGCCCTCACCGATGGCCTCTCACCGCTTCCAGCCGTCCCCGCCGAGGTGAGGGCGCGCTGGCGAGAGACGGCGCAACGAGTCGAGCCCGAGAGCCTGCACGCGACACTGCGCGAGCGCGATCCCGTCATGGCCGAGCGGCTGCCTCCGAGCGACGTGCAGCGCGTCACTCGGGCCCTCGAGGTGGTTGAGGCGACGGGCCGCTCGCTCGCGGACTGGCAGCAGGTGCGGGGCCAGCCGCTCGTCGACCCGGAGACGGCGGATCGCTGGCTCGTGACGCGTCCGCGAGACGAACTCCACCGCCGTTGCGACCGGCGCTTCGACCTGATGATCCAGGCTGGCGCGCTGGAGGAGGTGCGCGCGCTGATGCAACTTGGGTTGTCCCCGGACAAACCCGGTCTGCGTGCGCTGGGAGTTGGGGCGCTCGCGGCGCATCTGGAGGGTCGGCTCTCGCTCGAGGCGGCGGTCGTGCGCGCCAAGGCCGAGACGCGCCAGTACGTCAAACGGCAAGAGACCTGGGCGCGCCGTTACATGGCGGATTGGAAGACCGCCGGATCGGCTCTCTAAACGATTATTGCCGTGGGTCGTCAATATTATGCGCAATATTGCGAGAAACTGGCGATCCTTGACATTTAATTCTTCAGCAATTGACGCGGGTTCGCGCCTGCCATAACACGCTGCGAACCACTTTGCAGACTGATATCCCCCTGCGCTCAGAGGAGACCTCCGACATGGCACGCACGATGACCGGCGCCGAGATGGTGATCAAAGCCCTCGCCGATCAGGGCGTGGATCTGGTGTTCGGGTATCCGGGTGGCGCCGTGCTTCCCATTTACGACGAGATTTTCCAGCAGGAGAAGGTGCGCCATGTGCTGGTGCGCCAGGAAGGCGGCGCGGTTCATGCAGCCGAGGGCTACGCCCGCTCCACCGGTCGCGTCGGCGTCGTCCTCGTCACGTCGGGGCCTGGCGCCACCAACGCTGTGACCGGTCTCGCCGACGCGTTGATGGATTCGATCCCCGTCGTCGTCCTGACCGGGCAGGTGCCCACGCACCTGATCGGCAACGACGCCTTCCAAGAGTGCGACACGGTCGGCATCACGCGCCCCTGCACCAAGCACAATTGGCTGGTGAAGAACGTGAACGACCTCGCGCGCATCCTGCACGAGGCCTTTCACATCGCGAAGAGCGGCCGCCCAGGTCCTGTCGTTGTCGATATCCCGAAGGACGTGCAGTTCGCGACGGGCACCTACGTCGGCCCATCGACGGCGACCATCGCCCACAAGAGCTACCGCCCGCGCATGAAGGCTGAGCCGTCGGCTGTGGAGGCCGCCATCGAGGTGATGGCGAAGGCCAAGCGCCCGATGTTCTACACCGGTGGCGGCGTGATCAACTCGGGTCCAAAGGCGAGCCAGCTTCTGCGTGAGCTTGTCCGGCTGACCGGTTTCCCGATCACCTCGACGCTGATGGGCTTGGGATCGTATCCAGCCTCCGACAAGCAGTGGCTCGGCATGCTTGGCATGCATGGCACCTATGAAGCCAATATGGCCATGCACGGTTGCGATGCGCTGATCAACATCGGCGCACGCTTCGACGACCGGATCACCGGGCGCGTCGATGCCTTCTCACCCAACTCGACCAAGATCCACGTCGATATCGACCCATCCTCGATCAACAAGAACGTGAAGGTGCAGATTCCGGTCGTCGGTGACTGCGCCTATGTCCTCGAGGATATGCTGCGCCTGTGGAAGACGAAGGCCGGACAGCCCGACAAGCCGGCACTGAAGGCGTGGTGGAAGGAGATCGACGGCTGGCGGCAGCGCGACTCTCTCAAGTACCGCAAGGCGCCCGACCAGATCATGCCCCAAGAGGCCATCGAGCGCGTTTTCGCCGCGACCAAGGATCGCGACACCTACGTGACGACCGATGTCGGCCAGCACCAGATGTGGGCGGCGCAATTCTACCGCTTCGAGGAGCCGAACCGCTGGATGACGTCTGGCGGTCTCGGGACCATGGGCTATGGGTTGCCGGCTGCGATCGGCGTGCAGATGGCGCATCCGAAATCGACCGTCGTGTGCTTCTCGGGCGACGCCTCGATCCTGATGAACATCCAGGAGATGTCGACGGCGGTACAGTACAAGCTGCCCGTCAAGATCGTCATCCTCAACAACCAATACATGGGCATGGTGCGCCAGTGGCAGCAGCTACTGCACGGCAACCGCTACTCCGAAAGCTATACCGAGGCCCTGCCCGATTTCGTGAAGCTTGCGGACGCCTATGGAGGCGTCGGGATGCGGTGTGAAAATCCGGGCGAGCTCGACGATGCCATCAAGGCCATGCTCGAGGTGAATGACCGCCCGGTTCTGTTCGACTGCCGTGTCACTAAGCTCGCCAACTGCTTCCCCATGATCCCGTCCGGCAAGGCGCACAACGAGATGCTGATGGGCGAGAACGTCACCGACGAGGACGTCGGCAAGGCCATCGGCAAGGAAGGCAAGATGCTGGTTTGAGGGACACCGCGCGTTGCGGCTCGCGAACGACGCGGGCGGCGGCGGCTCGGCCTCGATCAACCGGATCGCCGCAGGGGCAGCGATCCAATTCATTCAGTCCAGGATCACATGCGGCACGAAGCGCGCAGCATCCGTCGTGATGTCGCCATCCCCTTCGCGGATGCCGAGACCGGCCGGCTCGCCGGCGACCAGCCATACGCCGCACACCGGCCGTCGTCCCTGGAACCGGGGCAGGGGATGCCACGCCTGCACGATATGACCTTCCGCGCCATAGGGGCCCGGCGAGGCGACCGTCTCGGTTCGGCGCCCCGCGCGGCCTGGCAGCACCACTTCGATATTGGCGCCTTCGCGCGAGTAGATCGGCTTCCTGACGTAACGCCCGTTGAGATCGGCGGCGCGCGGATCGCCGTCGAAATAGGCCGGCAGCAGGTTGGGGTGGCCGGGGTAGGCCTCCCAGAGCAGCGGCATCAGGCCCTTGTTCGAGAGAATGGACTTCCACGCGGGCTCGATGAAGCGGCAGCCCGAGGCGGGGATGTGCTCGGCGAACGGCTCGCCCAGCAGCCACTCCCAGGGATAGAGCTTGAACAGGGCACCGATCACCCGGTCCTCGCTATCGGTGAAGCGGCCACGTGCGTCGACGCCGATCTCCTCGATCCCCAGCGTGTGAGCCGTCAGTCCGGCCTGCCGCGCACAGTCTGCGAGGTATCCGATCGTGCCCATGTCCTCGGTGCTGGCGCGCATCGCGGCGAGATGCAGTGCGCCGGAAATTCCCATTCGGCCCACCGCGTCGACGAGCCGCTCATGCAGGGAGTTGAATTGGTCGGCGTCCGCCGGCAGTTGGCCCCGCTCGCGCATCTGCTCGAGCCAGACCCATTGGAACACCGCGCTCTCGTAGAGCGAGGTCGGCGTGTCGGCATTGTACTCGTACAGCTTGGCGGGACCGCTTCCCGAAAAGGCGAGGTCCATGCGCCCGTAGAGATTGCGCTCGCGGTTGCGCCATGTGGCAGCAACGTAGTCCCAGTAGCGCCGGGGGATGCGCAATTGCTCGAGCATGTGCTCGTCGGCGACAGCTCGTCCGACGATATCGAGGCACATGCCCTCGAGTTCGGCGGCCGGTGCCTCGAGGCCGTCCTCGACCTCGGCCAGCGTCAGCGCGTAGCAGTGGCTTTCGTCCCAGTAGACCGTGCTGCCGGGAGAATGGAAGCCGAAGCCGTGCTCCTCGGCCGTCGCCCGCCAATCGTGGCGCGGCTCGATCGCTCGACGATCCATGCTACTTCAGCCTCCGGAGGATACCTTGTCGCCACCCGAGGCGGACGGCGAGCTGGCGACCTTGGCCGCCGTTCCGCCGAAGCCCCCGCGAGATTGCGTATGCGCCTTGTCGATCTGGGCCGCGGACGGCGCGGCCATAGCGCCACGCGGGACGGCAGTATTGGCGCCATTGCCGGCAAGCGGTACGCCGGTCGTGGTGGCGCGTCCCGTCGGGCTCGCGGCATTGGCAACCACCGGCTGCGGCTGCATGCGCGATGCGATCGCGGCGCCCATCATGAAGCCCAGCATCGAGGGCCGCCAGCTACCGTCGCGGCTGCTCGGACGATCGAGCTCGCACTGCTTTGGACCGGCGTTGACCTCGCACTCGGCTTGCGAGTCGTATTTCGGGTAGGCCTGCTCGTAGGCGTTTTCGGCGGCGACGAACGAGGCGTTACACGTCGCCTGGGCAAAGCCGTCTGCCACACACTCCGCGACGGATGCGTAGGCTTTGACCGGTACGATCTCGTTGGGGTCCTCGCAGGCGGCCAGGACCAATGCGCTGGCACCCATGCTGAACAGGGCGACATACCGTGAACGCTTCATACTCATGCCCCTCTAAACCTCTCCACGCGACGAGGGTAATCGCCAAGCGTTTTTATGTCGTTAAGTCAGACATCCGTGCACGCAGAATCTGATGCGGGCAGGTCTTGCCGGGAGCATGACATGCAACTTTACATCGCCAACAAGCTCTACTCGTCGTGGTCGCTCAGGCCGTGGCTGCTCATGACCGCCCTTGGCATCCCGTTCGAGGAGACGGTGATCCCGATGTACTTTCCGGACACCAAGGGGCGCATGCTCGATGTATCGCCGACGGGCAAGATGCCGTGCCTGGTCGACGGTGAGATCAGGGTCTGGGAGAGCCTCGCCATCGTCGAATACTTGCACGAGACGCATCCAGGCAAAGGGGTGTGGCCCGCGGACGCCGCGGCGCGCGCGCACGCCAGGGCCACCTCAGCCGAGATGCACGCCGGGTTCCAGGCATTGCGCAACGCCTGCCCGATGAACCTCGGCAAGCGCTTCCAGCCGCGTGACCTCGGCAACGACGTCGCTGACAACGTGCGCCGCTTCCAGGGCATGGTCTCCGACTGCCGCCGCCGCTTTGGGGCGGGCGGCGATTTCCTATACGGGACCTTCTCGGCCGCGGACGCCATGTACGCGCCCCTCGCCACCCGCCTCGACACCTACCAGATCGAGCTGGCCCCGCAGACGCGTGCCTACATCGACGCCATCCTTGCCCATCCTGCCTTCTTGAAGTGGCGCACCGAGGCCTTGGCGGAGCCTTGGGGCATTACCCACTATGAGGACGGCTGGGTATCTGCAGAGACGTTCCACACCGCTACCATCCTGACCGGCCATCCCCGCGCCGGCGCCTGACCCAACGAGGATCCAATCATGTCGCAGAAAGGTACCGGCTCTGCCTACTTCATCGAGGAGAGCAGGCAGGAACTCGTCCGGCACACCCTGTCGATCCTGGTCGACAACGAGCCGGGTGTGCTCTCGCGTATTGCTGGCCTGTTCTCGGGGCGCGGCTACAACATCGAGAGCCTGACCGTCTCCGAGACAGAGCACGAGAAGCACCTGTCCCGCTTCACGATCGTGACCAAGGGCACGCCGATGGTGCTCGAGCAGATCAAGAACCAGCTCGATCGCATGGTGCCGGTGCACAAGGTGATCGATCTCACCGTCGAGACCGACCCCCTCGAGCGGGAACTCGCCCTCGTCAAGGTGGCCGGCCGCGGCGAGAAGCGCATCGAGGCGCTGCGTCTCGCCGAGATCTTCAAGGCTCGGGTGATCGATGCCTCGATCGAGCATTTCGTGTTCGAAATCACGGGGCCGCCGTCAGAGATCGAACAGTTCCTGTCGATCATGAAGGAGTTGGGGCTGGTCGAGGTGTCCCGGACCGGGATTGCCGCCATCAGCAGGGGCGCCCAAGGCATGAGCAGCCGAGCCTGAGAACTCTATTAGGATTGGCCTGCCGTGCCGAAGGATCTTCTTCTGGGTCTCGTGGCGTTTGCCGCGGTGACCTGCTTCACCCCGGGGCCGAACAACACGATGCTCATGGCCTCGGGTCTAAATTTCGGCATGCGCCGCACGCTGCCGCACGTACTCGGCGTGACGCTCGGGTTCGCTTTCATGGTGTTGGTTGTCGGGCTCGGCATCGGCCAGGTGCTTGCGGCTTCGCCTCTCGTCTACACGGGGTTGAAGACCCTTGCCGTGGTCTATCTTCTATGGCTGGCGTGGGGCATCGCGACCTCCGGCGGTGTGCCCGATGGCGCGGCGGGCGCGCGGCCCCTGTCGTTCTTCGAAGCGTGTGCCTTCCAATGGATCAACCCGAAAGGCTGGATCATGGCGGTCGGGGCCAGCACGGGCTATGCCTTCGCCGGCGGACTGATCGCCAGCGCCGCCGTTGCCGCTGCCATTTTCGCGGTTATCGGCCTCGCGTCGAGCGCCTCCTGGGCGGTTTTCGGAGCGGCATTCCGGCGTCTGCTCACGCGGCCCGAGCTGTTGCGCGCGGTCAACCTGCTCCTGGCCGTCCTCCTGGTCGCCTCGCTCTATCCGGTGATGATCGAGTTGGTGGCCGCCGTCGCCGGGGGGTGAGGCTGGCGAACACCAGTCATGCACAGGCAGGCCCATGCGCGTCCTGGAACGCCAGTCGCTGGAGTGCTACCGCCATCGGAGCGTGTGCAGAGTCGCAGCTGTGCGAGGAGCCTCGGCATGGATAAGCAGCAACTGGTCATCATGCTCGTCATTGGCGCCATCGCCGGATGGCTGGCGAGCTTCGTCGTCGGCAGCCCGCGTTGGGGGCTCGTGGGCTACATCGTCGCTGGAATCATCGGCGGTGTCGTGGGCGGTTGGATGCTCGACGCGGCCAAGGTGCGCGTCAACCTCGGCCATCCCTTCGCCAATGCTGTCGCCCAAGGGGCGATAGGCGCAATAGCCGTGATCATCGTCGCCCGGATCCTCGGTGGCTAGGTGGCGTCGCGCCGCTCTTCACTAGCCTTCACGGCCGATAACGCATTTGTGGATGGCGCCAGACTTGGCAGCAGGGACCTTCTGAGGTAATGCTGATCAACGTTCAGTATTGACCCGGCCACGCCGGCCTTTTATTCGGAGCCACACCCCATGGACTACGGACCTTTGCTGATGATGGCCCTCATGGGCCTCGTTGCCGGCTGGATCGCCAACCTTCTTCTCGGCCGCCAGGGTGATCTGGTCGGCAGCCTCGTACCGGGGGTGCTCGGCGCCTACGTTGGTGCCTTCATTCAGCGCCATGCGCAACTCGACCTGATGCGGATCGGCAATCCGCTGCTGGAGCAGCTCGCTGTTGCCGTGATCGGTGCCGTCGTTGTCATTCTCGTGGCACGCAGCATCGTGGCCGAGCCGCGCCGATAGCCCAGCCATCGACCATCGTCGCGGGGCCATTGGCGACGAACGGTGTCCACGCTACATATGCAGCATGGTCACCGTCGTCGATAGCAAGCCACGCCACCCTGAGAAGGCCCAGCGGCCGGATACGCCCTTGTTGCGCAAACCTGACTGGATTCGGGTGCGTGCTCCCACCAGCGCCGAGTACAGTGAGACGCGCCGCATCGTGCGCGAACACGGCCTGACGACGGTCTGCGAGGAGGCCGGCTGTCCCAACATCGGGGAGTGCTGGACCAAGCGTCACGCCACCATGATGATCATGGGCGAGATCTGCACGCGCGCTTGTGCCTTCTGCAACGTCGCGACAGGTTTGCCGAAGCCGCTCGATGGCGGCGAGCCGGCGCGCGTCGCAGAGGCCGTCGCCAAGCTCGGCCTTGGCCACGTCGTCATCACCTCGGTCGACCGCGACGACCTCGCCGACGGCGGTGGCGCACACTTCGCAGCGGTGATCGGTGCCCTAAGAAGCCGTACGCCGGCGACCACCATCGAGGTTTTGACCCCGGATTTCCTGCGCAAGGAGGGCGGACTGGAAGCTGTCATTGCCGCCCGGCCCGACGTCTTCAACCACAATCTCGAAACCGTCCCTTCGCTCTATCTGCGCATCCGGCCCGGCGCCCGCTACTTCCACTCGTTGCGCCTCCTGCAGCGTGCCAAGGAGCTGGATCCGACGATCTTCACCAAGTCCGGAATCATGGTCGGTCTCGGTGAGACGCGGGACGAGGTGCTGCAGCTGATGGACGACCTGCGCTCGGCCAACGTCGATTTCCTCACCATCGGCCAGTATCTGCAACCGACGCGCAAGCACGCCGAGGTCAAGGCCTTCGTCACGCCCGACGAGTTCAAGTCGTACGAGCGAATTGCTCTAGCGAAAGGCTTTTTGCTCGTTTCCGCGACCCCACTCACGCGCTCGAGCTACCACGCCGACGCCGACTTCGCGCGTCTCAAGGCGGCGCGGCTGGCGCGATCGAGATAGTTCGAAGGCCACTCGGTGCACGCGGGCGGCTCGGTCCATCGCGGCAGGATGACGCGCTCGCGCGTCCGGGACGGCTGCGTTACATGCAAGGTATGCCGAACTTCACGACGACTCGCCGAATGTCATACACGCCCGCCGAGATGTTCGATCTCGTGGCGGACGTCGAGCAGTATCCGCGCTTCTTCCCGTTGTGCGAGGCGCTACGGGTGCGCTCGCGGGAGCGCCGGGGGGACACGGAGGTGCTCGTCGCCTCCATGGAAATCGGCTACAAGGCCATCCGCGAGACCATCACCAGCCGGGTCACGCTCGAGCGGCGTACGATGAGCGTCCTCGTCGAGCTGATCGACGGACCATTCCGCCATCTCGAGAACCGCTGGCGCTTCACCGAAGCCCCAAACGGCGCCACCGACGTGCGCTTCTTCATGTCCTACGAGCTGAAGTCCATGGTGCTCCAGCTGCTTGTCGGCGGCCTCTTTGACCAGGCCTTCCGTCACTGCGTCACCGCCTTCGAGGCGCGGGCGCGGGAGGTCTACGGCAGCGGCCGCTCGGGTGTCCCTGTAGCGGCGACCTGAAGCGCGCCAATCGTCGCTCAACCGCCCGCCGCGATCGCCGCCTTGATCAATGTCTTTGCCTCATCGCTGTCCCATTCCGCTGGACCAACCAGCCGCCCGATCTCGCGCCCCTTTGCATCCAGCAGTAGCGTCGCCGGCATGCCGATCGCCTTGAGGCCCGAGTGGATGCGCACCGTCGGGTCCGCATAGACGCCGAGCTTTTCCACCTTTATCTGGTCCAGGAACCTTTTCGCCCCCGCAACCCCGGTCTTGTCGGCGCTGACCGCGACCACCTCGAATTTGTCCGATCCCAGCTCCGCCTGCAGGCGGTCCAGGCTCGGCATCTCCTTGCGGCACGGTGCGCACCACGTCGCCCACAGGTTCAGGAGGACGACCTTGCCCTGCCA
>LNFM01009574.1_pt1 | contig 14038 bp, 11 predicted proteins | sample 596031 | NCBI WGS metagenome assembly LNFM01 (sample SAMN04254537, study PRJNA301005) | activated carbon metagenome | isolation source: dual media filters at the Ann Arbor, Michigan drinking water treatment plant | place: USA: Ann Arbor
GAGGCCGCGAGTCACTCCAGCCGCTTGATGTTTCCCAATACGCGATAGAACCCGCCCTGCGTGGCCTCGCGCACCTCGTCCACGACGAACTTCGCCCCCACCTCGCGAATGTCCCTGGGAAACTGGCAGAACCAATCGCTGCGATAGCCCTTGGACACCACGCGCACCCGCACCTTGCCGCCCTCCTTCACGCACTCGACCACGACGCCCTTGCTCGTGTCCGTGGTGCGCGCGACCTCCCGCGACTGCTCTTTCAAGCGCCCGTGCCTGAGCCTCTTGGGCGCTGTCCACGCGCCCGACTCGAGCTTGTCGAAGGCCTCTCGAGAGATGTCCGCTCGGCCGATCGCGCCCGTCTGCGACGCAAAGTACAGCGCGTCTCCCTGCACCATCATGTTGCAGAGCGAGCGGCAGCCCGTGGGCGCCTCCCACAACAGCGCTCCCTCTTCGTCGTAGCAGAACACGTAGCTGCCCACGCCCGCGAAGAACCGACGCGTCCCGTCGCTCGCGGCGCTCGCCGCGCCCGCCTCGGCGCCGTTCGATGAGAAGCCCGCGCTCTTCGTCGACGCCTCGCGACGCCAATGCTCTTTGCCCTTCTCACGATCGATCCGCACCAGCGAGGTCCGGCCGCTGTTCGAATAGAACCCCGCCGTCACCACGACGTCGTCGCCGTCGATGACCCCGTACCGAACGTCGCCGCAGCTCGTCTGCCACAGGCGCTTGCCGCTCCAGCTGTACTTGCGAAGCCCCACCATGCTCCCGTGGTAGAGCCCGTCCGCGGCCGTGCGCAGCACCCACGCCTCGCGCGCCTTCTTGTCGGACTTCTGCCAGCGCGTCGAGCCGTCGACGTCGATGACCGTGATCGTTCCCTCGTCGTCCGAGACGCACAAGACGCCCTGGTTGACCTCGATCCAGTCGTGCCTCGCGCCCCCGAGCTGATAGGCCACGCGCGCGACGTCGCCCGTCAGGTCGTAGATGCACCCGTCGTTGCACCCGGCGTACTTCCACGCGTCGTCCGACAGCACCGCGACGCATTCGCCAGGGAGCTTCCAGCTCGAAATAAGCTTTCCGCTCGCCGGATCGAGCTTGAAGCACTCGCCGATCGAGTTGCCCGTCCACACGTGATCGTCGACCCACAGGCCCACAGTCTGCTGTCCGCTCTCGAGCTGCCACACGATCGGCAGCCCCGCGTAGCGCTTGGGCCCCTTGCTCGCGGCGGGCTTCTTCTTCGCTGGCGATTTCGCGGCCGATGCCGGGGTCGACGCGGCCTTCTTCGCGGCCTTCTTCGCGGTCGCTGCCTTCTTCACCGCCGGCTTTTTCACGGCGGTCTTCTTCGCGGCGCTCTTCGTGGTGGTCGCCTTCTGCGCGATCGACTTCTTCACGATGGATCCCTTTCGTCCCAGTCGGCCTTCGTGGCCCTGTCACGCATGCTACCCTCCCAGCCTCGCCCGTGGTCGCTCGCAAGAAACAGGGATCGAGCGCTGGGCTCGTCCTCGCGCTCATCGCGCTCGCCGCCGTCTTGTGGGGCGCCGAGCGGTGGCGACGGCACGCGGCGCGCCGCGCGGGTGGCTCGCAGAGCTCGAGGATCACGGCCCTCACCCGCTGCGTCTTTGGCCCAGACGGAGCGCAGGTCCTTCGCTCGCCCTCCGCCGCGCGCACGCGGATTCGCCTGCTCGCCCTGTCGACGCCAGCCGAGCCGTCCATCACCTGGATCGATCGGTGCGTGCCGATCGCGCGCTCGTTCGCCCGGCACGCAGGCGAAGTCGACGACACGCGCCCCTTCGTCGGAGCTCCGTCCCACCTGCGCGAGCACAGCCGAACGCTCTTGCGCGAGCTCGAACGGACCGCGCTCGTGTGGCGACTTCGTTCTGGAGATCCCGAGGTCGACGTCGCCCGCATCGTCGATGCGTTCATTCGCGTGCGCGCAGAGCTCGATCTCGGCGCCGAGACCTCGGCCTCTGCCGACTCGCTCGAAGCCCCGCAGGCGCCCGCGCCCGCGCCCCTCCCCGAGCCCACGATCGTCCCCACCCAGGGGCTCGAGCCCACCTCCATCGGGACGCCGCGTCGCTTCTTCGCAGGAACGCCCCTGCCCGGCCTCGCGAGCGTCTCGCTCGAGGGCGGTCTGTGGCGCGTGCGCGTGCTCGCCGCGATCTCGTCGCACGTGAGCGTCCTTCGACCGAGCGGCCTCTTGCGCATCGACGCGCGCACCGGGCCCACCGACGACGGACTCACAGATCTGCGCTGGATTCGCCCGGGCATGGAGACCGAAGGCGTCCGCGTCGCGCCCGTCGACGACGCGCTCGACGGCCTGCACGTCGACCTCGACGGCTACGCCACCGCCGGGGACATCTTCTGGATGGCCCAGTGGACGCCAGCCGTCGGAGTCGTCTTCGGACGACACTCGCCGCGCCGCGGTTGGGCTTCGTTCACCCTGGCCAACGCCCCGCCCGAGGCGCTCGAGCGCTCTCGGCACGCAACGCAAGGACGCACGCGCGCGTTCGACGATCACGTCGCGATCGCGCCGCTCGGGTCGGGCTCGGTCGTCGCGTACACGACGCGCGACGCCTCCAACGAGCGGACCACCCTCTCGTTCGCAGCAGCCCTGCGCGACAGCGACCAGCCCACGATCAGCCGCCTCGGAGAGACGCGCGTGGCGGGACGCACGCCCGAGCTGCATTTTTGCCCGCGATCCAACGGCAAGCCGTGGCTCTTCGTCGCGGCCAACAGCGAGTGGCTCGCGTTCGAAGTCGACGAGCGCGGACCGAGGCAGCTCGTGCGCTCGACGAGCCCCACGAGAGGGACCTACTCGGAGCGCGCTGCGGTGCGCTGCGATGATGATCGCGTCGTGATGTTCGCCCTCGAGCGAGGGCGCTCGAGCCCGATGATCTTGTGCGAGCAAGACCGATGCCGCAGCGTCAACCCGCCGATCATTCGCACGCCGCTCACGATGCCTCCGTACGCGACGCGCACCGCCAACGGCCGCTCGCTCATCCACAGCGATTGGCCCGTCGCCGTCGCGATCGCAGGCAACACGACGATCTTCGCGCGCGCCGCAGGGAGCATCGTCGCGGTGAGCGTCCGCGGCTCGGGCGACACCCGCTGGGACACAGAGCGGGTCGTGTTCGACGCCTCTGCGCAACAGCACGGGATCGTCGTCGAAGGGCTCGCGCTCTACGAACAAGGCGAAGAGCTCTTGCTCGCGATCGCGGTGCCCGACGGGCTGCGGCTTCTGCGAAGCACCGACCGCGGAGCCACCTGGCGCTAAAGCGGCGCCGGGTCGGAAGGAAGACAGGCAAGATCGAGCACCCGGTGTTTTTGCAGGGTGAACGTTCGCGCCTGTCGCCGACCCGAAGCGACGCTGCGATCGCCGCAGCGAGCCTGTGCTAGAGTGCGCGCGTGGCGTTGATGACCGTCAAGCCCTCGCGAGGGACCGTGATTTTCTTCGGGCTCCTCGCGGTCGCGCTCTTCGCTCGATACGCGAACAACCGTCGAGAAGACTCGATCGTCGCGCGGGACGCGCCGCTCGCGCACTCGACGCGCAGGCTCCTTCGCTGCGCGATCGGGCGAGACGCCGAACGGATGCTCTGGCCGAGGCCGAGCGACGATGATCCGCGGCCGTGGGCTGCGAAGCTCAACACCCACCTGCGTCGCGTGGTGAGCGAACCGCAGGGCGACTCGTGGCCGTCGAGGTGCGTGTCGCTCGCGCAGCGCGTGGCCGCGAAGCTCGCCTCGACGCCCAACGCGACCGCCGCGCACTCCGCAGCAGCCGAGGTCGTCAGGCACCTCGAGTCGCTCGCGCTCTCGCCGACCGGCGCGATCACGGTTGCCGAAAACGGGCGACTGGGCACCGCGCTCGCGACGCTGACGATCGAGGTCATCAAGAGCACGGTCGGCACCGAGAGCGGCTGGCAGAGCCCCCTCGCGCACGAGGCCACGGACCTCTATCCAGTCCGCGTCGCGCGCATTCCGCAGGGAAACACGATCACGCCCCGCGCTGACGGCGCCACGTTCGCCGCTCCCGAATGGGTGCTCTATCAAGACGCGAATGATCGACGCGCGCACTCGCTGCTCTTTCGAGAGCGAGGCGCACCAGCGGACGCGGTGCTCGGCGCGGGCGCTCCCCTGCGAGTGACCAACGCAGCCGCGGCGATGCTCGCCACGGACGAAGCAGACGCGCTGTTGCCGCTCGAGGCCGTGCGCTCTGCGCCGCTGCAGCTTCCGGCGTCGGTTCGAACTGGCGAGCACATCATCGAGTCGTGGCAATACGCGAAGTCCGCGGGACATCGTTGGTTTGCCTATATTTCTCGCGGACGACTGCACGTGTGGTCGACGCCAGCGAACGGCGCGGTGTCGTGGGTCGAGCGCGTTCCCGCGACGCTGCAGGACACGCCCGTCGCCGCGGTGGCCCTCGTCGCGACCCCCGAATCCCCAGAGGGTCAACCGACGAGCGCCGACTCAGGGGTCGTGATCAACGCAGAGCCGACGGCGAACGCCGCCGCGGCCGACGCGACTTCGTTCGGCGTTCGAGCGTACTTGCTGCGCCACGGCGCTCGAGGAATGTCCGTCGAGGCGTGGAGCTTCGCGCGACCGTCCGAAGGCAGCGAGACGCCCGTCGCGAGGCCCGCGCCGCAGACCGGCGCCGCCGCGCCACGCGAAATGGTGACCCGCCAGGTGCTCGTCACCGAGGGGCGGCCGCTCTCCCGCGCGCGCGTCCGAGCGTGCGTCGCTGGCAACACCGCGCACTTCGTCGCCGCGAGCGACGACGACTACGCGTTTTATCGCCTCGACGCCAACGGAGCCGTCAACGGCGACATCCCGACCGCGCGCGTCGGCGCGCTGAGCGCGGGGCGCTTCGAGTTCTCGTGCGACGAGCAGCGCTCGCTCTTGCTGGCGGACGCCGTAGGGCACAGCGGCGCCATGCTCGAGTACGTCGGTGGCCGCGAGCCGCGGCTGCTGCCGACGCCGCTTCCGTCGCTCGCTGTGCAGCGGACGATCGACGCGGCGGCGCTCGTTCCTGGAGCGGTGCTCGCGTTTGTTCGCACGCCCGGGAGCGTTCGCGTGTTCTCGACGACCGACTCGAATACATGGGTCGGCGGCGCTCCGCTCGCGATCCTCGAGGCGGCCACGAGCCCGCCGCCCGAGCAGCCCGAGGCGCCCGTGAACCCCGGCTTCGCGTTCAGCATCTCTGCGGTGAGCACGTTTCGCGAGCGCGTCGGGGTGCTCGGCGTCGGCAGAGGCTCGGTCATCCGCGCGGTTCGCTTGTTTTCGACCGACGGCGGCCGCACGTGGAACTAACCCAATACCGCGCGACGAGATCCCGATGACGCTCGCCGCCGCGGTGTGAAGTGAAGTGAAGCCCCAACACCACACGATCCTCGTGTTCGTCGACGGCATCGGGCTGGGGACGCCCGGCGCGCACAACCCGTTCGACCATGGCGGCGCGCGGACCATCCTCGCGCCACTCGCGGGCCGCGGCGCGAGGCCTCCGGCCGGCTGGACGCTGCGCGCGCTCGACGCCAGGCTCGGCGTCGAAGGCCTGCCGCAAAGCGCCACCGGAACCGCCACCATCCTGACTGGAACCAACGTCGCCAAAGCGATCGGCGAGCACTTGTTCGCGTTTCCCGACAGGCGCGTGCGGGCGATCATCGACGAGCGCTCGATCCTTCTGCGCGCGCGGCAGGCGGGCGCGACGAGCGCGTACCTCAACGCGTTTACTCACGAGCGCGCGCGGGACAGCGAAGACCGAAGCAAGTCCGTTCACCGCGGCGCGTGTACGTGCGCCGCGATCGCGGGCGGGGGAAGGCTCTACACCGTCGACGACCTTCACCGCGCCGCGACCTTCGACCTCGTTCACGACGTCGTGCGCGGGCTCGGGATCGACGTGGCGCCGCGCTCGATGCTCGAGGCCGCGCGCGCTGTGCTCGCGGGCGCGCGCGAGGTGCACCTGTCGCTCTTCGAGCTCTTTCTCACGGATAAAGCTGGGCACGCGCAGGACACCGCCTTCGCGCGGCGAGAGGTCGCGCGCACCGAGCGCTTCCTCGAAGCCCTCGCGTCGATCGCTGACCCCGCGCGAGACACCCTCGTCGTCGCGAGCGACCACGGCAACCTCGACGACCTCTCGACCCGCGGCCACACCATGGCTCCCGTCCCCGCGCTCGCCTGGGGCCGCAGCGCAGCAGAGCTCGTGCGCGACTGGAGCAGCCTCGAGCACATCGGCGACGCCGTGCTCGCGCACGCGCTCAGCTAGCGCGTCCCAACGCACAGCAGTGACCGTGCGCGGCCGAAGGACGGTCGCTCAGTCGCCCGCGGCGTCCACGATCGAGCCCAGCAGGGAGCCGACAGAGCCGAGCAGCCCCGTCGCCGCGCCGGAGGCGATCACGACGCCGGCCGCTTGAATTCCTGTGTTTGCGAGCTGCATGTACTGATGCTGCTTGTAGCTCGCTTCGCGCTGCTGCTTGCGCTCGACCGCGCCGGCGAACGCCTCGTGGCAGTGGCGACACGCCGATGCGTCGAGCGGAGACGCCGCGCCACAGAAGATGCACGAGCGCGCCATTGGGATTCGGCAGCGTCCGCACGCCATCGACCCCGCCACGTTGACGGCCGCGCATTTAGGGCACTTGGGCCCCGGCGGCGCGCCCACGTACGCGTGGCGGCAGTAGTTGCACACCGCGAGCCCCGGGACGATGGGCGCGCCACAATGCCCACACCGACGCTCCTTCGCTCCATACACGCGAGCCATGTTGCGTCCGAGCCTACCGCGCGCGCGCGCCGTGAGCACCCCTTCGTGCGCTTCCTCGACGCCCGGCAGAGCGCTATCCTCGGAGAGCCCACGCGATGCGCACCGTCCGCCTGCTCGCAGCTCTCGTCCCCGCCGCGCTCGCCTGCGAGGGCGTGATCCGCGACCCGTCCGCACGCGTGACGCCAACGCGCACCGACGCGAGGGTCGCGAGCGACGCCGTCGCGGACAGCACGACTCCCGTCGCGCCGTTCGAGCCAGGTCCGCTGACTTTTCCCAGGCTGACCAACAGTCAGTATCGCAACGCGCTGACGGATCTGTTCGGCCTCGGGCTCACGATCGAGCCGGCGGAAGCGGACACCAACCCCTTTTTGTTCACAAACATCGGCGCGTCTCTGGCCACCGTGAGCCAACGCGGGGTCGAGGGCTGGGAGCGCACCGCCCGCGCCGTCACGCAGACGGTCTTCTCGGACCCGCCGCGGCGCATGACGCTCGTCGGGTGCACGCCAGACGCGACCGACACGTGCGCGCGCTCGTATCTACAGAGATTTCTGCGGCGCGCGTGGAGGAGGCCGGCCGACGCACCCGAGGTCGACCGCTACGTCGCCCTCGCCCGCGCGACGACGGCCCCCGGCGACCCCTGGTCGGGCCTGCGCTACGCCACGGTGGGCGCGCTGCAGTCGCCCAACTTCGTCTACCGCGTCGAGCTCGGCGAAGAAAACGGCGGACGGCGCAAGTACACCGCGCACGAGATGGCCTCGCGCCTCGGGTTTGCGCTGTGGGACTCGATTCCAGACGAAGAGCTGCTCACCGCGGCGGACAACGGGTCGCTCTCGACCGAAGAGGGCGTGCGCGCCCAAGCAGAGCGCATGCTGCGCTCGCCTCGCGCTCGCGCCGGGGTGCGCGCGTTCTTCGTGCAGTACCTCGGGCTGTCCGCGCTCGATCACCTGTCGCGTGACGCCGCGCAGTTTCCGCAGATGACCGTCACGCTCGCCGAGTCGATGCGCAAAGAGGTCGAGCTGCTCGTCGAAGACGTCGTGTTCACGCAAGACGTCGATTTTCGACGGCTGTTTTCGCAGAGACAGAGCTTCATCAACCCCGAGCTCGGCCAGCTCTACGGCGTGCCGTACCCCGCCGGCGCCTCGGGCTTCGTCCGCGTCGATCTGCCCGAGAGCTCGCAGCGAGGCGGTCTGCTCACCACGGCGGGCATCCTCGCGATCACGTCGCACCAGAATTCAACGAGCCCCACCGCTCGCGGCCGATTCGTCAGCGAGCGACTGCGCTGCGAGCCCGTCCCCGACCCTCCCGGAAACGTGCAGTTCGACCTCGGACAGCCCGACGGAGGCGCGCGGCTCACCCTGCGCGAGCGCCTCGAGCGCCACCGCGCCAACCCCGCGTGCACGGCGTGTCACTTGATCACCGATCCGCTGGGGCTCGGCTTCGAAAACTTCGACGCCATCGGCGCGCTGCGAACGATGGAAGAGGGCATGTCCGTCGACGCCTCCGGCGAGATCAACGGAGTGATGTTCGTCGGAGCGCGGGCGCTCAGCGAGCGGCTCGCCACAGACCCCCGCGTCGCGCGGTGCGTGGTCAAGCAGCTCTATCGCTTCACGCAAGGGCGCCTCGACGTCGCGGGCGAGACCGCGACCCTCGAGCAGCTCACGCGGCGCTTCGAAGACAATGGCTTTCGATTCAAGCGCCTGATCGTCGAGCTCTTCGCCAGCGAAGGGTTTCGCTTCGCAGCCCCGCCCTCGAGCTGAGAAAGCGACCACCCATGGCCACCAAGTCCCTCTCTCGACGCACCATCCTCCGCGGAACGATCGCGGGCACGCTCGCCTCCGTCGCGCTCCCGCCGCTCGAAGCGATGCTCGACTCGCACGGCGAGGCGTATGCGTGCGGGACCGTTCCCAAGCGCTTCGGCGTGTTCTTCTGGGGCAACGGCTACGGTTGGCTCGGCCGCGGTCGACCCGACACCTGGACGCCCTCGGGCAGCACGATGTGGACGCCGTCCGAGCAGCTCGCGCCCCTCGCCCCGCACGTCGCAAACGTCAGCGTACTCTCAGGCCTCGAGCCCAAGACCGCGATCCCCGCGACGCCCGGCGGACAGGGCGACGGCCACATGCGCGGCGTCGCCAACGCGCTCAGCGCGGATCGCCCGCGGCCCGAAGGCTTCTATCACCCCGATCACATCTTCGCGCTCTCGCGCCCGACGCTCGATCAGGTGATCGCCCGGCACCCGATGTTCGCCGGCATGTGCCCGACCCGCTTTCGCTCGATCGAAGTGAGCGTGAGCAACAACCGCTTCCACGACTACGGCACGTGGACGTGCATCTCGTACAACGGACAAGAGTCGCAGAACCTGCCGATCCGCTCGGTCGATCAGCTCTTCGAGCAGCTCTTCGGCGTTCCCGTCATGGGCTCGCGAGAGAACGCCGACCGCGCCACGGTGCTCGACGCCGTCGCCGCTGACGCCCGCGCGCTCCGCGCCAGGCTCGGAGCGAGCGATCGCGTGAGGCTCGAAGCCCACCTCGAGCACATCGGTGAGATCCAGCGCAACCTGCGGGCGAGCGCGCCGATGTGCATGGCGCCTTCGCGGCCTTCGCGCCCGGGCGGCTACGACGGATCTCCCGGCAACGAGCTCCTCGTCGAGAAGCTCGAGGAGATGGCGAGGCTCCTGGCGATCGCGATGCAGTGCGACCTGACCCGGGTCTTCTCGATCATGTTCACCGGCCCCGGGTCACAAACGGTGTTTCGCGCGGTGGGCGCGCCGTCGGGGCTGCACCAGCTCTGCCACGAAAATCGCTGGGACATCGCGAAGGCCGCCACGATCTTCACGATGCGCGCGCTCGCCAGGGTGCTCGACGTGTTCGCCAACACGATGGACGTCGGCGGGCGATCGCTGCTCCACAACATGGTGATGCTCGCCACCAGCGAGTTCAGCGCGGGCGATCAACACGAGGTCAACGAGTTTCCCGTGATGCTCTGCGGCAGGGGCGGCGGGACGCTCCGGGGCGGCGTTCACTACCGGCAGCCCGCGGGAAACCTCGCGCGCACCCACCTCACCGTCCTGCGCTCGCTCGGGCTGCCCTTCGACAGCTACGGCTTCAACGGCGCCGAGACCAACCAGCCCGTCGCCGAGGTCCTCGCTTGATCTCGCGCTCGAACACAGCGCTTTTCGCCTGTATTTTGTCTGTCATCTCGAATTCGTGTGCTCTAACCGAGGAGCTCCCCACCGACGTCCGCAGGGCCGACGCGACCCGCGACGGCAGCGAGGCAGGCTCGCTCACCGACGGCGCTCCCGCGGACGGCGCGGTCGACGTCGCGTCCTTCGACGCCCGCCGCGAGTGCGAATCCGACCCGGACTGCGCGGGCCGCGCGGGCAGGCCGGTGTGCGACCCCGTCCGCGGCCGCTGCGTCGCATGCACGCCGTCGATGGACCGCTGCGACCCTTCGGACCACTGCGATCCAGCGACGTTCACGTGCGCTCCTGGCTGCCGCGCCGACGAGGGATGCGCCGGCGCGACGCCTCGCTGCGACACCGCCTTGCGCCGCTGCGTCGAGTGCACGCGGACCGATCAATGCCCCAGCGGCGCGAGCTGCGCGGGCGGAAGATGCATGATGGTCTCGTGCCCGATGGGCCGCGCAGACTGCAACCGCAACGCGATGGACGGGTGCGAGGCGGACCTCGCGACGGACCCGATGAATTGTGGTGCGTGCGCGACGCAGCCCCCCGAGCAGTGCAACACCCGCGACGACAACTGCAACGGGCGCTGCGACGACCTCGGCGGGTGCCGCATCGGCGTGCATCGCTCCTCGGGCGTCGAGCACTTCTACACGACCAACCGCATGGAGGCCGGCTGCTGCGGGTTCACCGTCGAGGCGGAGAATTTCTTCTACCTCTACGGCGCGATGGTCCCAGGGACGGCGCCGCTCTACCGCTGCTACAGCCCGGCGCAGGGCCGCCACCTGCTCACGCCCGACGCCGCGTGCGAGGGCTTCACCCGCGAGGGAATCATCGGATACATCGGGACGAGCGCCGCGTGCGGAGCGACGCCGCTCTATCGCCTCCACCACCCCGGCACCCGCGACAACTTCTACACGACGAGCAGCGCCGAGCGCGACAACGCCGTGATGCGCCTCGGCTATCAAGCGCGCGAGCTCGCGGGCTACGTGTGGTCTGCGCCGCAGGGGTAAGCGTCGTGTGAAGCCTCAAGCGTCGAACGCTTGCCCGTGAACGCTGGGCTCTTCGGGCATCGGCGGCTGCTGCTTGGGCACAGGAACCGGCCCGATGTGCAGCGCCGCGCCCTCGAACGCGAGCGGCGGGAGCCCCTCGAACTCGACCTCGACGCGCACCGCGGGATCGCTGCCCGGCAGCGTGAAGCTCTGCACGGTCGAGATGCGAATGTCCTTGGCCACCGTCTGCATGCGCCAGCCGACGCGCAGCTGCGGCGCCCTGGCGAAGGGCCACTGCGCTTCGAACAAGCGATCGATGGTGATCCCGAGCGGCGGCTCTCCGGGCGTGTGAAACACCAGGACGACGCGCACTCCGCCCGGCCACCCAGGCTCGACCCAGAGGTCGACGGGAGCGCCGCGAGCGCGCTCCATCCGCGCCGTCACTTCGATGGGAACATTCTGCATCGCACGCCTGCTATACCGCGCTCCCCGCCCGCGCGCAGATCGCTCAGCGCCCGCCGTCGCGGCGCGGCGCCGGTCGCGCAGCCCCGCCGTCCCGCGGCGCGGCAGGCGTCCGACGACGACCCGCGTCGACGCTGGCCTCGGGCGCCGCGTCCATGACCGGAGGAGGAGTGACGTCGACGACGACGACGTCAGGCTCGGACGGAGGCGGCTCGACCGGAGTCTGCGACACCGCTGGCTCTTCGCCGCCGGCCGTGGTGCTTCCCGGCACGGGCTCTCCCTGCGGAGGATGCTGCGAGAGGTTGTTGAGCAGCTCGTTGGAGTACGGGCCCGGTCGCTGTTCGGTCTGGCCGCCGCACGCGCCGAAGGCCACGACACTGGCGAGTCCGATCACACCGACGACGCACTTCTTGATCCACTGATGCGCGACCATTGATTCAAAGCTCCACGCTCGATGCCAGCGCAACACACGCGGCGAGGGGCGAGACCGTACCCCAATCGCGCGTCAAATGGAGCCACCAAAACAGCCGCCCCCGAAACACGCGTCCCTCCCGCAAATTCACGGACGAACCACGGAGTCAGCTCTCGGGCACCCGCACGTGAAAGTCGTAGGGAACCGAGGCGATCGGGTCTTGAAAGTTGGGGACGCGCGCGGCGCAGAGCGCGCGTCCGAGGCACAAGCTCGTCGCGCGATCGACGCTAACACCTTGAAACCAAACGAGCATCGCCGTCCCGTCTCCCGCGAACTGCACGCGGACCGTGAGCTTTCCGTCGGGACGCGAAGGCGGGTTGCAGTGGATCACGTTGGTCTCGACGGCGACAAAGGCCCGCACGATCCCTGCGACCTCCGGAGCGCGGGGGCACTGCGGGCAGCGCACGATCGGCCTCGCCTCCCCAGCGCCGCACTCGATGGCGCCCTCGCTCTCGTTCCACCGGACGCGATCGGCGATCGACGAGCTCGAGGATGTGACCACGGGCGTGCCCATCTCGTACACAGGCTGGCTCGCCCGACCCGTCGCGGTCGCGTTGCCGCCGACCGCGACGCGAGCCGATGAAGCCCCCGTCGCGCTCGGCCCGACGCCATCGCTCGACGCAGCGCCCTGCGGACTCGCGGCGCTCGACGCCGTCGCCACCGTCACATGATCCGCACGAGGCCTGCGCCGACGACGTCGCCTCGGCCGCGGGGACTCACCGCCGCTGCTCGCTGTCGCCTCTGCGTTCGTCGTCGCGGGTGCATCACCGCACCCCGCGCTCGCGAGTGCCTCGATCGCGGCCGCGCAGCACAGCGCGACGAGGCCTCTTCGCGATCTGTGCACCACACCTACACTGGAACCTTCGTGGGCGAGATCCTTCATTCGCTCTCGGAGCTTGCCACACCTCACGCAGAGAAGCCGACGACCGCTCGCTCATGCAGTACACTCCAGCGACGGCTCCGCGTGTTTTCGCGGCGCGCGATTCACCCACACCTCTTCGCTCGGAGGTCGCATCTACCCCATGCTTCGACGATCGCTCTTTTCGACGCTCTCGACTCTCTCGACGATCGCCGTCGTGCCGATCATCGCGTCGTGCACCGAGACCGAGGTCGGCCGACCAGACACAGGCGTACGCGTGGACGCGCGAGCGGACACGACCGCCGACGCGCCGACGCCCGCGGACACCGGCGTCGACAGCGGCGTGATGGCTGACGTTCAGTCGGTCGACGCGCGCTCGTGCATGCGCGACGACGACTGTACCGCGCCGGACCTCTGCACCAACGCGCAGCGATGCATGGGCAATCGATGCGTGGTGATCGGCGGCGTTCCGTCCTGTGACGACAGCGTCTCGTGCACCGACGATCGCTGCGACGCGATGGCGGGCCGCTGCACGCACGTGCCCAACGACATGCGCTGCCCGAGCGGGCAGTTCTGCGTCGAAGGCTCGGGGTGTCTGTCCGAGGTCCCGTGCGAGATCGGCGACACGACCTGCCAGAGGCTCAACAGCAACTCGTGCATGGGCACCTGGTCGTGCGACGCCGCGCGGCGTCGCTGCATCCGCAGCGCCCCTCCGTCGTGCGACGACATGAACCCGTGCACGACCGACACGTGCATGCCATCGGGCTCGACCTACCTCTGCGGCAACGAGCCGATGCACGATTTCATGACCAACCCGATGCACTGCGGCGGCTGCATGATGGCGTGCCCGACGCGCGCCAACGCGACCACCACGTGCGCGGCGGGCATGTGCAACTGGGCCTGCGTGATGGGCGCGGTCGACGGCGACGGCGACCTCAACGCGCCGCGCGCGGCGATGTCCAACGGCTGCGAGTGTCGAAGCGATGGCATGCCCGACGTTCCGGACCTGATGTTTCGCGACAACAACTGCGACGGCATCGACGGAGACATCGCGCGCGCCATCTTCGTGAGCCCGATGGGCAACGACAGCAACCCAGGGACGATGGCGCAACCCAAGCGCACGATCCAAGGGGCCATCACCGCGGCCGCAGCGAGCATGCCGGTGAAGGACGTCTACGTCGCCGCGGGCACGTACACCGGACAAGTGACCCTCTCCAACGGCGTGAGCATCTACGGCGGGTACAACCCAGCGATGATCCCGTGGTCGCGCGGGATGATGAACACCACGACGCTCGACAGCGGAAACACCACGGCGGTCGCGGGCAACGGAATCGCGATG
>LNFM01009575.1_pt1 | contig 14037 bp, 13 predicted proteins | sample 596031 | NCBI WGS metagenome assembly LNFM01 (sample SAMN04254537, study PRJNA301005) | activated carbon metagenome | isolation source: dual media filters at the Ann Arbor, Michigan drinking water treatment plant | place: USA: Ann Arbor
CCGAAGTGCAGGTGGCGCTGGAGCAGGCGGTGGCCGACATCACCCGGCTGGAAGGCTACGAGCTCAAGCGCATCCTGCGCACCGGCACGGTGGCGAGCACTGACAACAGGAATTGGGAACTGCTGCCGAATGCAGGACCCGAGCGCAGGTTCAGCCAGAGCCGCGCCGTGGCGCTGGACATGGAAAGCGCCACCATCGCCGCCAACGGTTTTCGTTTCCGCGTGCCCTACGGCACCCTGCTGTGCGTGAGCGACAAGCCGCTGCACGGCGAGATCAAGCTGCCCGGCATGGCCAACCATTTCTACCGCGAGCGCGTCGACCAGCACCTGCGCATCGGCATGCGCGCGGTCGAGCTGCTGCGCGAGCAGCGCCCGGGCAGTCTGCACAGCCGCAAGCTGCGCAGCTTTGCCGAGGTCGCCTTCCAGTGAGCACTGCGTGCGCAAGTGCCCTGACCTGCCTCAAGCCGGCAGGACGCGCGCTCTTGTGGCCCGCGGCGGCTTGTCATACGCTGGCCCGATCCGAACCAGAACACAGCGCACGACGCTGAAGGAGTAGCCCCCATGCCCAGCCCAACCCCCGGCAACCCGGCCAGCCCCGCCGCCATCCGCACCCTGGCCCTGGTGGGCCCGTCGGCGGCGGGAAAGACCTGCCTGGCCGAAGCCCTGCTGGCGCGAACCGGCGCCATCGCCATTGCCGGTTCGCTCGAGCGTGGCAGCACGGTGAGCGACAGCGACCCGCTCGAACGCAAAATGCAGCATTCGCTGAACGCCAGCGTCATGCACCTGGTGCACGCCGACACGCGCGTGCACTTCATCGACACCCCCGGCGGCACCGACTTCCTGGGCCAGAGCCTGCCCGCGCTGGAAGCGGTGGAAACCGCCGCTGTGGTCATCAACGCCGCCGTGGGCATCGAACCGCTGGCGCTGCGCATGATGGATTACGCCGCCTCACGCCACCTCGACCGGCTGATCATCGTCAACAAGATCGACACCCCGGGGGTGGACCTGGCGGCGCTGCTGGCGCAGATTCAAGAGGTCTTCGGCAAGGAATGCCTGCCGCTGAACCTGCCCGCTGCCGGCGCCAGCAAGGTGGTCGAGTGCTTCTTCAACCGCGAAGGGCAAAGCGATTTCGGCAGCGTCGACGCCGCGCACCGCGCGCTGGTGGAACAGGTGGTCGAGGTCGACGGCGACTTCGTCGACCGCTACCTGAACGACGGCGACATCGACGCCTCCGAACTGCACGCGCCGCTGGAACAGGCGCTGCGCGAAGGCCACCTGATCCCGGTGTGTTTCGTCTCGGCCAAGAGCGGCGCCGGCGTGGCCGAGCTGCTGGACGTCATCGTCAAGCTTCTGCCCAACCCGACCGAGGCCAACCCGCCCGACTTCCTGCTGGGCGAAGGCGCCACGGCCGAACTCACGCATGCCCTGCCCGACCCGGCCAAGCATGTGCTGGCGCATGTCTTCAAGGTCACGGTCGACCCCTTTGTCGGCCGCATGGGCGTGTTCCGCGTCTACCAGGGCACGGTCACCAAGGACAGCCAGCTGTACATCGGTGACGGCCGCAAGCCCTTCAAGGTGGGCCATCTGTTCATGCTGCAGGGCCGCGAACATGTGGAGGTGCCGCGGGCGCTGCCCGGCGACATCGTGGCCGTGGCCAAGATCGACGAGATCCACTTCGACGCCGTGCTGCACGACGCCGCCGAGGACGACCACATCCATCTCAAGCCGCTGGACTTTCCCAAGCCGGTGCACGGTCTGGCGATCGAGCCCAAGCGCCGCGGCGACGAGCAGCGCATGTGGGAGATCCTGACCAAGCTGGTCGACGAGGACCCCTGCCTCAAGGTCGAGCACGTGGCCACCACGAACGAGACCATCGTCTACGGCCTGGGCGAACTGCACCTGCGCGTGCTGCTCGAACGCCTGCGCGAAACCTACAAGTTCGAGGTCAACACGCGCCCGCCGCGCATCGCCTACCGCGAGACCATCACGGCCAAGGCCGAGGGCCACCACCGCCACAAGAAGCAGACCGGCGGCGCCGGGCAGTTCGGCGAGGTCTTCCTGCGCGTCGAGCCGCTGCCGCGCGGCGGCGGCTTCGAGTTCGTGGACCAGGTCAAGGGCGGCACCATCCCCTATCAGTTCATCCCCGCGGTCGAGAAAGGCGTGCGCGAGGTGCTGGCCAGCGGCGGCATCGCCGGCTACCCGGTGGTGGACGTGCGCGTCATCGTCTACGACGGCAAGTTCCACACGGTGGACAGCAAGGAGATCGCGTTTGCCACGGCCGGACGCAAGGCCTTTTTGGCGGCCATGCGCGAGGCGCGCGCCATCGTGCTCGAACCCATCGTGCACATCGAGATCAACACGCCCGACGGCGCCCTGGGCGACATCACCGGCGACCTGTCCAGCCGCCGCGGCCTGGTCACCGGCACCGCCAACGGCACGCCGGGCACGATGGTCGTGCGCGGCCAGGCGCCCATGTCCGAGCTGGCAGGCTACCAGTCGCGCCTGAACTCGCTCACCGCCGGCCAGGGGCGCTACACCATCGACCTGTCGCACTACGACCCGGTGCCGCCCACCGTGCAACAGCAACTGGTCAGCCAGTTCCAGGTGCGCGACGACGATTGAGCGGCGCCGACGCCGGCGCTGCTGCCACTGCGGCAGTGGCGACCGGCAACTCCGGGCGCAGCGGGCACAGCGGGCCGCAGATGAACGAAGATTTATCATCCGGCCCCATGCTGGACAGCCCCAAGGACCTGGCCGAACTGCGCCTGGACAACGCCCTGGCGCTGTTCGAGGAATTCGTGCGCGCCACCGCGCGCCACGCCGACGCCGCCACGCTGCGCGGCCTGGAACGCCGCTTCGCCGAGCGCGTGCAGATCCAGCCCAGCTACTGGAGCCAGATCAAGGGCCGCTCGCGCCAGATCGGCGAGCGCCTGGCGCGCCAGTTCGAGCACCTGTGCCACAAGCCGCGCGGCTGGATGGACCAGGCGCACGACGGCAGCGCTGCGCCCGCGGCCGCAGCGGCCGCTGCACCGCAGGACGAATCCAGCCCGCGCGACGACGATGAGCGCTTCATCGTCGGCCTGGTGCTCACCTACTACCGCCGCCACCCGCAGCGCGCGCGCACGCGTCTGCTGGACCTGCTGGGCGAGGTGCTCACGCCACAGCCGGCGGCGCCTCCCGCCAAGCCAGCTGCCCCGGCCCCGTCACCCCGGGCCGCGGGTGGCGCGCGGCCGCTGTCGACGGCAGCCGAGGACGCGCACGCGCTGTGGCTGCAGTCGCAAAGCGGCGTGGCGCCGCTCAAGCGCCGCAAATAGGACCGGCAGGGCTACGGGAAACCGCGACCCCTAGTTCGAAGGGGCCACGGCCTGCGAAATGACACTTGCGCACTGATAACGACATGTTTATCATTTGCGCAAGCCTGCAGACGGTGGTCCACAACCCCAGCTGCACCCCTCCACCCGCCACCGGCGCCGGAACCGTTCGGCCGGTGCACCACTGGATACCCATGCGCTTCTGCTCAGGCCCCGCCGTTCGAATTGCCCTGCTGACGCTCGTCGGCCCCGGGCAAGCGGCTGCCGCTTTCAACCATGGTGCCCTGCCCCGGGGCGCCCGTGCGCTGATGCCTCTGGCCTGACCAGCCCGCGGCACACCAGCCGCCACGGCCCGGGTTGCAGCAGCAGCCCGGGCCGTTTGCATTTCAGAACCCACCACCGCCAAGGAGACCCCGATGAAGCTGAGCCTCAAGACCCCCAAGCCGCGCAACCCCTTTGCCATGGCCGGCCGACGCCGCAGCGCGGGCGCCCACCGCAACCACTGCCCGCGCCAGCAGGCACGCATTGAACTGCGCCGCGAACTGGACCGCATCAAACCCTGTACCTGAACCCTGCGAGGCCTGCCCTGGCGCCAGTCCGGCACGCCGCCCCGCACCGATGGAGACACGATCATGAGAGAACTGCTTGTCGAAGCCGGCTCGGCCGCCGGACCCGGTCGGCTGGCGCTGGCCATGCTGCTGCGGGCTGCCGGCCGCGCCCTCGAAGCCCTGGCCACGCGGCTGGCGCTGGCGGGCGAGGCCGCGCCCGCCGAAACGATGCTGGAATTCCACGCCGAGGCCGGCGCTCCTGAAGGGGCGCTGTACGTCAACGGCCAGCTCGTCGGCCACCTGCCGGGCGTGACCCGCCTGTGATGCAGGCCGCAGGCCCGCGCGATCTGTTTGGTCGCGCGGGCTTGCCCCTTCGATCAGGGGCAAGCCCCGGTGGTCGGGAGCAGCCCAGCGGGGCTACGATGGAACGGCAGGTCGCTGCCAAGGGCAGACGATGGCGGCCTGCTCGGTCGCGGCGCTCAAGCCTGGGGCCGGCGCTGTCGATACACCGTCCATGATCCCGTGATCGGTTGCCCCATGTCCGTGCAGGAACTCTTCATCACCAACCCGCCGCGCAGTGTGGCCGGCTGGGCCTCGCTCTTCGACCACCACCGCCTGCCGGTGCTGGCCGACACCGCAGGCACCCTGGAAGAGCTGCGCGAGCACGAGGACGTGGTGGATGCGCACATGCTGGCTGACGCCATCGTCAACGACCCGCTGATGACGCTCAAGGTGCTGGCACACGTGGCCGAGATGCGCCGCGGGCGCGAAGGCAGCGGCGCCGAGACGGTGACCGAGGCGCTGGTGATGATCGGCATCCCGCCCTTCTTCAGGGCCTTCGCCGCGCCGCCGGTGGCCGAAGAGCGCCTGGCCGCGCTGCCCGAAGCGCTGCAGGGCTTCCAGAGCGTGCTGCGCCGCTCGCACCGCGCCGCGCGCTTTGCCATCGGCTTTGCCGTGCACCGCATGGACCACGATGCCCCCGTCATCCACGAGGCGGCGCTGCTGCACGACTTTGCCGAGCTGCTGCTGTGGCTGCACGCGCCTGCGCTGGCGCTGGAGATCGAACGCCGTCAGCAGGCCGAGCCCACGCTGCGCACGGCCGTGGTGCAGCGCGAGGTGCTCAACGTCGAACTGGCCGAGCTGCAGCACGAGCTGATGAAGAACTGGCGCCTGCCCGGGCTCTTGATCAGCATCACCCACGACCGCGCGCGTGCCACCACGCCGCAGGTGCGCAACGTGATGCTGGCCATCCGCGTGGCGCGCCACAGCAGCGACGGCTGGGACAACCCCGCCCTGCCCGACGATCTGCGCGAGATCGGCGAGCTGCTGCAGCTGTCACCCGAACCGACGGCGCGGCTGCTGCAGGAGATCGACACCGAGGAGTGAGCGCGCGCGGTACCGCATCAGGCGGACGGCAGGCACAGGCGCGAATGCGCCAAGGCGCGCACCGTCATGCGCTGGCGCGCCGGCTGCACCTGGCCGTTGGCGGCTGCGGGGTCGCTGGGCTCGTCGTCGTGGACGATCCACAGCGCGCCTTCCAGGCAGACCACGCCGAGGCCGTTGGCCGTCTCGATCACCAGCGACTCCCCCTTGCGCAGGCGGCGCACCTCATGGCTGGCGGCGCGCACCGTGGGCCGCGGCAGCGGCGACAGCGCCTGCTGCAGCCAGGCCAGCGGCTGGGCGGAGCTGAGCGAGGCGAAGAAGGCGGTGGTCATGGTCGTTCTCCTGGGTGCGGTGGGTGCGGAATGACTTCACTGTAGGTACCCGCTCCCCGCGCCGCTGTGCGGCAGTGCGCGGCGGCCCTGTGACCTATTCACAGCCCGCGGGCCGACTTTGACGCGGCCGCCTTCTGGCCGGCACCACCCTGCGTGACGCCCGCCAAGCTGCTCACGCTGGAGGGTTGCACCAAAGTCTTCGGCGAGACCATCTCCAACTGCTCGGCACGGCCGTCGCGGCACGTGGAACGCACGGCGCAGCGGGCCGACAGCGTGGACCCGGTGATCGCCGTACGCCCCGCGCGTGGGCCGGCGCCGGCCCCGCGTTGCCACGACTTGCGCGGACCCGGTGTCTGCGCGACGCTTGCGCCCTTGTCCCCGGCGGACGAGAAAGGCGCGGCCATGCAATTCACCCCCTGGGACAACCCGATGGGCACCGACGGCTTCGAGTTCATCGAGTACGCCGCGCCCGACCCGGCGGCCATGGGCGCGCTGTTCGAGCGCATGGGCTTTTGCGCCATCGCGCGTCACCGCCACAAGGACGTGCTGCTGTACCGGCAGGGCGGCATCAACTTCATCGTCAACGCCGAGCCCGATTCCTTTGCCCAGCGCTTTGCGCGCCTGCACGGGCCCAGCATCTGCGCCATCGCCTTTCGCGTGCAGGACGCGCGTGCCGCCTATGCGCGCGCCCAGAGCCAGGGCGCCTGGGCCTACGCCGGCACGGCCGGGCCGGGCGAGCTCAACATCCCGGCCATCAAGGGCATCGGCGATTCGCTCATCTACCTGGTCGACAAGTGGCGCGGCAAGGGCGGCGCGCAGCCGGGCGACATCGGCAACATCGGCTTCTTCGACGTCGATTTCGAGCCCCTGCCCGGCGCGCAACTCGACCCGCCCGGCCACGGCCTGACCTACGTCGACCACCTCACGCACAACGTGCACCGCGGCCGCATGGACGAATGGGCCGGCTTCTACGAGCGCATCTTCAACTTCCGCGAGGTGCGCTACTTCGACATCGAGGGCCAGGTCACCGGCGTCAAGAGCAAGGCCATGACCAGCCCCTGCGGCCAGATCCGCATCCCCATCAACGAAGAGGGCAACGAGAAAGCCGGCCAGATCCAGGAATACCTGGACCGCTACCACGGCGAGGGCATCCAGCACATCGCGCTGGGCGCCACCGACCTGCTGGCCACGGTGGACGCGCTGCGCGCCAGCGGCATCCAGCTGCTGGACACCATCGACACCTACTACGAGCTGGTGGACCGGCGCATCCCCGGCCACGGCCAGGACGTGGCCGCACTGCGCCAGCGCAGGATCCTGATCGACGGCAAGGCGGGCGAGCTGCTGCTGCAGATCTTCAGCGAAAACCAGCTCGGCCCCATCTTTTTCGAGTTCATCCAGCGCAAGGGCGACCAGGGCTTCGGCGAAGGCAACTTCAAGGCGCTGTTCGAGAGCATCGAACTCGACCAGATGCGCCGCGGCGTGCTGGAGAAGAAGTGAGCGCGCCGCGCGGGGTCAACCAGGGCGTGGCACCGGTGACCTATGGCACCGGCGACCGGCCGCCGCGCGGTGATTACGGTCGCGCGCGCAGCGACTACAGCTGCGACCAGGACTGGGCACGTTACACCGCCGCCGACCACGAGACCTACCGCCGCCTGTACGCGCGCCAGCTGCAGCAGTTGCCGGGGCTGGCCTGCGACGAGTTCATCGCCGCGGTGGCGCAGCTGGGCGCGCCCGAGCGCATCCCGCGCTTCGACGCCATCAGCGAGCGCCTGCTGCCGGCCACCGGCTGGCAGATCGTCGGCGTGCCGGGGCTGATCCCCGAAGAAGCCTTCTTCGCGCTGCTGGCCCAGCGCCGTTTCCCGGTGACCGACTGGATACGCCGCCCGGAAGAGTTCGACTACGTGGTCGAACCCGACATCTTTCATGACCTGTTCGGCCACGTGCCGCTGCTCTTCGACCCCATGTTCGCCGACTACATGCAGGCCTATGGCGCCGGCGGCATGAAGGCCAGCCGGCTGGACGCCTGCGAGCTGCTGGCGCGGCTGTACTGGTACACGGTGGAATTCGGCCTCATCGCCACGCCGGCCGGGCTGCGCGCCTATGGTGCCGGCATCCTGAGCTCGGCCGGCGAGCTGCGCCACAGCATCCGCTCGCCCGCGCCGCGGCGCGTGGGCTTCGATCTGCAGCGGCTGATGCGCAGCCGCTACCGCATCGACAGCTTCCAGGCCACCTACTTCGTGATCGACTCTTTCCGGCAGTTGTTCGAGGCCACCGCGCCCGACTTCACGCCGGTGTACCGCCAGGTGCGCGAGGTCATCGCCGCAGAAGGCGAGGTCGAGGCCGGCGCGGTGCTGCCGGGCGAACGCCAGTTCAGCGCGGCGGCGGGCTGACGGGCTGCAACCAGCGCTGCAGCTCCTGCCAGGGCTCGGGGTGCTCGGCCATGTGCACGTGGGCCACGCCCGGGATGTGGCGGTTGTCGGCGCCGGGCAGGGTGGCCGCAGCCGCCGGAAACACGATGTTGTCGCAGTGGCTGTAAAAGCAGGTGAAGCGCTGCGCGCGCCCCGGCGGCTCGCGCGCGGCCAGGGTCTGCAGCCAGTGCGAGCCCAGGCGCATCTGGCGCGCGTTGGGTGTCATGGCAAAGCGCGCCAGCCAGGTGCCGTGGTGCGGCGTGCCCAGGGTGATGGCGCGGTGCACGCGGGCGTCGTCGCCGCGCTCGGCCCACCAGCGCCGCAGCGCCACGCCGCCCATGCTGTGGGCCACGATCACGGGCGCCAGGCCAGTGGCCTGTTCCAGCGTCTGCACCGCACGCTCGATGATGTCGATGTAGTTGTCGATGGAGCCGAACACCGGCTCCAGATTGACCGCCAGCACCGGAACGCCGCCGGCGTGCAGGCGCTGCAGCCAGGGGTTCCACACCCCGCGGTTGCAGATGAAGCCGTGCACCAGGAGCACGCCGCGTCGGCCCTGGGCCTGATCCGTCAGCCCGTGCGGATAGCGCCGGCTGCAGAAAGGCTGGCGCCAGCAGAACACCCGGGGCGCGGCCAGCACCTCGCCCCACCAAGCGCGCAACAGCTGGCCCGGCGTGGCCGGCATCGCGGGGTCGGCGCGTCCCACCAGCCGCAGCAACACGAATTCGAGCCCCAGCACCAGCGCATGGCCGCCCAGCACCAGCAGCACGCCCGCGACCGCCCAGCCCCTGTGTCCGTGTTGCCAGGCCCAAACCGCCCAGGCTGCCGCCAGCGCCAGCGCCCCCAGCGTCAGGAACTGCTGCAGCCGCGCCAGCATCAGGCCAGGCGGACTTCGCGGCCGCTGAGCTCGCGCGCCAGTTTGGTCGCCAGCCGGTTCACCAGACCGTAGATCGACAACTGCGGATTCGCGCCGATGCTGGTGGGAAACAGCGAGCCATCGTGCACCGACAGGTTGGCCAGCTGCCAGTGGCGGCCATCGGGCCGCACGACGCCCAGCTCGGGCTTGCCGGCCATGCCGCAGCCACCCATCTGGTGCGCGCTCAACACGCGCGTGAGGTAGGGCTCCATGGCCAGGGCTTCGATGCTCTTCTTGGCCTGCGCCCAGTTGGTGCTGGGCCGGGCCGCTTCGTGGATGGGCGTCACGCTGCGCGCGCCGGCGGCGAACTGGATCTCGGCCATGCTCAGCAGCGCACGCCGCGCGCCTTCCATGGTGAAGGCGTTGAGCCGGTAGTCGAGCACCGGCGTGCCGTCGCTGCCCAACTGCACCTGGCCGCCGGGGGACTCGGCGTGGAAGCCGTCGCGCAGCAAGGCCAGCAAGGCATGGGTGTGCGGGAAGGCGCGCATCGCCGCGGCCTGCTCGGCGCCGAAGCCGGGCAGCGCGATGGACGAGATCACCGGGTACAGAGGCGGCGCCTCGAGCTTGTAGCCCATGGGACCGTCGAGGGGGTGCACGCCCAGGAAGTGATCGCTGTACATGGTCTGTGGCGCGCCCTGCCAGGCCTCGATGGGCTGCTCGAACAAGGCCGTGGACACCACCACCGGGTGCAGGAAAGTGCGGCGTCCCAGCCGGTCATACGGGTCGGGCGCGTCCGATCTCAGCAGCAGCCCGGGCGAGTTGATGGCGCCGCCAGCGACCACGTAATGCCGTGCCCGCACCCGTGTGCCCGCGCCCGGCAGCGGGCCGCTGTTCAGGGCCACCGGCCTGCAGTGCAGGGCCTGCACCTGGTCGGCGGCAATCTCCAGCCGTTCGGCACGCGTCTGCACCAGCAGGATGGCGCCCTTGTCCAGCGCCGCCGGCAGGGTGGTCAACAGCATGGACTGCTTGGCGTTGGTGGGGCAGCCCAGGCCGCAGGAGCCCAGGTTCCAGCAGTTCTTCACGTTGCGCAAGATGGCACTGGCCGATATGCCCAGCCGCGCCGCACCCAGGCGGAGCAGGTCGTTGTTGACGTTGGGCGCGGCCAGCCAGGGGCCTATGGACAGGCGCCGCTCGGCCTGCAGGAACCAGGGCGACATCTCGTCGTCGGTGAGTTCCGGCAGGGCGAAGTGCTCGCGCCAGTACTGCAAGGTGTCAGAGGGCGTGCGGAAGGAACTGGTCCAGTTGACGGTGGTGGAGCCACCGACGCAGCGCCCCTGCAGGATGGCGATGGCCTTGTCGGCCGTCTTGCGGCTGGCGCTTTCCTGGTACAGCTGCGGGTAGGCGTCTGATTCGAGCTGACGGAAGTCGCTGCTGCTGCGCAGGGGCCCCTCTTCGACGATCACCACGCGCAGGCCGGCTGCGCAGAGCAGCTCGGCCGTGATGCCGGCACCGGCACCGCTGCCGACGATGGCGACGTCGGCCTCCAGCGTTTCGGGCAGCGGCGCGTGCGGGCCGCCGTGCACCTTCCAGCCACGCGCCAGGCCGTCGCGGATGGGATCGGGGACGGCCGTCATGCTTGTATCCTTGTGGGCTTCACACCGCCTGCTGGCCGGGGTAGCCGATGGCGGCCCAGGTGCTGGCGTCGGCAAAGTAGGCAGCGTTGGTCAGGTCGCGCAGGGCGTGGAAGACCTGCTGACGCAAGGCCAGGCGGGAGATCCGCAGGCCCTGCAGCGCCTGCGTGACCTCGGCCGGCGAAGCCTCGGGCCAGTCAGGCCTCAGGCCCATCAAGGCCAGGCGCCCGGGCGTCGTGCCCAGCAGGGTGATCAGTTCGTCCACTTCGGCCTGCAGGGCCGGCGGCATGCCGGCCAGCGAGGCTTCGATGCGCGTGAGCAGTGATGCGATGGCCGACGCCCGGGCCGACCCTTCTGCCGGCAGCATGCTGTCCAGGACAGCTGGGGCCAGCGCCGCAAAGATCGCGCGGCCCGCCTCAGTGAGTTGGCCGTTGCGGCGCGCTGGCTGGACCAGCGTCAGGGCGCCACCGGCCAAGGCCAGCAACACGCCTGCGGCAGCCCCGACCTTGAGCAAGCTGCGTCTCTTCATGCGTGCCAGTGTTGCATCATTGCCGCGCCATCCGGTAGGGAAGCACGACTAACCCACAGCATCGAGGCGGGAGCAAGATGACAACCATGGGCTGCTGCCCGCGCTGATCATGAACGAACGAGGCTTCGCGATCCTGAGTTTCCTGGAGCAGGTGCGCGCCGAACGTTTGCGGCGCGCGGCCGACCCCGCGCTGGCCGCGCGGGTGCTCGCGGTCAAGGCCTACCAGCAGGCACGTTTCGAGCACAGTTACGCCGACTTGCTGGCCCACCCGCGCTACGCCACTGCCGCGCGCTTCTTCCTCAACGACTTGTACGGGCCGGCCGACTTCACGCACCGCGACGATCAGTTCGCCCGCATCGTGCCGGCGCTGGTGCGCTTGTTCAGTGACGAAGTCGTGGCCACGGTGGCGGCCGTGGCCGAGCTCCACGCCCTGTCGGAACGCCTGGATTCCGCCATGGCTTGTGTCTATGACGCAGGTATCACCACTGATCAGGCTTACGCGTCGGCTTGGCGCGCTGTCGGACGTCAGGCCGATCGCAATCGGCAGATCGCGCTGGTCTTGGCGGTCGGCCATGCGCTGGATCACTTTACCGGCAAGCCTCTGCTGCGGCGCAGTGTGCTGCTGATGCGGGGACCGGCGCAGCTGGCGGGTCTGGGCGCCCTGCATGCCTTCATCGTCGAAGGCTTCGAAACCTTTCGCGCCATGCGGGGCGCCACAGAGTTCCTGGGCACGGTGGCGCAGCGGGAGTCCGAGCTCGCTGCCAGGCTGTTCGCAGGAGGTACTGTCCTGGCGTCGGCGGAGGGACTGGCTGGCGCGGCCTAGTGCAAGCACCGTTCCCGCGCCGGGTGCTGGAGGGTCACTATCGCGGATCTTCGGAACGGAAGGACGACGTGGCTCAATCGAGTTTTCCCTGGCTTCAGCAGTACCCGGCGGGCGTGCCGGCGCAGGCGCGTGTGGAGGCCTACCGCAGTCTGTCTGAGTTGTTGGAGTCTGCCTTTCGTCGCCACCCGCGGCGTGATGCGCTGGCCTGCATGGGTCAGCGCCTGACTTTCGGTCAGCTCGATGAGCTGTCCCAGGCCTTCGCAGCATGGCTGCAATCGTTGAGCCTGGCGCCGGGCACGCGCGTCGCGCTGATGATGCCCAATGTGCCCCAGTATCTGGTGGCGCTGGCGGGCGTGTTGCGCGCCGGTCATGTGGTGGTCAACGTCAACCCGCTTTACACGGCGCGCGAGCTCTCGCACCAACTGCGCGACTCCGGCGCCGAGGTTCTGGTGGTGCTGGAGAACTTTGCCCACACGTTCGAGGAAGTCGTCCACGACGTCCCCGTGCGTCATGTGGTCCTCGCCTCGGTGGGCGAACTGCTGGGTTTCTGGCGCGGCCGACTCATCGATTTCGCCATCCGCCACCTGCGCCGACAGGTCCCCGAGTTCGCGCTTCCGCTGGGCGGGGGCCGAACGGTGACGCGCTTTTCCTCGGCCTTGGACGCCGGCTCGCGCATGAACCTGCGACGCGTCGATGTCGGGCCTGATCATGTGGCCTTCTTGCAGTACACCGGCGGCACCACGGGTTTGTCCAAGGGTGCAACGCTGCTGCATCGCAACGTGGTGGCAAACATCATGCAGTGCGAGGCCTGGTTCAAGCCCATGCTGGACCGCGTCGGGGATCAGCAGTTGACCATCGTCTGCGCACTGCCGCTCTACCACATATTTGCGCTGACCATTTGTGCGCTCATGGGCGCACATCTGGGAGCGATGAACCTGCTGATCCCCAACCCCCGCGACATTCCCGGCTTCGTGAAGACGCTGGCGGACTACCGGGTGAACATGTTCCCGGCCGTCAACACACTGTTCAATGCGCTGGCCGCCGAGCCTGACTTCGCGCGGCTGGACTTTTCAGGCCTGGTTGTCAGCAACGGTGGCGGCATGGCGGTGCAGCGCGCGACGGCGGAGCGCTGGCTCAGGATTACCGGCTGCCCGATCGTTGAAGGCTATGGGCTGTCCGAGACCTCGCCGGTGGCCACATCCAACCGCCTGGACACCCCAGAGTTCACTGGGACCATTGGTCTACCGGTGCCCTCTACCGAAATTGCGATTCGCGACGACTTCGGCAGAGATGTTCCCCTGGGCGAGGCCGGGGAGATCTGCATCCGCGGACCCCAGGTCATGGCCGGCTACTGGCAACGCCCCGAAGAAACCGCAGCGGTGATGACCAGCGATGGATTCTTCAAGTCGGGCGATATCGGTGTCATGGCTCCCGACGGCAGTGTGCGCATCGTCGATCGCAAGAAGGACATGATTCTGGTGTCCGGATTCAATGTCTATCCCAACGAGATCGAGCAGGTCGTGTGCATGCACCCCGGGGTGAGCGAATGCGCGGCCGTGGGAATACCGGATGAGCGCACCGGGGAAGCCGTGAAACTCTATGTCGTGCGCTCCGACAGCCTGCTGTCCGAGTCCGACTTGGCAGACTATTGCCGCGAGAACTTCACGGCTTACAAGCGGCCCAAGCACATCGAGTTTCGCGACGAGTTGCCGAAGTCAAACGTCGGCAAGATACTGCGGCGCGAACTCCGATCCGCGGCTTGAGTGCTGGCGCTGCGAATGCGCCGCGCCAATGGCGAAGGGGCCCGACTCTTGCGAATCGGGCCCCTTCTGGGTAATAGCCTGACAATGTCCTACTTTCACACGGGAACCCGCACTATCATCGGCGCTAAGGCGTTTCACTGTCCTGTTCGGGATGGGAAGGAGTGGGACCACCTTGCTATGGTCATCAGGCTTGACTTGTTGCCGCGGCGTGCAAGCACGTCGCAGCGAATTCATAGAGTCTTTAATCAGCAGATTGCGTCTCTGGCATAACCCGTCTGACTCATCGTCAAAGTTATAGGGTCAAGCCGCACGAGCAATTAGTACCGGTCAGCTCAACGCATTACTGCGCTTCCACACCCGGCCTATCAACGTCCTGGTCTCGAACGACTCTTCAGGGGGCTCAAGGCCCCGGCAAGACTCATCTTGAGACGAGTTTCCCGCTTAGATGCTTTCA
>LNFM01009576.1_pt1 | contig 14036 bp, 11 predicted proteins | sample 596031 | NCBI WGS metagenome assembly LNFM01 (sample SAMN04254537, study PRJNA301005) | activated carbon metagenome | isolation source: dual media filters at the Ann Arbor, Michigan drinking water treatment plant | place: USA: Ann Arbor
CGCCGTCATCGTCGGGGCCGCGGTGCCGCCGCGCCCGCTGCTCAGCACGCTGCGCGAGCGCATCGCGGAGGAGCAGAGGGCCTTCGAACGGATCGTGAAGGCGCCCGCGTTCACCAAGCGGTTCGGCGGCCTCAGCGACGACGAGCCCGGCGTGCTGCTCACGCGCGTCCCGCGCGGGTTCGCGCCCGACCATCCGGCGGCGCGGTGGCTGCGCTTCAACTCGTTCACCGCCTCGCGTGCGCTCAGCGACGCGGAGGCCCTCTCGCCCAAGCTGGTGGACACGATCATGAAGGACTATGCGGCGCTGCTGCCGTTGGTGCGCTGGCTGAACGGCACGCTCGGGTACCCGCCGGCCTCGTCGCGCTGAGCCGGGGAACCTCACGCGATGTGCGGTCTCGCCGGCATCCTCACGACGCGTCCCGACCGCCGCGCGTCGCTCGACGCCGCCGTCGAGCGGCTGCGTGCGCCACTGCGGCACCGCGGCCCCGACGATGACGGCGCGTGGGCCGACGCGGCGGCCGGCGTGGGACTCGGCTTCCGCCGCCTCTCCATCCTCGACCTCTCGCCGGCCGGCCACCAGCCCATGCACTCGGCGAGCGGGCGCTGGGTGATCGCCTTCAACGGCGAGATCTACAATCATCGTGCCCTCCGCGGCGAGCTCGCGACCCTCGGCCACTCCTTCCGCGGCCACTCCGACACCGAGGTGATCCTCGCCGCCGTGGAGCAGTGGGGACTGCGCGCCGCGCTGCCGCGATTCGCCGGGATGTTCGCCATCGCGCTCTGGGACGCGCAGGCGCGCGCACTCACGCTCGTGCGCGACCGGCTCGGCAAGAAGCCCCTCTTCGTGCACCGCGCCCCCGGGCTCGTGCTCTTCGCGTCGGAACTCAAGGCGATCGCCGCCGACCCCGACTTCGCGCGACGCGTGGACACGACGCAGCTCGCCGCGTACGCGCGCTACCTCTACGTGCCCGCTCCGGGCTCGATCTATCAGGACGTCATCAAGCTCACGCCGGGCCACCTGCTCACGATCACCGACGCGAGCGCTCCGCTGCCGCCGAGCGAGCCCTGGTGGGAGGCGGAGCGCGTGGCCGATGCCGGCCTGCACGGCCGCCTGCACGACGAACCGGCGGCGCTCGCGCGGCTCTCCGAGCTGCTGCTGCTCGCGACGCGTGAACGGCTGGAGTCCGACGTGCCGCTCGGCGCGCTCCTCTCGGGCGGCGTGGACTCCGCGCTCACGGTGGCGCTCATGCAGCAGGTCGCGCCCGACCCGGTGCGCACCTTCACGATCGGGTTCGACGACGAGGCGATCGACGAGACGGAGTCGGCCGCGCGCATCGCGGCGCACCTGGGCACGCGACACACGGCGCTGCGCGTCGGTGGCGACGAGGCCGTCTCGCTGGTGCCCGAGCTGCCGCGCATCTACGACGAGCCGTTCGCCGACCCGTCGGTGATCCCGACGGTGCTGCTCTGTCGGTTCGCGCGACGCGACGTGACCGTCGCGCTCTGCGGCGACGGCGGCGACGAGGCGTTCGGCGGCTACACGCGCTACGAGCAGGGACGGAAGCTGCTGGAGCGCGTCGCGCGCACGCCCGCCGCCCTGCGCGGTCCGCTGGCGAAGCTCCTGCTCGCGCCGCGCGCCGAGACCTGGGATGCGATCGCCGACGTGGTGCTCGCGGCCGTGCCGCGCGCGAGCCGTCCGCCGCTCATCGGCGAGCGACTGCAGAAGGTCGGGCACCTCTACGCGGCGGGCGACGCGCTCGAGGGGTATCGGTCGCTGCGTTCGGCCTGGCTCGACCCGTCAGTGCTGCTCGACACGGACGCCGACGCCCCGGACCGCCTGCTCGCCGTGCTGGCACGGCATCCGGCGCTCGCCCTCGCGGAGCGGATGATGCTGGCCGACCAGGTGACCTACCTCCCCGACGACCTGCTCGCGAAGATCGACCGCGCGAGCATGGCGGTGGGGCTCGAGGTGCGCGCGCCGCTGCTCGACCATCGCGTGCTCGAGTTCGCCTGGACGCTGCCCCACGCGATGCGGATCCGCGACGGCGTCACCAAGTGGGCGTTGCGTGAGCTCCTCGCACGGCATGTGCCGCGCACGCTGTGGGACCGCCCCAAGCGCTGGTTCACGATGCCGGTGCGTCGGTGGCTCACCGGACCGTTGCGACCCTGGGCGGAGGACCTGCTCTCGGCGGAGTCGCTCGCCCGGGTGCCGGTGCTGCGCGCGACGGCGGTGCGCGCCGAGTGGGCGCGCGTGCTCGAGGGGCGCGCGGGCAACGGCCACGCGATGTGGGCGGTGCTGCAGTTGCTCGCGTGGTGGAAGGAGTGGCGACCCTCGCTCTGAGGGCCGACGGCCTCAGGGGTTCGCGCGTCCGCGCACGATGCCCTCGACGAGCCGGGACGGATCGAACCAGCGCTCGGCCACCGCGCGCATGCGCGCCGGCGTGACCGCCGCGAGATCGGCCGGATAGCGCGCGATCCCGGCGAGATCGTCGTGGATCCACGCCTCGGCGATCTCGGCGAGCACCGCAGCCCCCGACGCCTGCCGGATCTTCCACGCCCCGATCGCATGGGTCCGCGCGCGTTCGAGTTCGTCGGCGGTGACCTCCTCCTCGACCAAGCGCCGGAACTCGCGCAGCAGGCCGCTGCGCGCCTGCTCCTCCTTCGCCGGCGACGTCGCGATGTAGGCGGCGAAGGTCCCGGCCACGCGCCGCACGAACGGTCGTGCGAGCACGGTGTATGCGAGCGACTGCCGGTCGCGCAGCTCCTCGAAGAAGCGGCCGCCCAGCCCGCTCGCGACGCCGCCGAGCATCTCGGCGTCGAAACGCGCCAGGTCGGAGACGGATGGGCCATCGAAGAGCAGCGCGATCGCGGTCTGCGCCCGCTCACGCTCCTCGACGACGGCCCGCGCCTCGGTGGGCCATGCGGGTGCCGTCGCGCGCTGCGGGTCGCGGGCGCGCAGCGCGGCGAAGCGCTTGGCCAGGACATCCGCTGCCTCCTGCGGGTCGAAGTCGCCCACGGCGGCGAGCACCGCGGCCGACTCGGGGACCTGCGCGGCGTGCCAGCGTGCGATCGCGTCGCGTGTGATCGACGCCACCGATGCCTCGGACCCGAGCGTGGAGCGCCCGTACGGATGGCCCGGCCAGGCAGCCTGCGCCGCCAGCCGCATGGGCTGGCGATACATGTCGTCGCGCAGCGAGGCGAGCGCGGCCGCGGCGACCGCGCGCTCGGCCTCGACGCCGTCGTCGGGGAAGGTCGGCGCGAGGACGAGATCGGCGACGAGTTCCGCCGCCGCGGCGAACTGACGGCCCGGCACGCCGATGCCCCACTGCATGGTCTCGGCGCCGACGCTCGCGCCGGGCGAGCCGCCGAGCATCTCCGCGTCCTCCGCGAGGCGCGAGGCGCTGCGACGCGCGGTGCCGCGGAGCGCGGCGCGCGCCATGAGCGTGGAGATGCCGCCGTCGCGCTCCTGCTCCGCCATCACGCCGCCGTCGATGAAGCAGCCGAGATGCGCCAGCGCGGCGCCGGGCCGGCGCCGCACGAGCACCGGCACATCATGCGCGGTGCGGAAGATGTGCACGCCATCGACGACGCGTTCCAGGCGCGCGCCGCTGCCGACGAGCGCCGGCGCCTCGACGGGGCGTCCCGTGGGCTCGATCGGTGCCGGCCGCCTCGCGTCGAGCAGCGCGCGCACCTCGACGGCGTTCGTGCCGAGCGGCGCCGTGCCGCGCGGACGATACGCGACCACCGAGGCGGCCTCGGGCGCGAGCCACCGCTGCGCCACCTCGGTCAGGCGCGTCGCGTCCACCTGGAAGAGTGCGTCGTGATACGCGATGCCCTTCTCCCAGTCGCCGAGGAGCTCCCACGCCCCGAGGAAGTTCGCCTGGCCGTCGGCGGCCTCGAGGCGGCGCAGCCACTGCGCCTCGAGGAGGCAGCGGGCCCGTTCGACCTCCGGGGCGGTGATCTCGCCCTCGCGCACGCGGCGCAACTGATCCCAGAGCGCCTGCGATGCCGCCGGCAGGTCCGCCGCGCGCGCCCCCGCATGCACGACGAAGACGCCGAGTTCGGTGGGGGTGTAGTCGTAGGAGCTCACGCTCGAGACGAGTCGGCGGTCCCGCGCCGCGCGCACGAGGCGGGAGGCGCGTCCGCCGGAGAGCACGGTGGAGAGCACGTCGAGCGCCGGCGTGTCCGCATGCAGCAGCGCGGGCGTGCGCCAGCCGAAGAGCAGCTCCGCCTGCGCGATGTCGCCCTCCCATTCGCGCACGCGGAACCCGGGCGCCTCGGTGTCGAACGGTCCCGGCGTGCGCGCGACCGGCGCGTCGGCGAGCCCGCCGTAGAGGCGCGTCGCCTCGGCGACGGCGACCTCGGGGTCGACGTCACCCACGATCGCGAGGACCGTGTTGGACGGCCGGTAGTAGTTGCGGTAGAAGGCCACGAGCTGGTCGCGCGTGAAGGCGCGCAGCGGCTCCTCGCGCCCCATGCGCCAACGGCGGATCCGGTGCCGGTCGTGCAGCAGCTCGAAGAGCGTCTCCACCGCGAGCGCGCCGGCGGTGTCGGCCTTGCGCTTGGTCTCCTCGATGATGACCTCGAGTTCGCGCGCGAGCTCGCCGGCGTCGATCACCGAGTTGGCGTACGCATCGGCCTGCACCTCGAGGCCCTGCGAGAACCCCGACGACGGCAGCACCGTGTAGTAGTGCGTGTGGTCGTAGATGGTGCCCGCGTTGAGATAGCCGCCGGCCGCCTTCGTCGCGCGCGCGATCTCCCCCACGCCGCGCGTGGGCGTGCCCTTGAAGTACATGTGCTCGAGCACGTGCGCGATGCCGACGACCTCGTCGGGCTCGTCGAAGTACCCGGCCTTCACCCAGGTGACGATCGCCACGACGGGCGCGCTCGTCTCGCGGCGCACGAGGACCGTCAGCCCGTTGGGCAGACGCACGCGGCGCACCGACTCCGGCGCGAGGACGGCATGCAGGCGCGACATCAGCGGACCAGCGGGGCGCGGTGGATGGTGTAGAGGGCAGTGATGAGCATGGCCAGCGAGTAACCTAGCACCAGGGTCAGGTCCCCGGTGGCCACCGCATCGCCCTGGAACCAGGCGCTCCGCAAGCGGTCCGCCGTCCCGACGGGTGGCAGGGCGGCCGCCACGAGTTCCATCCAGCGCGGCGCCCCCCCGGACCGCGACAGACCCTGGAACATGAGTGACGCGAGCGTGACGGCGATGACCACGAGCCCGTCGCGCCGCGTGAACGCCCCGGCGAGCATCGCGAGCGATCCGAGCAGGAGCGCGTAGGTCCCCGCGGTGAGCAGCACGGGCAGCACGGGCACCGGGAAGAAGACGAGCCCGAAGCCCACGGGAATGAGCGTCGTCACGGCGGTGAACAGCGCGATGCCGATCACGAACCGCATCAGGTAGTACTGCCAGGCGACGATCGGCGAGGAGAAGAGGAAGCGCACATGGCCACGCTCGCGGTCGAGCGCGACGAAGCCGCTGCCGACGAGCAGCGCCCCGAGCAGGATCATCTGCGGGAGCACGCTGGTGTACGCCGTGAGCGCCTGGTCGCGCGCCGCGGCCGACAGGCGGATCTCCTCGAGGCCCATCCCGCGCACCATCAGCGCCAGCGGCATCCCGGCGATCACCAGGAAGAGCGCGAGCGGCACGACGGCGCGCGCGATCGCATCGCGGGCGTGCCATCGCGCGTACGCGATCAGGGTGGCGCCGATCATCGCGTCACCGCCGAGCGGAAGGCCTCTTCGAGCGATGACTCGGCCGGCGTGACGGCGGAGACGAGCGTCCCCTGCGCGATGGCCGCGGCGAGCGCGCGGTTGAGCGCCGGCAGGTCGGCGCGACACTCGACGGCGTCACCCACGCGCTCCGCGCCGGGGAGCTGCGCCAGCAGCGCGTCCGCCCCCGCCGCGCACCGCACACGCCAGCGCCGCTCGCCGCCGGACCCGGCGTTCGCGCGCACCTCGACGATGCGCTGCACCCGGCCATGGTCGACGATGACCACGCGGTCGCAGAGGCGCTCGAGTTCGTCGAGGTTGTGCGAGGCGATGAGCAGGGCGCGGTCGCTGGCGCGAAGTCCCCCGACGATGTCGCGGAAGCGCGCGGTCCAGACGGGATCGAGGCCGTGCGTCGGCTCGTCGAACACGACGATGCGCCGCGGGGCCAGCAGCGCCTGCGCGAGCCCCACGCGCTGGAGATTCCCCTTGGAGAGCGCCTTGAGCTTCTTGCCGCGATGCTCGCCGATGCCGACCGTCTCGATCACGCGTTCGCGCGCGGCGAGCCGCTCGCCGCGGGCGATGCCCTGCAGCGTGGCGAGCCGGTCGAGCGCCTCCTCCACGCCCCAGTCGAGCGGGAGCGTCATCAGCTCGGGGAGGTACGCGATGCCCTCGCGCTCGATGAAGTCGCGCGGCGCGCGCGCATCGACCCGCACCGACCCTTCGTCGGGGCGCATGAAGCCGAGCAGCAAGGCGATGAGCGTGCTCTTCCCCGCTCCGTTCGGACCGGCGATGCCGACCACCTCGCCGGCGGCCACGGTGAAGGAGACGCCGTCGACCGCCCGCGTAGGGCGGCCGAGGAGGCTCCGGTACGTCTTGCCGACGCCCTCGAAGACGATCAGTGGACGATCCGTAGCAACCCGGCGTCCGCGCTCGCGCGCAGGAAGCTCTCGGCGTCGCGCGTGGGGATGAGCATCCCGGTGATCGCGAAGCCGCGGCGCGCCTCGGCCTGCATGAACTCCTCCGCGGTGCGCTCCTTGGCACCGGGATTCGCGTCGCGCATGAAACCGACGATCTCCTCCCAGGTGCCGTCGTAGCGGCGCCCATCGCGGCCGATCACGCGGTGCAGGTCCGGCAGGGCCTTCTGCTCGCTGAGGTCGGCGAGCAGCGCGCCGAAGAGCTCGAGCTGCGTGCGGGCCTCCTCCTGCGCCACCTCGTTCGCCCGCGACTCGATCTCGGCCAGCATCTCCTCGATCGGATCCACCGGCGGGGAGAGCTCGGTGAGGCGCTCCTCCCAGATCCGCAGCGACGGGTCGTCGTCGCGGATGCGCAGGTGCGACTTCTTGAGTTCCATCAGCCGCCAGATGCCGAGCTCGTCCCAGTGCTCCTCGGGCTTGGTGCGCTCGAGCTGGTAGAGCGCCGCCTCGTACTGCTCGCGGTCGTAGAGCAGGTTGCCGAGGTAGATCCGCGCCTCGCTGTGCTCCGGGTCGAGCTGCAGCGCGCGCTTGAGCGTCTCCTCGGCGCCGAGGTCGTCGCCGAGGCGATGCTGCGCGTAGCCGACCATCGCGACGGCCTCGGAGTTCTCCGGCACCTGCTGCACCGCGACCTCGAAGAACTCCTTCGCCTCGGCGATGAGTCCCTCGCGGAAGAGCGCACGGCCCACCTGCAGCATGAGTTCGATGTCGTCGGCGTAGCCGAGCTCGAGGATGCGGTGGAAGGTGCGCATGGCCTGCGGCGTCTGGCCGAAGCGCAGCAGGGTCTCGCCGAGTCCGGCGAGGGCGTCCTCATGCTCCGGGTCGAGGACGAGCGCCTCCTCGAACGCCTTCCGCGCCCAGGCGAACTCGTCGCGCGCCAGGCGGGCATAGCCCACCCCCACGTGCAGCTCCACGGCGTTGGGATAGAGGCCGAGCCCCTCGCGGAGCATCGTCAGCGCCTCGTCGTAATTCCCCTCGTTGTAGAGCTGATGCGCGCGCTCGTCGTACTCCTCGGAACTCAGGAACGGAGAGGGCATCTTCCGACCGGCCTCCGGCTCAAGGGGACTGACGCCTCAACCTATAGTATGCTACCCCGGGACGACAGCGGCGCCGCAGGCCCGGTCATTCCCGCAGTGCCACGGCGACCGCGGCGGCCAGACCGGCATTGGACTCGAGCAGGGCGAGGTTGGCGGCGAGCGAGCGGCCCGCGGTCGCGCGCTCGACCGCGGCGAGGAGGAACGGCGTGACCGCGGCGCCCCGCACACCCGCCGCGCGCGCGAGCACGAGCGCCTCCGCGACCGCGGACTCCACGAGGTCGCCGTCGAGCGCCGCTGCGGCCGGCGGCGGCTGCACCACGAGCACCGCCCCGGGCCGGCCGAGTGCCCGAGCGTGTCGCAGCACGCCCGCGACCTCCGCCGCCGACTCCACGCGCGCTGGCACGCGGAGTCCGGTCGACGTCGTGAAGAACCCCGGGAACTCGTCGGTCCGGTAGCCGAGGAGGGTGACGCCGAGCGACTCGATCCGCTCCAGCGTCGCCGGGAGATCGAGGATCGACTTGGCGCCCGCGCACACGACGACGACACTCGAACGGCCGAGCTCGACGAGATCGGCCGACTCGTCGAAGGCAGGCTCGCGATGCACGCCGCCGATGCCGCCCGTGGCGAAGACGTCGAGGCCGGCCGCGGTGCAGATGGCGAGCGACGCCGCGACGGTGGTCGCGCCGTCGGTACGGCGCACCATCGCCACCGGCAGGTCACGCGCCGAGACCTTGGGCACGCCCTCGCGGCGAAGGAAACGCTCGAGGTCCTCACCCTCCACCCCGACGGTGATCGTCCCGTGCACCACCCCCGTCACGGCCGGGACCGCGCCGCCGGCGAGCACCGCGGCGCACATGCGCGCCATCGCCTCTCGGTTGGCGGGGATCGGGAGACCCTGCGCGAGCACCGAGCTCTCGAGTGCCACGAGCGCGCGGCCCTCCTCCCGTGCGGCGCGCGCCTCGGCGCCCCACGCGACGCCCGCCCTCACCGCGCCCCGTCGCGGCGGAAGGTGCGCACGATCGCCTCGCCCATGCGCCCCATGAGCAGCTGCGCCTCGTGATCGAGGTTCCAGCGCTTGTCCGCATTGTCCTTCGTGAGCACGCAGGCCACCACGCGATCGGGGAGCGTCCAGAGCGCGCACTCGGTGCGGATGCCGTCGTCGGAGCCGGTTTTGTGCGGTGCGCGCAGGTCGCTCACGAATCGCTGCAGCATGGTGCCGTCCTCGTTGTGCGCGAGGATGTCGAGCATCGCCGAGTCGGCGCGGGCGCTCACGGCCTGGCCGCGCGCGAGGAGCGCGAAGAGCCGCGCCATCTCGTTCGGGGTGGTCACGCCAAGGCCGTACTTCGCCGACGAGTCGGGAGCCACCGACGCGACGGCGCGCAGGAAGACCTTGTGGTGCACGCGCGTGCGCGCGAGCCCGAGCGAGTCCATCCGCGCGTTCACTCGTCCGATCGCGATCTTGTCGAGCAGCAGGTTCGTGGCCGTGTTGTCGCTGAGCGTGGTCATGAGCCAGGCCGCGTCACGCACGGTGAGCTGGGCGCCGTCGTGCAGGTGCTGCAGCTGTCCCGAGCCCCCGACCTTGTCGATCGCCAGCAACGTGAGCGGGTCGTCGAGCGCGATCCGCCCCTGCTCCACGAGCGCGAAGAGCTCGACGAGGATCGGGACCTTCACCAGCGAGGCGGTCGGGAAGGGCTCGTCGGCGCGACGGCCGAGACGCACACCGCTCTCGAGATGATGGATCGCGTAGCCCACCACGCCGCGGTGGCGCGTGACGAGAGAGTCGAGCATGCGGCGCAGGTGCGCCGTGTCCGCGACGGCCTGCGCCGGAAGCGACGCGCCCCCCAGCGCGACGGCGAGGCCGATCGCGACCAGGGGGCGCCATGCGCGCACGTGGATCACGCGTCGGGGAAGTCGTCCGCCTTGCGCGTCTCGACGAGGTCCCGCTCCCGCGCGTCCGGGTCGAACACGGCGAGCAGCTTGATGTTCTCGCCCGAGAAGCAGTCGAAGGTCTTCCCGGTCCCGCGCTTGATCACGATCTCGTGACCGTCCTCGAACTTGAGGACCGCGTTGGGATACTGGTTGTTGAGATACTGCTTCCGGAGCTTCTTGGGCGGCTGTGGCATCAGTCGGCTCGTCGCGGGTGGGAACCTCGACGCGAAAGTATCGCGCGACGAGCGGGCGCGTAAGACCCCGGGCCCTGCGCCACCGCTTCGCGTCAGGTCACGCGTCAGGTCACACGCGGCTTCGTGCCCTCGAACGCCTTCCACGCCCCGGTCGCGAGGATCCCGTCGATCTCGCCGACCACGCGCTCGACCTCGTCGTCAGTCGTGTAGAAGTGCGGCGCGACACGGATGCCCGCACCCGGCCGGTAGTCGATGACCACGTCGCGCGCGAGCAGCGCCTGCGCCACCTCGGCTCCATGCGGCACGTCGAACGCCACGGTGCCCCCGCGGCGCGCCGGGTCGCGCGGCGCCGAGACCTTGTAGCCGCGCGCATCCGCCAGCGCGACGAGGCGCGCCGTCTGTCGCAGCGACTTCGCGCGCACGGCCGACATCCCCGCCTCGGCGACGAGGCGTGGGCCCTCGATCCCCGCATACAGCGCGGGCACCACGGGCGTGCCGCCGAGCCAGCGGTGGATCCCCTCGGCGTACTCCATGCCGTACTCGAACGCGAACGGACGGCGGTGTGCCTGCCACCCCGTGAGCGCCGGCGCGAAGCGCTCGCTCGCGGACGGCGAGGCGTAGATGAAGCAGCCGCCCGGACCGCCGCAGAGCCACTTGAGCACCCCGCCCGTGAGGAAATCCACGCCGCTGCGCTTCACGTCCACCGGCACCACGCCCACCGAGTGATAGGCATCGAGCGACACGACGGCGCCCATGGCGTGCGCGTGCGCGCAGAGCGCATCGGCGTCGACGATGAACGCCGAGCGGAAGGCGACATGCGAGATGGCCACGAGGGCCGTGCGCTCGTCGATCGCCGCATGCAGCGCCGCCTGGTCGAGCGTGATGCCGTCCGCGCTGGGCACCACCACCACGCGTGCGCCGAGCTTCGGCGCGAGCTGCTCGAAGGCATAGCGCACGCTGGGGAAGTCGAGGTCGGTCATCACGACCGTGTCGCGGCCCTTCGTGAAGTCCATCGCGCTCAGGATCGCCGCCTGCGCGAGCGTGACGGTCGGGGCCATCGCGACCTCGTGCCGGTCGGCCCCGAGCAGCGGCGCGATGACATCGCCCATGCTGACCGGCATCTCCCACCAGCCGCGGGCCCAGGCGCGCACGCCCCACTCGGCCCACGAGTCCGCGTACTCGGCGAGCTTGGCCGGCACCGTGCGCGGCATGGCCCCGAGGGAGTTGGACACCATGTAGGTGCTGCGCGCGAGGATGGGGAACTCGTCGCGGAAGCGGAGCAGCGGATCGTGCACGGTCGGTCGGTGATGGCGCGCAAGGCGCGTGGGCTCGCCCGCGAAAGCTATCGGCGCTAGAAGTAGCTTGCGAGGCCGGCCTGCAGCGCGCCGCTGCGCGTGGCGGCGTTGCGCAGCAGGTCGTGCGCCCATTCGCGCCGGTAGTTCAGCTTGAACACGGTGCCGGAGACGGGCCGGAAGCTCGCACCGATGGTGATCGCCGAACGGTCGTCGCCGATGAGTCCGTCGGTCGAGGCGAAACGGCCGACATTGAGGTCCACATGCTCGAGCCGCGCGGTGAGGTTGATCACGCCTCCCGGGAAGGTCCCGCGCGCGAGGCGCAGCACGGGCGCGACGACATCGACATGCGCGCCCCACTGCGTGGATCCGAGCAGGTCCTGCAGCCCCGGCGGGAGGTCGATCCGTGCGAGCGCGGCTTCGCCGCGCAGGGTGATGCCGCGCGGCAACGCGGTGGAGAGGTCGAGCGCCGCGAGCGTGAGCCCGCGCCGATCATCCACCGCGGCGCCATCGAGGCGGAAGGTGTTGTAGGTGGTCGTGTACCAGGAGAGTCCCGCCTCGCCGAGCCGACGCGAGCGCAGCCCGACGCGCCCCGAGAAGGCGGGCACGCCGTTGTCGTCGCCGGCGAACTGCCCCGCGCGCTTGCCGCTCGCGAGATGCGTGCGCCCCGTGGGGTTGAGCAGCACGCCCTCGCCGAGCCCGTTCGTGAGATAGGCATCGTAGGTGAGCGTGAGCCCCGCCGGCGCGAGCCGGCCATTCACGCCGAAGCCGATCTCCGAGAGCGTGGAGGGGATGATCTCCGTCGAGACCAGCGGCCGGTCGACGAACTCCCAGCGTGGACCGTCGTGGTTCTGGTTGAAGGCACCGATGGGCGGCAGCAGGATCCCGCCGCGCAGCACCAGCGCCGGCGAGAGGCGCAGGTCGATGAGCGCGGTCTCGAGCGCGATCTCCTGCGTCCCGTGCTCGAACTCGAGTTCGGAGATGAAACGGAGCCGCGACCCGAGCGACGAGAAGAGGAAGATGTTGAAGCGCCGCAGCTCCATCGAGAGGCCAGGCCCGATGCCCTCCTCGCGGGTGTAGAGCGCGTTGGCCTCGACGTATCCGCCGATCGCGGTGCGGCCGGCGGAGGCGATGAAGGGGCGCTGGTAGATGCTGCCCTGCACCACGGCGGAGTCCTCCTGCGCGGCGAGCGTCGCGCCGGGAACGAGCGCCAGCAGCGCCCCGGCGCAGAGCGCGACCGTCAGGACGCGGAGCGCGCGCATCAGCCGTTCTCCCGTGTCGCGAGCTCGATGACGAGCCCATCCGAAAGCTCGCGCACGCGGAAGCGCTCGAGCGGCAGCTCCGTCGGCCCCTGGAGCACCGCCCCCTCGAGATCGTACTCGCTCCCATGACAGGGACAGACGAGCCGGTCGGTCGAGGGCTCCACCTCGCACCCACGATGCATACAGCGCGTCGAGAGCGCCACCGCGGGCGTGCCGGCGACCCGTCGCACGAAGATCGGCAGGTCGACGCCCGGCACCTCCACCAGTGCACGGCCGTCCTTGTCGAGTGCCGCGAACGGCAGGTGCACCTCATCGTCGCGGCGGTCGCCGCGCACGTACGGCACGGACACGCAGCCGAGCGCGAGCGCCGGAAGCGCCGCGCGCGCGCCGAGCACGCAGGCACCCAGCGCCGCCTGCCGCGCGCTGCGCAGGAACTCGCGCCGCGGCAGCATCAGAGCGACCTCAGGTAGCGGAGCAGGCGCTCCTGATCGACGACGGGAAGCGCGTCGAAGGCTGCCCGACTCGCGGCGGCCTCGCCGCCGTGGAAGCCGATCGCCGCGCGCAACGATCGCGCGCGCCCATCATGCAGCAGGAACTGCGTGCCTCCCGTCGCACGCTCGGCGAGCCCGATGCCCCAGAGCGGCGCGGTGCGCCATTCGGACGACGTGGCATCGCCCTCGGTGTACCCGTCGTCGAGCTCGGGGCCCATGTCGTGCAGCAGCAGGTCGGTGAGCGGCGAGAACTCCACGCGGTCGAGGGGAGCGATCTCCGACCGGCCGGTGCGCAGCGTGAGCAGATGGCACTGCGCACAGCCCACGTCGACGAACCGGTCCCGACCGGCGATGACTTCCGGATCAGCGGCGTTGCGGCGCGGCGGTGGACGCAGCGTGCGCAGGTAGAAGACCACGCTGCTCACGACGCCGGATCCGACCTCGGGATCGGTCACGCCGTCGCCACCGGCGCCAGCGGTCCCCGGCGCGACGAGATCGTCGGGATGATCATCGGTCGTGAGGCCCATGTCCTCCGAGTAGGCGTTCACCGTCTGGTGACGCAGCGTGATGGCCGTCGCCTTCTTGCCGAAGCGTCCGAGATAGCGGCCCGACCAGGCGAGGTGTCGCGCCGGCGACCCCGGCACCCCGCGCGATGCGTGCGCCGCGAGCGCGTCGATGAACGGTGACGACGGCACCCAGCTCGCGCGCCCGGAGATCCCGTCCCCGTCGAGGTCGGCGGAGTCGGCGAGCGCGAGGAGGGTCGTGTCGTCCACCGCCTCGAGCAGTCCGAGGCCGGTGACGGCCGGCGGCGTGAAGCGCGCCATCACGGTCGCGCCCGCGGGCATCCGCTCGCCGAGGTACCCGAGGATCGCGCGGTGCTGCAGCTGCGGACCGCCCTCGGCGACCATCGGGTCGAAGGTCGGGCCATCGTAGCGGCCGAAACGCGTGATGTCGAAGAGCGGATGGCCCTTGCCGTCGCCCGCGTGACAGGCGTCGCAGGACTGCGCGATGAACAGGGGCCCGAGCCCCTCGGTGGGCGCGAAGGCGCGGCCGAACTCGCCGTCACCGCGCACGAAGAGGGCGTGTTGCGACCCGGAGAGGCCTTCGATGGGGCCCTCGAGGATGGTGTCGTCGTCGGGGGC
>LNFM01009577.1_pt1 | contig 14036 bp, 9 predicted proteins | sample 596031 | NCBI WGS metagenome assembly LNFM01 (sample SAMN04254537, study PRJNA301005) | activated carbon metagenome | isolation source: dual media filters at the Ann Arbor, Michigan drinking water treatment plant | place: USA: Ann Arbor
GAAACGCTTCCTCGGTTTCGGTTTGCAGCGCCGCGATCTGCGCGCGCTGGCGGCCGAGTTCGCGGTTGCGCTCACGCAGCTTGGCGTTCTTGGTCCGGATCTCATCGACCATCGTGGCGCGTTCGATCGAGGTGCCGACGACGCGCGCGATCGGCGCGATCAGGTCCTCGACCTCCTTGCCGAAGGGCACCGGCGATTTGCGACCGCGCGCGCGACAGTTGATCAGCTGCACCACCCCGATCACCTCGTCGTCGTAGTTCTTCAGCGGAAAGCACAGCATCGACTGCGTCTTGTAGCGCTGGTGCTCGCGCGACGGGTCGAAGCGGTAGGGACTGCGGGCCGAGATCCGGTAGACGTCGTCGATGCGCAGCACGCGACCGGCATGGGCGACGTAACCGGCAATGGTGCCCGGGCCGATCGGCACCACGAAGTCCCGACGCGTGACGCGGATGGCGTCATTCTGGACCTGGGCCGGCTCGAGCCAGCGCTCGCGGCCCTGCCGGCGCACGATGAAAATCGTGCCGGCCTCGGCTTTGGTCAGCAGACGGGACTTCATCAGGATTTTGTCGAGGAGCTCGCCCAGCGACTGCCGATGCTGTCCTTCGACGAATTCAAGAAACTCGACGACCAGCCTGTCGCTCACCGGCATCCTCCTGTCGAACCCATGCATGGGACCTGGTACCCGGTCATCGTGAGTTCTGAGGTGTTCGACCTGTCGGGACGCGCCCTGATGCCGCCTCTCTCCGACGCGAACACGTGCCACGCAGCGGCAGGGCGCCGTCGACACGCCGGCCGGGAGTCGGCTTGCGGGCGCCTCGAAATCACGGTGACGAGACCCTAGCATAACCGACGCAAACGCACGGACCTATCGTCCAATCCGGACTCCGGGCAGTGCCGGGGCTGGGGTATAATCGCGCCGGTTTCACCCTTAATTCAGCGGCCGACGGCAGCCTGCCACGGTCGCGCCAGCGCGGTCCGATTCAAGTCATGTCCAACGGCTTCCCCGAAACGAAAATCCTCTCCCAGGCCGATCTCGAGCGCGACATCCTGCGCTGGTGGGACGAAGCGCGCATTTTCGAGCGCTGTGTCGCCGAACGCGAAAACGCACCGGGTTTCAGTTTCTACGAAGGGCCGCCGACGGCCAATGGCCGGCCAGGCATCCATCATGTGCTGAGCCGCACGATCAAGGACCTGTTCTGCCGTTACAAGACGCTGAAGGGCTATCGCGTCTACCGCAAGGCCGGTTGGGACACCCACGGCCTGCCGGTCGAGATCGAAGTGGAGAAAGCGCTGGGCCTCGACGGCCGCGCCCAAATCGAAGCCTATGGCATCGCCGAGTTCAACCGTGCCTGCCGTGACAGCGTCAACCGCTACAAGACCGACTGGGACGAACTGACCAGGCGCATCGGCTACTGGGTCGATCTCGACGATCCCTACGTCACCTATCACACCTCGTACATCGAATCGATCTGGTGGCTGGTCAAGCGCATCCACGAACGCGGCCTGCTGTACAAAGGCCACAAGATCCAGTGGTACAGCCCGGGCAGCGGCACGGTGCTGTCGTCTCACGAGGTGAGCCTCGGTTACAAGGAAGTCACGGACCCCAGCGTGTTCGTCCGCTTCCCGGTCGTGGATCAGCCGGGCGTGAGCCTGCTCGCCTGGACGACGACGCCATGGACCCTGATCTCGAACGTTGCGCTCGCGGTCGGGCCTGACATCCGTTATGCGAAGGTGAAGCTCACGGGTGACGCCGCTGGCGAAACGCTGATCCTCGCCGAGGCGCGCCTCGAAGCGCTGCGCCAGCCACACGAAGTGCTCGCATCGATGACCGGGCGGGAGCTCGTCGGCCTGCGCTACGAGCGGCTGTTCACATTGCCCGACGTGCCCGCCGAAGGTCGGCCGTGGCGCGTGGTCGCTGCTGATTACGTCTCCACCGAAGATGGTACCGGCATCGTGCACATCGCACCGGCCTTCGGCGCGGAGGACTATGAGGTCGGCAAGCAGGAAGGCCTGCCGCTGGTCAATCCGATGGGGCCGGACGGCAAGTTTCTCGACGGCACACCGCTGGTCGAGGGCCTGTGGTTCAAGGATGCCAATCGCGTGATCAATCGCGACCTCCAGGCGCGTGGGCTGCTCTACCGGCAGGATTCCTACCTGCACAATTACCCGCACGACTGGCGCAAGGGCACGCCGCTGATGAGCTACCCGGTCGACAGCTGGTTCATCCGCACCACGGCCGTGCGCGATCGGCTGGTCGAACTGAACCGCACGATCAACTGGCATCCAGCCGCGATCCGTGACGGGCGATTCGGCAACTGGCTCGAGAACAATGTCGACTGGGCGCTCTCCCGCAAGCGCTACTGGGGCACGCCGCTGCCGATCTGGGTCTCCGACAAGCCCGGCTCGACGCATTTTGAAGTCATCGGCTCGATCGAGGAACTGCGCGCGAAGTGCGGGGCGTCGTTGCCGCCGACCGACGAACTCGATCTGCATCGTCCGTTCGTCGACACACTGACCTGGCCGGCGCCGGACGGCGGCACGATGCGCCGCGTGCAGGACGTGCTCGACGTGTGGTTCGATTCGGGCGCGATGCCTTATGCGCAGTGGCACTACCCGTTCGAGAACAAGGAAATCTTCGAGCGCAGCTTCCCCGCTGATTTCATCTGCGAAGGACTCGACCAGACGCGCGGCTGGTTCTACACGCTGCACGCCATCGCCACGCTGGTGATGGACGGCGTGTCGTTCCGCAACTGCGTCGTCAACGGCCTCATTCTCGACGAGAAGGGCGAGAAGATGTCGAAGTCGAAGGGCAACACGGTCGACCCCTTCGCCGTCGTGGCCGAGCACGGCGCGGACATCGTGCGCTGGTACATGATGAGCAACTCCCCACCGTGGGACAACATGAAGTTCGCGCCACGCGGCCTGCTGGAGACGCGCAACAAGCTCTTCAGCACGCTGGAGAACGTCTACAGGTTCTTCTCGAGCTACGCGAACATCGACGGCTTCAGCGGGCGCGAGGCCAGCGTGCCGGCCGGCGAACGCATGGAACTCGATCAATGGATACTGAGCCGGCTGAATTCGACGATCACGGCGGTCGACGAGGCCTATGACGGGTACGACGCCACACGCGCGGCGCGCGCCGTCGAGACTTTCGTCGAGGAATTGTCGAACTGGTACATCCGCCGTTCGCGCAGCCGCTTCTGGGCCAGCCGCAAGGGCGGCGGCACCACCGGGCACGACAAGCTGTGCGCCTACCAGACGACTTATGAATGCCTGATCGCGGTGGCGAAGATGATGAGTCCGATCGCACCGTTCTTCGGCGAGTGGCTGTACCGCGCGCTGAACGACACCACGGCGCGCGAGAGCACGCCGTCCGTGCACATGGCGAGCTTCCCGGTGGCCGATCCGGCACTCGTGGACGCGGCGCTCGAGGCACGCATGGGCCTCGCGCGGACCGTCGTGTCGCTGACGCTACTGTTGCGCAACCGGGCCGGCCTGAACGTCCGTCAGCCGCTGTCGCGCATTCTGCTGGTGACGGGCGGGGGCGGTGTGGCGCCGGATGCGCTGGCGGCGGTGCGTGACATCATCCTCGACGAAGTCAACGTTCGCGCACTCGAAGCGATCGAGGACAGCAGTGCGCTGGTGCGCCGTTCCGCGCGCGCGAATTTCAAGCGGCTCGGGGCGCGGCTCGGCAAGCAGATGAAGGCGGCGGCGGCAGCGATCGCCGCGCTGTCCAATGATGAAGTCGGGCAGCTGATTGCGGCCGGCCGGCTGGCCGTCACGGTCGATGGCAGCCCGCTGCAGATCGAACTCGCGGATGTCGATATCCAGAGCGAGGAGATTGGGCACTGGCTGGTCGCCCAGGAAGGTCCGGTGACGGTGGCGCTCGACGTCGAGCTCACCGACGACCTGCGCGAGCAGGGTCTCGCCCGTGAAGCCGTGCGCGTGATTCAGAACATGCGCAAGACGCTCGACCTGGCGCTGACGGCGCGCATCGACGTCGAGATCAACGCCTCGGCGCGTGTGATGCAGGCGCTGGGCGCCCAGACGCAATACATCGCCGGCGAAGTCCTGGCACGCGGGCTCGTCGCGGCGACGACTCCCGTCGGCGAACACGTCGAGACCGTCGACATTGGCGATGAGCCAGTCACGATCGCCATTCGGGTCGTCAATTGAGTGAACGAGGCAATGCGGGAGAAACCGGCATGCAGAGCGTAGCGGGCAGACTGGGCGGAATGGCGGCGCGCGGCTGGCTGATGCTCAGTCTGGGCGCGATGATGTGGAGCACGGCCGCGGTCGCGGCGCAGACACCGACGCAACGGGTCGAGCAGACGGTCGCGGCGATCGTGGATGTCCTGCATCGTGAGGAGGGTAGCCGCCGCGACAAGTGGCGCGAGATTGGCAGCATCATCAACGAGGGCTTCGACTTCCGCAGCATGTCGCAGAGCGTGCTCGCGCGTAACTGGCAGACCGCCTCGAAAGAGGAGAAGCGGCAGTTCGTCGAATTCTTCTCGCAGTATCTCGAAGAGACCTATCGCGCGAAAATCGAGTCGCACACCAACCAGCGCGTCGAGGTCACGAAGGAGACGATCGCGGGGGCGCGAGCGGTCGTGAACACGGTGATCAGGACCGATGCGAGTACGATTCCGGTCGACTACAAGCTGAAGAACAACGATGGCGTCTGGTATGCGTATGACGTCGTGATCGAAGGCGTGAGCCTCGTGAACAACTATCGCAATACGTTCGATGCAATCGTCAAATCCGAGGGGATGGACGGACTGCTGCAGGATCTCGAAAGCCGGCTGGCGCGCCATCGGGCGGCGGAAGGCAAGGGCAGCCCCTGATGCGGACCGGCGGCAGCCGGCACTTGCGCACGCGTCACGGCGGCAGTGCGGCGACCTTGGCTTCGAGCTGGGTCAGCAAGGCCGCGACACCCTCCTTGCGCACGATGTCCTGAAAGCTGCCGCGGTAGTTGCGTACCAGGCTGACCTGTTCGATCGCAACGTCATAGGCCTGCCAGCCCCGGTCCGTGCGCTGCAACCGATAATCGACGGGCACGCGGGCCTGATCGGTCTGCACCAGCGTCGCCACCGTCGCGTAGCGCCCCTCGCGTATCCGTTCGGACACATACTCCACTGGCGCGCCGCGATACTTCGCGATCTTGCGCCAGTAGCTGCGAGTCAGCAGTTCGGTGAACAACTCGACGAAACGCGCGCGTTCCGCAGGCAGGGCGCCGGCCCAATGCGTCGCGAGCACGCGTCTGGACATTGACTCGAAATCGAAATGCCGGCGCACGACGGCGAGAGCCTCGGTGCGCTGGACCGCGTCGGGGCCGTCGCGGCGGGCGATATCGAGTACCGCGCTGATGGTGGCCCGTACCACCTCAGTAGGCGACTCCGACGCGCGGGGAGCCTCGCTTACCAGGACCAGCGCGAGCGCGAGGAGGGCGGACAGCATGGTCACAGGCCGGCGTGCTGGCAGCCGCGTCGTGCTCACTTGTCCCCACCCTCGAAGATGTACTTGCTGATCAATTCCTCGATATTGATCGAGGACTCCGTGTCGAGGATCTCGCCACCCGGCGGCAGCATGTCGGTCGCGCCGCCCGGTGTGATTCTCACGTATTTCTCGCCGATCAGGCCCGAGGTCCGGATCGAGGCAATCGCATCCGATGGCAGACGCAGGCCCGGCAGCAGGCGCATCGCGACGACCGATTCGAAGCGCGCCGGATCGAGTGCGATCGACGTCACGCTGCCGACGCGGACGCCGGCGATTTCGACGAACGCCCCTTCGCGCAGTCCCGACGCTGATGCAAAGCGAGCGTTCAGTTCGTAGTGGCGCGCGAACGGCGAATGCCAGTCGCCGAGCCGCAGTGCGAGCCACGCCAGGCAGCCCAATCCGACGACCATCAAAAGCCCCAGCGCAAATGAATTCGAAGAACGCGTTCCGGCGGTCATGACATCAACGCACTCAGCAGGTAATCGGCACCCAGAATCGACATCGATGCTATCACCACCGCATCGGCGCTGACACGGCTCACATCTTCCGTGCCGCGCACGGCCGGCGCGAGGAAGCCCTTGCCGAGGCAGATCCAGCCTATCAGCGCGGCGAAGACCACGGATTTCACGAAGCCCATGCGGACATCCGCCGGCCCAATGCCGCTGGCGGCACTGTCGAGGAAAATGCCGGCGCTGCTGCCGAAGCTCAGCGCGCCGATGCACATGCCGCCGAGGAGGCCGGCGACGTCGAAGATGGCGGTCAGCAGGGGCAGGCTGATCAGGCACGCGATGAGCCGCGGCACCATCAGGTAGGCGAGCGGGTCGATGGCCATGCACGCGAGCGCGTCGAGTTGCTGGCTGCCGCGCATGCTGGCGACTTCGGCGGCAAGCGCCGAGCCAGCGCGGCCGAGCACGATCAGTGCTGCAAGGACCGGCCCCAGCTCCCGGATCAGACCCAACCCGACCGCGGCGCCGAGCATCGAGGGGGAGCCGAAACGCGAGAGCGTATCGAAGAACTGCACGGCGAGCATCGCACCGACGAAGCCGCCGGCCACGATCATCAGACCCATCGACCGGCTGCCAATCGCGACGACGAGGCCGGCCAGCGTGCCGGCACGCGCCGCGCGGTGCGGCAGCCGGCGCAGGACCTGTCCGAGAAACAGCCCCATCGCGCCGAGATTGATGACACGGCGCTGGAGCGTGGTGGCGAGGCTGGTCGGTGACATTGCGTCAGAGGCCTGCGGTGAGGCGATCGAGGTACGCGGCACGCTCCGTGACGCTGCTGCTGCCGGTGCGTCCGAACATCGCCGCGATGCGCGCGTCGTCGAGCGCGCGAATCTCGGCTGGCGTGCCGAGCGCGAGCACGCGGCCGTGTTCCACGATCATGATGCGGTCGGCAATCGCGAGGGCGCTGTCCAGCGCATGCGTGACGATGACGAAACTGCACTTCATCGCGGCGCGGAGTTTGAGGATCAGCGTATCCAGCTCGGCGGCATTCTGCGGGTCGAGTCCGCCCGCCGGTTCGTCGAAGAACACGAGCTCGGGATCCATCACCACCGCGCGTGCGAGGCTCACCCGCTTGGCCATGCCGCCCGACAGTTGCGACGGATACAGGCCATCGACGTCACGCAGGTTCAGCAGCTCGAGCTTGAGGTGCGCCATGATGCGGATCGTTGCCGGGTCCAGCCGCGTATTGAGCCGCAACGGCAGTTCGACGTTCTCGATGACGGACAGTGCGCCGAGCAGCGCGCCGCCCTGGAAGGCGACGCCGACGCGCCTGCGCAGCGCGTAGAGCGCGTTGCCAGGCATTTGATAGGGGTCCTGGCCGAGCAGCCGCACCACGCCGCGGCTGGGCGCCGCAAGGCCCACCATCGTGCGGAGCAGTGTTGATTTGCCGGCGCCGCTGGCCCCCATGATCGCGAAAATTTCGCCGCGCCGGACATCGAACGTGGCCTGCTCGATGATCGGCCGTCCGCCGGCGCTGATGGTGACCTCCGTGGCATCGGCAATGGAGGCGTGGGCACTGGGCGCCCGGTCGGGCATGGATTGCGCTCGTGACTGGTTGCAGGAATCAGGCGTCGAGCGGGGACTATAGACGCAATGGGCGCGGTCATGCCACCGGGGATGGCTGGCCGGAAAACGAAAAGGCCGGGGATTACCCGGCCTTTACGCAGTCAGACAGATGTCTCGACTCAGGCGGCTTTGCGACGGCTCACGGTCACGAGGCCGACGATCGCCGAACCCAGCATCCACACCGCCGGCGGCAGCGGGATCGGGGCGACATCGACAGAGATGGACGCGCCGGTCTTCGAGATCGTCGCGATCTGGGTCGGGTCGAAGGCCACGGCGAACAGGCTGTTGACGATCGACACGGCGATCGAGTCCTTGTTCGCGACGTCGACCGAACCACCGATCGACCAGTCGCTCAGGCCGGTGTTCGGCAGGAACAGCTGGGTCAGGAAGTTCTTCGGCGTGCCGTCAGCGGTGATCGAGCCGGTCGCCATGGCGACGCCACCGGTCGTCTGGCCATTGCCGGACTCGGTGTAGGTCACCTTGGTGATCTTGAAGCCGGTCGGGGCGGTCACCAGGAAGGAGAAGGTGTCCAGCGCCGACAGGGTGAGATTGTTCGCACCGTTGGCGGTGAAGCCATTGATGCCAATCGAAATGGAGTTACCGGCAATCGTGGTGCTGCCGATATCGAAAAACTGCGCTGCATTGTTGCCGTCAGCCAGATTGCTGAAGGTCACCGTAGCGGCCTGGGCGCCAACCGAGGTGCCGGCCAGCAAGGCCGCGCCCGCGATAGCGCTCATCATGTTCTTGTTCATTTTCATAGCCTGATCCTTTCGAAAGATTGCCAAGTCACTTCCGTATTGAGTCCGGCTCCGCGACCGGTACCCGGCTTCTTATAAGCCTTCCGTCCACAAATACTTTTTATGAGCGAGTTCCGTCGGAGTATGACGGCGGTCACAGGAACTTGTTAAGTCCTGTAAAACCATTCCGCGAACCATTACCGGAAAAACTCATTTCTGAGTCTGCTCAAAGACTTGAGTCTGCTCCGGCGAATTCGCGAGCGGCGTCACGGAAATTTTCCGCGGGCATTCGCACCTGCAACGCAGCATGGCTCAAAAGCGGCTCGATTACAAGGGCTTAGGGGGATTTCGCCGGCGTGCCTACAGCAAGCGGCGGACCCCGCGAAGGCGGCGCCTCGCGCGGGGCCGCCCGATTCGCCGCGCCGGGATGCGGGGCAGGGGGGTCAGGCGACGGCCTGATGCTCCAGGCGGTCCATCAGTTCGCCGATGGCGCGGTCGAACAGGGGGTCGGGCTGTTTGCTGACCCGGGTGGCGCCGCCGCGACGGAAGAAACCGACCAGTTCATCGAAGTTCAGGTCGAATGCCTTGTTGCCCTGGCGGTCGGTGAACAGGTACCGGCCGGTGACCGGGCTGATGTAAGTGAACCGCGATCGCACCGACTCGCCGTCGAGCGTCACGAGGTCGAGCCAGTCGCCGAGGTCGAGCTCCATGACCTGTTCGACGAACTCGTTGTCTTCCGGATTCTCGGCAGTGATTTCCTCGGCCACTGCTTCTGCAGTTGGCGCCGCCTCGAACGCGGACAGGTCGATGTCCAGCGTCTCGACATCAATTGACTTGCGCGAGAGCAGCCGGTTCAGCGCCTGCTTGACGAACTCTTCCTCGGACTGCTCGGCAGCCAGGGCCGCGCCCTGTTCGTGTTCGCGCTTGAGCAGCTTGCGCTCGGCGAGCGTCGCTTCTTCGACCTGCTTGACCGACACGACGTGAACGCTCGCGAGCATCGTCAGGAATTTCGAGCACACCACCGGATCCATCTCGAGCTCGTGCATGCCGGCGCGCAGCTGCTTGAGCAACTTCGGCAATCGACTCGTGAGTTCCTTCTTCTCTTCCGGGGTGGTCTTGGTCTGCACGGACCAGACGAGTTCGTCGATCACGCTGAGACGGCTGTGCCAGACTTCGGATTCGGCACCGTCCTCGACGTGGGTGACGATCAGCATCTGGCGCCAGTAGTCCTGCACGAACTGCCGCACGAACTCGCGCGTTTCGACGTCCTTCAGGCGCTGTGCCACGGCTTCATCGACGGCCATCTTCGCCAGCACCACTTTCTCGCGGGTGCGCAGCGATTTCGTCGACAGCTCGGTGCGACGCTGGGTCGAGGCGAGATCGTCGGCCATGAACGACTCGAATTCGGACAACAGTTGGCCGAACAGGTCGAGATTGCTGTCGAAGTCCGCGAGCACGCGGCCGACGACATAGGCGATCTTCTCGTACAGCGCGTCGTGCGCGAGCGCGGACTCGCCGAGCCCGACCGAGGCTTCCGCCATTGCGTCGAGCAGTCGGCGCGCGGGGTGCGACTTCTTCGAGAACAGATCCTTGTCGAGCAGGGCGATCTTCAGGTACGGGATCTGCAGGCGTCCGATCAGTGCCTTGATGGCGTCCGCGATCGAGGCGTCCTTGAGGATGTAGTCGAACAGCAGCGCCACGATGTCGAGTGTGAGCGTATCGGTATCGCTGATGCCCGCGGCCACGCCGTGCTCACGCATGGTCCTTATCACGTTGACCGCGCCATTGGCGACCAGCGCCGGATCGACGTTCGCGAGCGCCGCGAAATCGCTGCTGACCCGGGCACCCTGCTGGAGCTGCGTCAGACCCGTGATGAACGCCGTGGTCGGCATCGCGGCGACGCCCATGACCGGCCCACCAGCGGCACCCGTCAGGTCGGTATCGAGACCGGGAAATCCGCCGTCGGCCATGACGCCACCGACGCCACCGACGCCACCGACACCACCGACACCACCGACACCACCGACACCACCGACGCCACCAGGCAGGCCCGGCATGCCGGCAGCCGCGCCGAACCCGGCGGGCAGGCCGATGCCGTTTGAGGTTCCGCCAGCGCCCGGTCGCGGACCGGCACCAATGCCCAGGGCCGCGTTCAGGGCGCCCGGGCCGCTATGCATCAGCTTCTGCAGCGTACCGAAGACGTCTTCGCCGGCCGCTTCGGCCGTGCCTTCATCGGTCTCGATGATGACCCGCGTGCGCGGCGCGCCCTGGCGCGCGTAACCCGGCGTCAGCTTGGGCAGGATGCCCTCCTGCACCAGCAGTTCATTCAGCGCTCGATACAGCTCCACGATGCCGCTCGTCGCGTGCCGATCGAACAGCTTCAACAGGGTGATTTTGACTTCCACGCCGGCGGTCAGGCCGTCGGCGAGGGCGCGCAGCGCCTGGCCGAGGGCCTGCGGACCGAACGGATTGCCGGCGCTGTGGCTGGAGTCGCTCAACAGGTGGGCAACGCGCTGATCGAGCGCGAACAATTCCTGCCGGGCCCGGGCTTCCAGGCTCTCGATCAGGTTGGTGACGGCGAGATCCTCTTCGACGTCGTCGACCCCGAGCAGCGTCAGTTCCTGCGCCGGGTCGTGACCGACGGCGGCGAGTTTACGGTTCGGCGTATTGACGGCGCGCTCGAGGTTCGCGTCGATGCTCGCGAAGAATTCGCGTTCGAGCTGCGGCCGCTTGAGGCGCAGTTCGCGCATCGCGTCGAAATAGAGCTGTTGCCGTTGCGAATTGTCCGCCTTGTTCGCCAGTTCGAAGAACGCGTCGTCGACACGGTCGACGAAGGTCTTCAGCACTGGCGGCAGCGCCTCCTTCACGAGCTTGTGACACTCGGTCAGAAGCGCCGTCGCACGGGGCGGCACGAGTCGCGTGATTCTGGCCATTGGGGTCTTCTGCATATCGTGACGTAGCGACTGATAGTGGAACTTCTTGAGGCAGGGCCGTCGTTTCCGATTCCTTGCCTTCGAGAGTAGAAATAGTGCACGCAAGATGCACACACAATGTCAGCGGTGAACGATTGTGACTTTGATCACTGCGGCTGCGCGCAAGCTGTGACGCTTGCCGCAGTTCCCCGGCCGTCGGGGCTCAGTGAGGCGTGTTCTTGCCGAGCGGGAAGAGCGACAGCGGGGTCGGGCGGCCGATCTCGTAGCCCTGGGCGTAATCCACGCCAACGACCTTCAGCAGCGCCAGGACGTTTTCGTCCTCGACGAACTCGGCGATGGTCTTCTTGCCCATCACGTGTCCGATGTCGTTGATCGACTTCACCATCGCGAGGTCGATCGAGTCGTTCGCGATCTCGCGTACGAAGCTGCCGTCGATTTTCAGGAAATCGACGGGCAGGTTCTTGAGATAGGCAAACGACGAAAAGCCGCTCCCGAAGTCATCGAGCGCGAACAGGCACCCCCGGTCGCGCAAGGTGCAGATGAAGCGCGTCGCCTGCACGATGTCCGAAATCGCGGCAGTCTCGGTCACCTCGAAGCACAGCTTCGACGGCTCCACCGCACTCTGGTCGAGCTGCTCGAGGATGAAGCGCAGGATCTCATCGTTGCCGAAGGACTGGCCGGACAGGTTGATGCTGCACAGGTGCAGCCGCGCCAGCAACTCGGGGTTCGTGCCCAGCCATTCGAGCGCGTGGCCAATCACCCAGCGGTCGACCTTGCCCGACAGGTTGTAGCGCTCGGCGGCGGGCAGGAACTCGCAGGGCATGATCAGGGCACCGCTCTCATCGCGCATGCGGATCAGCAGTTCATAGTGATCGCCGAGCGAGTCACCGGCGATCGGCGCGATTTCCTGCAGACTCAGTTCGAAGCGGTCTTCACGCAGCGCATCGTTGATCCGGGTGGCCCAGCGCATTTCGCCGTGACGCGTGACGACCCTGGCGTCGTCGAGCTGGTAGACGTGCAGCCGGTTGCGGCCGGAATCCTTGGCCGCGTAACACGCCGTGTCAGCCATGCTGAGCGCGCTGATCACGTTCTCGCACTGGGCGTTCAGCGCGACGAGCCCGACGCTGACGGAGACCCGGTGTGTCGACTGTTCCCAGTCGAACTGCAGTGCCTCGATGGCCTGGCGCGCGGCTTCCGCCGTCTGTGTCGCGTCGCCGAGCGGACAGTCCTCGAGCAGCAGCGCGAACTCGTCGCCGCCGATGCGGGCCAGCGTGTCGCGCTTGCGGATGACCTGGCGCAGCAGCCGCGCCACCTGGCGCAGCAGTTCGTCGCCTGCGGCGTGGCCGCAGGTGTCGTTGATGATCTTGAACTGGTCGACATCGATGATCGCCAGCGTGTGCTGCGAGCCTTCGCTGTGCGCGCTCTCGAGCACGCGGGACAGGCGATCTTCGAGCACCTTGCGGTTGGCGACACCGGTCAACTCGTCGTGTGAGGAATGGTAGTTCAGCTTTTCTGACAGCTTGTAGGCATCGTCGATGTCCTCGCAGGTCATCAGCAGCATGGTCTCGCTGCCATGGCCGACCACCCGCACAGTCTCCCGCATCCAGATCAGGTCGCCGTTGCGTTTGCGGCGGCGGCACTCCCACCGATGCAGCCGCGACGGCAGTGCGAGCGCGCCCTGCAGGCACTCAGCAGCCAGTGCCTGGTCGGGTGGTGCGTAGAAATCGAGGATGGAGTGATGCACCAGTTCGCGCGCCTGATACCCCAGCATCTGGATACCAAAGCGGTTTGCGAACAGGATCTTCAGATCGCGATCGAGTGTGAAACAGGTCAGCGGCGTGTTGTCGTAGAGCAGCTGAAAGCGCCGATCGCTTGCGCCGGCCGCGGCCCACGGGCTGTCGAACGGGGGCGCGGCGTCGGCGGCGGTCCAGCGACCATGCGCCGCGGTCAGGCCGCCGTCCGCGATTTCCCGTTCGCGCAGGCGACGTGAGGCGTCCTTCAGCGACAGCTGGGTATTGATGCGGGCGATCAGGACGGGCAGGTCGCCGGGCTTCACGACGTAGTCGTTGGCGCCCAGCTCGAGACTCTTGGCGATGTCCTGCTTGCTGTCGCTCGCAGCCAGGATGATCACCGGGAGCTGCGTCGTCGTATAGCGCTCACGCAGCGCTTTGAGCACCTCGTCGCCGCGCATGCCTGGCATTTTCAGATCGAGCAGGACGAGATCGAATTCCTCCTGCTCGATTGCCTGCAGTGCGCGCGGGCCGTCAGCTGCCGTGACGACCCGAAAGCCATTCGCGCCCAGGCGCATCGCAATGGCTTTGCGAATCGTCGCGTTATCGTCGACCGCGAGCACTGACGCCGTCAGTGGCGACAAACCTGTACCTCCTGGCGCGCTGAAGCTCTTATAGATTTAATAGACGGCAAGCGTTGCCCAGCGCGTCGCAAGTGTAGGCAGCGTGATTCGGCATGCGCAAGCGCAACTGCGTGATGCAGCGCGCACTTGCGCTTGCGCGTGCCGTCAGGTGACAGACAGCACTCGCGGCAGGGGGCATCCGGTCGGCCAACTGAGCGTGAACGCGCACCAGGCCCAGGTTGGGCTGACGCAAGAAGCCGAACGCATGCGCCTCGCAGTGCTCCCGGTACGCGCATGAATACGCGCCGCCCGTGACCGATGAATCGACATGACAGGGTTCTCACAGAGGCACCCATGTTGGGCTTCCTGCGTCAGCCCAACCTTGTATTGTTCCGTGGTCGCCCTGAGGTCGCGTCTCGGGGCGACAGGACAGTCGGACGCCGTG
>LNFM01009578.1_pt1 | contig 14032 bp, 11 predicted proteins | sample 596031 | NCBI WGS metagenome assembly LNFM01 (sample SAMN04254537, study PRJNA301005) | activated carbon metagenome | isolation source: dual media filters at the Ann Arbor, Michigan drinking water treatment plant | place: USA: Ann Arbor
GTCGGCCAGGAGCCGGAGCCGCACAAGATCCTGGAGCATCAGATGTCCGTATTCGGGAAACAGAAGCCCGCACTGCCCTATCGCCCCGTGGCGGATCTACTCGCAGAATACGCCAAGCGCGATCCGGCCAAAAAGGCCATCGTCGATCTCGATCAGGGCGATGCGTCCATCACGTTCGGTGAGCTGGAGCAGGTCGTCACGGACATCGCCGCCGATCTCAAGCGGCGCGGCGTCAAGAAGGGCGACAGGGTTCTCCTGCTCTCCGACGAGACGCTGGAGAAGCTGCTCATCTGGCTCGGTGCGTGGCGGATCGGCGCGATCATCTGTCCGCTCAACATCGAGCTGAACGAGGCCAACCTCGCGGAACTCGCGGCGATGATCCGGCCGAAGATCATGTTCCATCACAAAGAACTCGACGGTGCGAAGCTGACGGCTGGCATCGATGCGCCACTGATCCGTTTCGGCCAATGGAAGCCGGTTACGGGTAACGATCCGCAAGACCAGTATTTCACGGCGCTGGCGCACGGGGCCAAGCCGTCCGACATCCCGGAGCGCAACAACGCGGAAGATACCTCGTGCATGTTCTGCACGAGCGGCACGACGTCGAAGCCCAAGATCGTCGTCTACGACCACTGCGCGTATTGGCTGTCGGGTCTCGATACGCTCGACATCCTCGGGTTAGAGGCGAACGACAAGACGCTCGAGTATCGTTCCTTCGGCTGGAACTCGGCGCAGATCCTCACGCTGCTACCGTTCCTGCAGAAGGGGCTGACGATGCACATCGCGCGGCGGTTCTCTCATTCGCGGTTCTTCGAGTGGATACAGAAGCACGATCTGACATTCGCGGCCGGTGTGCCGACGGTCGTCAACATGCTGCTGAACAAGCCACTCGGCTACACGGCGAAGGATCTCCCATCGCTGCGGCTGATGACGTGCTCGACCGCGCCGCTGACGGCGGAGCAGTGGAAGAACTTCGAGGAGATGTACGGCGTCACATTGCTGCAACTCTACGGTATGTCGGAAGCGGGCTGGATCTGCGGAAATCGCCACTATCGCCGGCGCATGGGTACTGTCGGTCCGCCGGCACTGCACCAGGAGTTCGAGATTGTCGACGGCGAAGGCAAGGTGTGCCCGCCGGAAGTCGAGGGCGAGGTCTCGATCGGCGGGCCGCAAATTGCGATCGGCTACCTCATGGAAGACGGGAACATCGATCCGGTGCGCGGCAAGCGCATCAAGACGGGCGATCTCGCGAAGATGGATGCGGACGGCTTCGTGCGCGTCACCGGTCGGACCAAGGATCTCATCATCCGTGGCGGCATGAACATCGCGCCCCTCGAGATCGACGCGGTGCTGCTCAAGCATCCCGGGATCTACGATGGTGCCGCGGTCGGCGTGCCGGACAAGATCTATGGGGAAGAAGTGATCGCCTACGTGATGCCGAAGCCGGGCGTGACGTTGACGGCGGACGATGTGGTCGCGCATTGCCGCCAGCATCTCGCAGCGGCCAAACTACCCAAGCAGATCGTCATCGTTCCGGAGCTTCCGAAGTCCGATCGAGGCAAGGTTCTGCGCGATAGGCTGCGCGAGGATTTCCTCACGCGGCAAGGGTGAGATCGTGGACGAACGATCAGGGCGGGTTAGCGCAGCCTAACCCGCCATCGATTTCGGCAGACCATCGAAAGAAGACGCTTCAAAGAAGATGCCGGGTCAGGTCGCGCATGGCGCTGCCTGACCCGGCTTGGAAGCTACTCCACCTTCGCGCCGGAGACTTTCACGGCCAGGGCGTAGCGCTCGAGATCTTTCTTTACGTAGTCCCACATTTCGTCGGGTGTCGTGGTCCAGGGCGCGGCGCCGGCACGATCGAGTGCGGCGACCAGGGTCGGATCTTTCACAGCAGTCAGCACGGCGTCCCGCAGGCGCTTGACGATTGCGTCGGGCGTTCCCTTCGGGGCGACGAATCCGGCCCAGCCCGACGTGTCGTAGCCTTTGACGCCACTCTCGTCGATCGTCGGTACGTCGGGCATCGTTGCGATCCGCTTCAGGCCGCCAATCGCGATCCCGCGGAGCCTGCCGCTTGAGATGTGCGCTGTCGTCGCCGGCATCGGCGTCAGGGTCAGCTCGTTCTGGTTGGCGACGAGGGCGGTGACGTTGGCAGCGCCCTTGTAGGGCACGTGAAGTACCTCGATGCCGGCCATGTGGGTAAACAAGGCGCCTGCGAGGTGGCTCTGCGAGCCGGGGCCGGCATTGGCCATGTTCAGCTTGCCCGGATTGGCTTTCGCGTAGTCGACGATGTCCTTGACCGTCTTGAAAGGCTGGGCTGTCGGCACGACGAGGATATTCTCCGTGCGCGCGATCATGGTGATCGGCACGAAGTCCTCCAGCGGCTTGTACTTCGCGGATTTGTAGAGGTGGGGGGAGATCGCGTGAGCTTGGGTCGAAGTGACTTTGATGGTGTAGCCATCCGGAGCGGCGCGCGCTACGGCGTCGGCTGCGATCGTACCGCCCGCGCCGGGTTGATTGATGATGAGCGCCTGCTGGCCGAGTGCGGTCGTCAGGGCGCCAGAGAAGACGCGCGCGACGGTGTCGCTCGACGATCCGGCGACGTTGCCGACGACGAACCTTACGGCTTGTGTGGGGTATGCGCCTTGTGCGGAGGCCGGAAGTGCGAGCGCCAGGAACGATAGGGCCGATACCGCACTTCTTGCGACGTGTGCGTGCATTGTCAATGTTTCCTCCTCCTGATTTTTTCCGGATCGTAAGCGTCCGCGTGTGCGTCGGTCAATCGACCGGCAGTTCTAATGCAACGGCTCGTGTTTGCCGGGCGCCCTTGATTTCAACCGGGTTCGACTTCGGTCGGATTCGACCCGGCCGAAGTCGCACCAGCGTCACTTCGCGCCGAGGTGACGCGCCATCCAATCGGCGGTCTGAGGCCGATATATATAGGGACGATTGTGGGCGACGTGGTTGCCGTCGGGAATGACGAGCAGCTTCTTCTCGCCTTTGATCTCGGCGGCGAGCTTCTCGTAATCCTCGGGTGGGGTCAGCTTGTCGAGGCCGCCGGCTACGAGATAGATCGGCGTGTCGATCTTCGAGGCGATGCCCTTCAGGCAAAGCTTGTCGGCCTTGGGCTTGGCTTCGGCCGACGTCTTGGAGTGGCTGCGCACGATGAATGCATTGCGCGTCAGCTCTGGCAGCTTGTCCCACAAGCCACCCCAATCGTAAGGTCCGCAGACGGCGATGGTCGCTTTGATCCGCTTCTCGAACGCGACAGCGCGCGGGCCATAGTAGCCGCCCAGGCTGATGCCCCACAGACCGATCCGATCGCCGTCTACGTCTTTGCGGTTGGCTTTCACCCAGTCGATCACCGGGCCGACGACGGTTTCGTAGTCGTGGCGGATCGGCATGTCGTATTCGGCCTCGCCCTGGCCTGGACCGTCGAACGCGAGGATTGCCATGCCGCGCTGGAGGAACGTCCACTCGAAGGTGTCGAGTTCTTCCTTGGTGCTGTCTAGGCCCATCATCATCAGCACGATCGGTGGGTTCTTCACGCCCGCTGGCTTGCGGAACACGGCGGCAAGTTGCTTGCCCTCGAACGGGATCAGAACGCGCTCGCCGGGGTAGATCTGATGGGGCAGAGCCAGAGTGTGGCAGGCCACGGCCTTCTCGTGAGCGGCGCGCATCTGCTTCATGTCATTGACGAACAGGTATTTGGCGAAGTGGTAGGTCGCTGCCGCGCGGCCGAGGTGGTCGCCGGCGCTGGCGAATTCCCTGGCTTCGAGTGCGGCACGGCCGAGATCCTCGTGGATCTTTGCTCGCTTCGACCACGCCTCGCACCACTCGTCCCATCGCGTGAGAGTTTTCATCACATCTTGGAAGTCGGACGGGTTCACACCGTTGACGGTGAACCGCGACATGAAGTGATGGGCGTGTTCGATGTTGTGGTCGGCCATGGGGATACCTTCTGCCGGAATGGTCGGGGCGGTGGAGCGAGGTTGCTAAAATAATAGGAGGAGTAACGGCAGTGCGCAAACGCGTCGGTCGGCCGCTGTCGGCAGGCGCGCGGAGTCAACCCCGGCGCATGCCGAAGATGAGCAGCCCGGTGATCATGGCGCCGGCTGCGCAGACGCCTGCGATGACGACGAGTGGATAGACGGTGCCGTTCGAGAAGACGCCGTAGATCTGCGTCACGAGCCCGGTCATCAGCATCTGCACGAAGACGCCGATGCCGGCGGCAGTTCCGGCATGCCGGGGCACAGTCGCCATAGCACCTGCTTGCGCGGAGGGCATCGAGAGGCCGTTACCCATGGTGATGAACATGCCGGGCAAGGCCAGTGTGAGGGGGTGGATCACGCCTGAGAGCAGCAGGATAGCCTGAACGACGACTGCGCTCGTCAGCAATGTCGCACCGGCGAGCACCATGGTCTCGATGCGGACACGGCCGCTCAGCCTCGATGAAATGGCGCTGCCGATCAGGAAGCCTGTCGGGATCATAGCGAAGTAAAGGCCGAATTCCGTAGCCGCGCGGCCCAGGTTGTCCTGCATGATGAAGGAAGCCGCCGTCGCGGTGACCATGAAGGCGCTCGAGTTGCAGCCCGTCTGAAGAATGAAAAGATCGAAGCGCGGTACCGCGAAGAGGTCCCGATAGGCGGTGATCCAATGCTCTCCTGCTGCTTTCGCGGGACGATCAGGACGGGTTTCGGGGACGAATAGTACGGTGCTGATGAGAACGACAAGGCCGGTGATTACGGCGAACGCGAAGATGCTGCGCCAGCCGTAATGATCGATCAATATTCCGCCGAGCAATGGGGCGAAGATAGGTCCCATCGTGTAGAACATGGTGAGATAAGCGATTGCTCGAACGAGGTGCTCCTGGCCGTAAGCATCTCGCGCGATCGTTCGCACGAGCGTGAGGCTGCAACCGGCGCCAGCGGCCTGTACGACGCGGCCGGCAACGAGCAGCCAGATGTCGGAAGCGATCGCGCACAGCACACTGCCGGCGAGGAATAGCCCAAGACCCGTCAGAAGCGCCGGCCGGCGGCCGATGTTGTCGGCGGCAGAGCCATAAGCGAGGGTGGCGATCGCCATCGTGATCAGGGCGGAGCTGAATGCCAATCCCGCCAGCGCGTCGGTCACGCCGAAGGCTTCCTTCACCACCGGCATCGCCGGCAGATAGAGGTGGATCGCCATCGGCCCGATCAGGGTGATCGTCGCCAGGGATGCCGCGAAGGATTTCGATGGTTGTTCGGACTGCATTCCGATTTGGTGTTCGAGGTCTTCTATCCGCTTGGCTGGCCCAGTGCCGGCAGCTTCAGCGCGAGCTGTGGGGGCTTTACGGCTCCAGCGCAACACCTCGATCGAACAAATCTCCGGCCGCCTGCGGAGCGAACGGAGATCGTGTTCTTCGGACCGGTCACACTATTCGGCAGCGCTGGCGATCGAGCCTTCATAACTGCATGAACCCAGGCCATCCTCGAAGATGCCCCGCTCGTCGATCCATTTGAATGTCTCGTCGAACGTCTCCTTCGTGTAGGGCTCGAATACGATGCGCTCACCGGGGCCCCAGCGGCGGGTGTCCATCTTGGCGTGATACTTCTCGGGGAATTCGGCTACGTAATAGTGGTTGTACAGGTCGGGGCGAAGGTCGATGTCGCGCTGTGCCCGCTGGAGGGCTTTCATGTACTTCGCCACGTCTGCAGGATCTGGCTCGCCGTTGATGAAGGTCGCAATCATGAAAGTGGTGTCGATCACCTTGCGGTAGCCAAGCTGCTCGGCGAAGTAATACGGGCCGGAGAACAGCGCGCAGGCCGGCGACTGACCTTCTAGGAGCTTGTCCATGCGAGCGAAAAGGAGGCCGTCGCCGAAGTTCAGGTTGATCTTGTCGCGCGGCATGTACTGCTCGAGGGCCTGAATCGTCGAGTAGTGGCTGCCGGATTGATAGCCAACGGAGATCGGAACGCCGGCGAGATCCTCGGGGTTCCTCACGGGGCTGTCCGCGGGAACGAAGACACCTGCGGGCGAGACTGAGTAGCAGCCGGCGTAGAGTTTGCCGTGGCCCTTCGAGCCGGCGACGGCGACGGTCCAGTGGCAGGCGCAGGAAATGTCCGACTTTCGGCCGGCTTCGAGTGACTGGAACGCGCCGACCTTGTCGGCGGTCGCGTGGATCTGGCCAGCGGTCGATTTGACGAGTTCCCGGAATTCGTAGTCGAGGCCTTCGGCCTTGAAGTAACCCTTCTCTTCCGCGATCCACTCGTGCAACCTGAAGTGCGGCTCGATGATGAATTTCGGCATGGCGTTTCTCCACTATTTTTTCTCATGGGGTGCGGTAGGGCTTCGGTCCGCACCGCGCCGGTTCGCGGGTTGACGGCGCGGTACTCTTCGCCATCGCACCCTACGGCATCACTCAGCTGCTCCGGGCTTCTGCTTCTTGTCCGACTTCCTGGCCCAATATGTGGGCTCGGCCTTCGATTTCTGCAGGTCGGTCCAGGTCTCGAAGCCGGGGGCCATCGAGCCGTCGGTACCCGCCAGGATCTGATGGTGCTCGATGTTGAGGGTGCGCAACCAGCGCTGCTGGCCCATCGTGATCGAAACGAAGTAGCCGATCTCGACCAGTTCGGCTTCGTTGAAGTGCTTCTTCAGACGCGCCCAGAACGCATCGTCGGTATCAAGATCCCAGGTGATCGCTTCGGCGTAGGCGAGGGCTGCCTTCTGGCGATCGTCGTAACGCGTCGACTTCTCGAAGTTCAGGAGATCCTTGTAGTCCTCTTCGACGACGCCGTTTGCGCGGGCCTTGATCGAACGCTGGTTGCCGCAGAACTCGCACTTGACGGAGTGCGAGACGTAGATGCGGCAGAGTTCCTTGATCGAGTGATCGGCGACGCCGTGGTGGAATACGTCACGCCAGGTGTTGGCGAACGACCAGAACACGGCGGGGACGTGCGCGCGCACGGCCTGGCTTTCGGGGCGCGGGGTTCCTTCGCGGGCACAGCGGTCGAGTTCGCCGAGCATGGCCTTGTCCTGGATATCGGCAGGCTGCACGTAGCTGATGCGCGGTGGTGACTTCTGCATGTTTTGGCTCCCAACTTGCTCTTCGCGAATTCGTTTTCGAGGTTCGTCACCAGCAGCCGCATGGGGGCTGAATTTCACCGGCACGGTCGCCGACAAGTCTGCTGCGGATGATGCTCATGTGCCCGTCCATGACGCAACGCGCGCCCTCCGGATCGTTTCGGGCGATGCAATCAACGAGTTCCCTATGAACGCCGAGAACCCGCTGCGCGACGTCCGATGGGAAAGTCTTCTGCCGCAGGGACAGGACGACGCGATCGAGCGAGATCAGCTGAACAACGAGCACACGATTTTGCGAGGCCTCTGCCAGGGCAAAATGAAAGGCGCGGGACAGCGCCGCGTAGTCGCTCCTGTCGTCCAAGGCCTTTTCTGCTCGATCGACCAGATCACGGAGGCGCGCCACATCGGCGGGCGTGGAGTTCTTGGCTGCGAGTTCTGCCGCCATGCATTCGATGGCGCGCTGGGCGTCGATTACTTCGCCGGGGCCGACTCCGGTCAAGTCGAGCTGGATCGCGAGTGCTTCGGCGAACAGTTGTGGGTTTCCCCTGGCGATGCGTGCGCCGCCGCCTTTGCCCATCCGGATCTCGACGATCCCCAATGCTTCGAGCGAGCGGAAAGCATCACGCGCGACGATGCGGCTGACTTCGTAGCGGGCTGCGAGATCTTTTTCCGTGCCCAGGTTGTCGCCCGGCTTCAGGCGGCGCTCGGTCAAGGCGCGGCGCACGTCGGCGATAATCGTGGAGGAGAGCGAGGCGGCGCGGCCGGCGAGCAACGGCGATCTCGGCGTGCGGGGCGATCCGAGATCGGCTAGATCGTATTCCCTCGATTTCTCGGGGCCTTTGGGCATCTGACGTCTCGCGATTGACGGATGTTCGCGCCGGTCTGCGACCTAGTAGATACTAAAGATGCTATCTTATGGATCGGGCCGTGGTCAACGATGAAAAGTCGATGACGGGCGCGATGGGGCATTGCTGCGGCGTGATCCTGGTCAATGGCTCGCGCTAGCCGGCGGGGCAGGATGACCTGATCGACGTCGAAGGAGATCATGATGAAGAGGGCAGGGATGAATTCGGCGGTTCGGGCTGTGGCTGGTGTGCTCGCGATTGCAGTGGCGGCATCTCACGTCTCACCTGTTTGGGCACAAGGTGACAGCATCGCGCGAGGTCAGAAGATCGCCCAGGAAAAATGTTCGAAGTGTCATTCGATCGGTAAGGCCGACGCGAGCCTCGATCGCAAGGCGCCGCCGTTCCGGGAGATCGGCAAGAACTTTCCGCTCGAGCATCTCGCGGAGGCTCTGGCCGAGGGCATCGTGACCGGGGACAACAACATGCCGGAGTTCAAGTTCGGCCCACGCGATATCGATGCGATCCTCGACTATATCGCGGAGATGTCGAGCGGAAGCCGCTGAGTGCGAGCGAGCATGCTTCCACCTCGATCGAACAGCCTCTAGGGTAGTGCTCCCAGATCATCTGCCAGGAGCCCGAATTCGATGAGAAATGACGACCCGCGTGCGGTGGAGCGGGTAGAAGATCTTAGGTTCCTGCGCGGTCGAGGAACGTTTGTCGACGATCTGTCTTCTGTCGGAGTTTCGCATGTCGTTTTCGTGCGTTCACAGATTGCGCATGGGATCGTTCGCGGTATCGACGTGGTGGAGGCACGTGCGCTGCCGGGAGTTCACGCGGTGCTCGTGGCTGCCGATTTCGGCGACGACATCCCCGTTCTGCCGCTGCGGCTCGCGCCGATTGCCGGCGTCGAACGTTTCCTGCAGCCGCCGATCGCGCGGGACAGAGTTCGCTACGTCGGCGAGGTGCTGGCGATCGTTCTGGCGGAAAGCCGAGCTATCGCCGAGGACGCGGCGGATCTGGTGATTGCGGACATCGATTCGCTCCCGGCCATCGTCGATACGGCCGGTGCCGAGCGCGGCGATGTAATCCTGCACGAGCACATTCTGGAGAACGGCAAGGGCACCAACATCGCGACGCGCTATACGGTGGGGAAGGGGGATGTCGCTGCTGCATTCGCTGCTGCCGACTATGTGCGCATGGAGACGTTCCACTCACACCGGATGACGGCGTCGCCGCTGGAAACGCGTGGGCTCGTCGCGCGATGGGAGAACGGCCAGCGGCTGACGCTGGAGGGGACGGCGAAGGTGCCGCACACCGCGAGAAAGTTTCTCGCTGGAATGCTGAATGTTCCGGTCCACGCGATCGAGATGGTCGAGGTCGACAACGGCGGCGGGTTCGGCGTGCGTGGCGAGTTGCATCCCGAGGACTTCCTTATTCCTGCCGCAGCGCGTATCGCGGGGCGTCCGGTGAAGTGGATCGAGGACCGGCGCGAGCACCTGATGAGCGCCAATCATAGCCGCGAGATCGATTGCGACGTAGAGATCGCGTGCCGTCGCGACGGCACCATTCTCGGAATCCGGTCGAAGATCCGAGCGAACATGGGCGCTTATATCCGCCCCAATGGCGGCGTTGTTCCCGCGAAAGCCGCACAGTTCCTGCTCGGGCCCTACCGGATCGAGAACGCCGAGATCGAAGTAGCGTTCGCGCTGTCGAACAAGACACCGATGGGGACGTTCCGCGGGCCGGGGCGGTTCGAGACGGGTTTCTTCCGGGAACGCATCATAGAGATCGCGGCTCACGATCTCGGGATCGATCCGGCAGATATGCGGCGGCGCAATCTCGTGACGCTCGCAGAAATGCCCTACGTGCTCGGGAAGCTCGTTCCTTACGAAGGCGAAGCGGTGTTCGATACGGGCGATTTTCCAGCAGCATTCGAGCGGGCCATCGACGAGATCGGCTACGAAAAGTTGAAAGAGCGCAACGGCCGCCTGATCGATGGAAGATATCACGGCGTTGCTGCAACGGCATGCGTGGAGAACAGCGGGCCGGGGCCGCGCGAGAACGCGCGGATGCGGCTAACGGCGAAGGGCAGCATCGAAATACACATCGGGTCGTCGAGCATGGGGCAGGGGCTCGAGACGATCTTCTCGCAAATCGCTGGCGATGCGCTGGGCCTGCCGATCGAGGCATTCGAGGTGTTCCACGGCTCGACCACACATCTGGCCGAGGGCATGGGGACCTATGCCAGCCGCGCCGTCGTGATGGGCGGCAGTACGGTGTTGGTGACGGCGAAGAAACTCGAGGCAGAGTTGCTGGCGTTCGCAACAGAAATCGGCATCAACTCCCCGGAGTTGTCGCCGGAAGCGCTCGTTCATCTCGCTGGCGAGGCGGCGGCGCGCGGACGCAAGCTCGACGTGGAAGGTGCGTTCGAGAATTCGACGCCGACATATTCGTCAGGTGCGCATGCCGCCTATGTCGCAGTGGACCCGAAGACGGGACATGTCGAGGTGCTCGACTACGTAGCGGTGGAGGATGTCGGCCGCGCGATCAATCCGGCGCTGGTCCACGGGCAGGCTATCGGTGGGCTCGTGCAAGGGCTCGGCGGCGCGTTCCTGGATCACCTCGTCTATGACGCGGAAGGGCAGCTTCTCACGGCGTCGTTCGCGGACTACCTGCTGCCGACGGCGAGCGATTTTCCCAATGTGCGCGCGGTGACGCTGGAGGATCATCCTTCGCCGTCGAACCCACTCGGGGCGAAAGGGGCAGGCGAAGGGCCCATCGTGAACGTGGCAGGTACGATCGGAAATGCGATCGCGGTCGCATTGCAGCCGCTCGGTGTGCGGATCAACGAGTTGCCGTTCTCGCCGCAGCGCGTATTCGCAGCGATAGCGGAAGCGAAGGGGGCCGCGGGTTGAAGCGCTTATTCAGCTCATCTGATCACATCTCGTGATTCTAGAGCCTCTTTATCCGGCCGGAGAATTTCGAAAGCGATTCCGTCCGGTCGGATGCTGCTCCAGCCGCCTGATCCACCAGATGACGGGCATCGCCAGCGCGACCATGATCGCCTTGCCGAGGATCTGGCCCGGCAGCAGCGCCAGCGAGCCAAAGGCCAGCCACAGGAACACTGCCCCGTCGATGGCGAGGCCGACAAGGCTCGACACTGCGACTGCGAGCATCAGTCGGCGTTCGGCAAGCGGCGTATAGACGGCGGTGTCGGCGATTTCCGACAGCAGGAACGCGGTGGCCGAGGCGACAACGAGGGCGGGAGGGGCGACCAACGCCGAGATAGCTGCTCCCGCGAGGATCGCGCCCACCACCCAAATGACGCCCAGCCAGCGCTGGACGAGGTCGCGCAGCACGAGGGCGAGGCCGATCATCAGCACACCCGATGGCGCCATCAATCCAAAGCCGACGGGAATGATGCAGGGGCCGTCCGGAATGCAGCGCACACCGACGTTGCCGATCAGCCAGTTGGCGGCGGGGATGCAGGCGAGGAAGGCTGCTAAGACGGCGTAGGGCACGGGGCAAGTCTCAGGTTGTCTTAGGTTAATGCTCTGGAATTCGGCCGTCCGTCAGGGCAGTAGCGAAAGGTGGCGGATATGTCCATCACGCGCTCGATGGGGAAGCCGGCTCCCTAGGTGGCGCTAGCCGGGACCGGCGATATACTCGACCCGAAGCACCCTCAGATCAGACCACGAAAGTCCGGATATCATGACCATCGACGCCCATGCGCATTACATGCCGCCGGCTCTGCTCGACATGCTGGAAGGCGAGGCGCGGCAACTCGGTGTGTCTTTCGTGAAGGATGTGCCGGCATGCACGTGCGCGCTTCATTTCGACTATGGGCTGAAACTGCGTCCGTTTCCGGGAAAGCTCGTGGAGCCGGTGGCGGCGCGCCTGATCGGCATGGACCGTCAGCAGGTCGGGCGGCAGGTGCTTTCTGCGTGGGCGGATGCGTTCGGTTACGGGCTGCCGAAGGAACAGTCGGTCGCCTGGCATCGCCGGCTCAACCAGGCGATGGCGGCGCTGGTTGCAGAGGCGCCGGATCGATTCTCGTTCCTGGCGTCGGTTCCATTGCCCCATGCGGCGGAGGCGGCCGAGGAGCTTCGCTATGCGATGGAGCAGTTGGGAGCGGTCGGCGCGGTACTGTGCACCAACGTCGAGGACGTCAACCTCGGCGATCTTCCACTCGATGAATTCTGGGCGGCAGCGACGGCGCTCGACGCGGGCGTCTTGCTGCATCCGGCAGCGCCCGGGCAGAGCGTTGCACGGGCGGTGAGATACGGGCTCATGCAGATCGCGCAATATACTTATGATTCGACGCTCTGCATCGGTTCGCTCATCTTCTCGGGCGTGCTCGATCGGTTTCCCGCGCTGCGCCTGCTGACCTGCCACGGGGGGGGCGGCTATCCTTATCTGTCGGGCCGATTCGACATTATGCACGCGCGGACGGATCGTAAGGCGATGGGAAACGTCGCGATGCAGCCGCCTTCACACTACCTCGGACGGATGTACTACGACACGATCGTGCATTCGCCCTCAATTCTGCGGTTTCTCGCCGACGAGGTCGGGGTCGAGCGGGTGGTTCTGGGAACTGACTATTCGTTTCCGCCAGCGGACGAGGATCCGCTCGACGTCCTGCGGCGCGCGCGCTTTACGCCCGGGGAACTCGCATTGATCGCCGACACAAATCCGCGCCGGCTGTTTCCGCAATTGCAGGGCAAACGGGAGGCGTGAATAGCCCTGGACGAGACGGGGTACGTCATGACGTCGGGTTCCGCGGCGCGATCAGCGCCGCTAACAGGACCTACGCGCGGCCAGCGTAGCTCACGAGGTGAGAGACGTCGACGCCGAGCTTGGCGAGAGCACGGTCGTATTTCAGCTCGAGGGCTGGATCGAACACGATGTCGGCGTCGGCGGGGCAGGAGAGCCAGCCGTTGGCCTGGATTTCGCTTTCGAGCTGGCCTGGAGCCCAGCCGGAATAGCCGAGTGCGATCATCGATCGCTCCGGGCCGCGACCGCGGGCGATCGCTTTCAAGACGTCGACCGTGTTGGTGAGGCGGATTTCACCTGCTATTTCAACGGTCGAGCCGCTCGTCGAATACTCTGGCGAATGCAAAACGAAGCCATGCTCGGTTTTGACAGGGCCGCCGATCTGGACGCTGCGGTCGAGCACGGTGGCCGGCACCTCGTCCTCGGAACTGTCGTCGATGACGCCCAGTTCGCGAAGCAGGTGGGCGAAAGACACCTTGTCGGCGCGCTGATTTATGATGAGGCCCATCGCCCCGTCTTCGTTGTGCAGGCACATATAGATGACAGAGCGCGCGAAGCGTTTGTCGGTCATGGCCGGCATCGCTATCAGCAGCTGGCCGTCGAGATAGGAGCCGCGCGCCGGCTTACGGCGACGTTTTGTGGCGGTATCTTTCATGCTCCAATTCTATCGCGATGCGACAGCAGTGTGAAGACCCTCGGCATGCATTCGAGACAGGCAAATAGGCCGTACCTTATGCTTCGACGGGCCAACTCTAGCTGATCGTGATCATATGGTCGTGATCGTTCGTGACTTGTGCGGCTTGCGAATATGGCCACATCGTACGTTCGCAGGCGTCTCCGCCGTTACTCAGATGGATAGTCGTGAAGCCATGAAACGTGCGCCTGGAATCGCAGCGTCTATCGCGTCGAACGCATTGTATGCGTCCGTCGTTCTGCTGATCGTTGGAGCCGGTAGCGTCGCGGTGGGCCAAGTTTCTGTTCCGGGCGCGTTTTCACGTCCGGCCGGTGGGCTTCCGGCGAAACCGGGGGGCTGGCCGCAGTCGGCGTGGGTGAAGGGGCACAACTCCGCGGTGCGGTTGATCGGCGGAGCTGAGCCGACAGCCAAAGATGGGCGGCGGCTGATGGTCGGTGTCGAGCTTACGTTGGCGGAGGGCTGGAAGACGTATTGGCGCCATCCCGGCGACGATGGCGGATTGCCTCCGACGTTCGTCTGGGATCGGTCGCGCAATCTGAAATCGGCGCGCGTGATGTATCCCGCTCCGGAGCGGATCAAGTCGCTCAACGGTACCGCGATCGGCTACTCGAAGTCTGTGATCTTTCCGGTTGAACTCGTTCCCGAAGACCCGAACCAG
>LNFM01000132.1_pt1 | contig 14031 bp, 11 predicted proteins | sample 596031 | NCBI WGS metagenome assembly LNFM01 (sample SAMN04254537, study PRJNA301005) | activated carbon metagenome | isolation source: dual media filters at the Ann Arbor, Michigan drinking water treatment plant | place: USA: Ann Arbor
GAGCTTGTAAAAGTATTTTCCCACCCGAACAGATGGCCGAATAAACAAGATCTGAAAGAAGATGTGGCTTTCCATCTACGATGAGGCCGGCCGAAAGAAGCTCTGGCCCGCCATTCCCCTGATACCGAATTCCCCCGACCACCGGCGCTTGAGTCACGGCAAAATTTTTCCGCTCATCTGTTAAATACACGTCCGCCAACATTGGACATTCGCTGACGACATGCTGAGGCCGTGGCCGGATCGGAAGCGCATTCGTCCATTTCACTTGTGAAGCGTTCCCTTCAGCGTCGACGGCTTCAAGCAAAAAATCGCCCTCTTCTGTGGGTTTCGACACTAAGAGAGATTCACGATACTTCTCTTCGCCATGAATGGTGCGTGTAAGCACAATGCTAAGACTTCCCGCTTTGCAGGTTGCGACGTAGTCCTTGTCTGATTCGCGCATGAGCTTTCTACGTTTGCTGTCGGCGATGAAGTCCACGTTGTCGATCTGATACACCGTCGCGTTGTCGCTTTGGCGCATTGTAATAGCTCGCACGTTCTTGTCTTTAGCGGTTGTGCCATCGCTCAAGTAAACTCCATCTATCTCAGGACACGCATCGGCGATAGCCGCAGAAGGCGCTGGCTGAATATCGGTTTTCGAAACTGTCGATGGTGTTGGCTGAGTGCAACCAAGGACAAAAACGGGGAAAGCGAATGCAATCGTTCGCAGGGGCGCCAAGAACTTCATCATCTGGACTCCGTTAAAAACTAGTATCGTTTTTTTAGATCTTTGAGCTGCACGGGATGTGCACGAGGTGCGCCATTGCACGATGAACAGCAAGAGGCTTAGGTGGACGTTCAGGCGACCCGCGCCCGTAGATCCCTATAAAAATGGCAACTTATCTGAAAATATCGCTCTTCAAAGATAGTGAATTCGATCTTCAAGCTGTCGCGAGGCTTTGGGTGGATCGTGATCGGGCCAGCCCAGGACGACGCCGCAGAGAAGTTCTAAATGACCAGATTTATACTCGGGCAATTGGTCGACTCCAAGAAACCGATCGACCTCTTCTTTAATTTCAAGAGGAGCCCCCATCGTGCAGCAACCAAGGCCCTCGGCGACGCAGGCGAGATTTAGGTTTTCAACAGCCATGTACACACTTCCGATCGACGTGTGATAGCGCTCTTCGGAATCATTGTAGGAGTAGCAAAGAACCACCACCGGGGCATCGCCGAGCGTATAGAAAAACCGCTCGGTAAACTCATAGAGAGACGGCTTCAATCGCTTTTGCAAAACGTCTTTAATTCCAATCCATGTTTTTTGTGAAAGCGTGACGTACTCATCGCGTTTTTCTCCGCGCAAAATATAAAATCGCCAATTCTGACGGTTCTTTCCCGACGGCGCATGAGTCGCACTCTCAAAAACTCGGGATAAAATCGTCGGGTCGACATCGCGCTTTTGAAACTTGCGAATGGATCTTCGTGCCTGAATGAGACGATAAAATTCGTCGCGAAATTCCGCTGAAAACGGGGCAAAGCGAGGCGCAGACATACAAAACTCCCTGTCCAACTGATGGCCAGTCACTCAGATCCTGACAGCAGCCCATTCCACTCGAAACCTCGAGATTTCAACATGTTAGCTAAGTTTCCCTCCTTGAGTCACCAGGAAGCTCTCGGGTGACCAGAAGTTGTGCGGCCCCAGGGCCACGCTAAGATATCGAAATTACTAATATTTTACGGGTTTCTACAGCCTCGCACGAGGCTTCTTGCGGCATCATTCTTGGATACTAGTCATGGTGAAGCCCAAGTGCTTCGGGGGAAAAACAGATGACAACAACTCAGACAACAACTCAGCAGCCCGCAACAGGTGGTCTAAAAGCCGCTCTGACGAATCCGAAGAATCTGCTTCGGCTCTCTCAATCGGTTTTGAGTCTGATGGCGGTTTTAGCCTTCATCGCTGTCGTCCACCCCGATGTGCGCGCCGAAGTTCGCGGAACTCTTCGTGCCGATTTCCGAACTGTTATTTCCACAGCCAAGGGTGACCTCAGCGGCGACGGATCGATGTTCACTGTCGCGAAAGTAAAAACCCGCGACAATATCTATCTTGAAATTTTCCAGACCATCGCGACGGAAGGTCTTGAAGCGGCACCCCGCCTTGTCGAGCGCATTGAGCTTGCCGACACACGCGACGCTTTCTTCAACTTCAACGGTCAAGCGACGAACCTTGCGATTGACGATGTCGATGGCGATGGCCGCGTAGAAATCTTGGCTCCGACATTTGATCGAAACCTCGTCGGCCGCCTCAACGTTTTCCAATATAACGATGCGACACAAGACTTTCGCAAAGTGATCCGTTAGATCGCAGCTTTTCTAGACATCAACTACAGCTGAGACCACGAATTTTCTCGGCCAGAATTTCTAAAGGCAGAAGCCCTTCACTGAGAATGGCATCGTGAAAGCAGCGCTCTCGAAAACCTGACCCCAGACGCTTCATCGTCTCATCTCGGATCGCACGAAGTTTCAAATAACCATAATAGTAGCTGGGCGCCTGGCCAGGGCTTTTGTACATGTAGCGCTGAAGCTCTAGGTCCGCCCACTCTGGCGACATCGCAACCTCTTCAGTGATAACACGCTTCGCGTCTTTCGGAGAAATCAAACCCATCTGAATTTCTGGGTCCAAAAACATACGAGCGTTTCGCATCATCCTCGACATGAGCAAACCCATTTTTTCATCCAAAGACATCGAAGGTTCCATCAGCCACTCGGCATAAAGCGCCCAGCCTTCGACGTTGACGCTGTTGAAAGCGTAGTTCGCCCGAATTGTCGAAACGCCGCGATCCAACGCCGAACTAAACTGGAGGTCGTGTCCGGGTCGGCCCTCATGCGCCGTAAGCCCTTTCGCCGCCGCCACAAACGCGAAGTCATCGAAAGCAAGTTTGTCGCTCGAGCCAACGGGCACTACAAATTCTGGTCGCTCGCCGGTGTTACCAATGAACGGTGGCGTCGTGAGGTGCGGCACAGGTTGAATACGACTTTCGGCTTCCGAAGCCACCCGAATTCGGAGCGGTACTTTCGGGAGCGTGACGAGATCTCGTTTCACAATATCGGCCGAAAGCTCAGCATCCGCCTTTTGGTAAATCGCTCGAACTTTAACGGGGTCGGTTTCGACGTATTTCTTCAAATGACGAAGAACTGCTTTCGGCGACGAGTCCGAAAGGCCATCGCGCTTTGCGATTTCTGCGGCCACCGCACGGTATTCGATAAGACTCTTCTTAAATTCCGCTCGCGCTACACTGCGAATTTCTTCCGGCGGCGATCGATGACCGATCCGGTGAAGGGCCAAGCTGTAAAGTTCCTTAGGAAGCTTATGATCGCGGCGAGCGACAGGTAAGATCGCCGTTCGAAGCCAGCTGTCGTAAGTCTTTACCTGTACTTTGAAAATTTCGTAATCTTCTTTCCAATCGGTTCGGCCCGATTGCTCAAGAATATTGCCGATGCCTTCGACAACCTTCGGCGATTTTTTTAAGTACTCCTCAACTTCTTCGCGAAGTGGCCAGTACATCTTCCCTTTAGACGGACCACTTTTCTTCGAGAACAACTTGATTTTCTTCTCGGTCAGAATCTTCGTTGCCTCCGATTGAGGTCGAACTTTTTTTCCGCCCTCTTCAAACCCGCGAACATATTTTCTAAACCGATCCACACCGGCTTTTTTTCTTTCCGTAGGACTTTGCTCATTGATCAAATCTCGAAGCGAATAAAACACGCCCACGGACACTTCGCCCGCCTGAATTTCGCCATACTTTTTTTCAAGTTCGCGGCGCTTCAACGACTGTTCTACGTCTTCCAGAAGAACACGAATGTCGACTTTTACTTCCTCGCGGTCCTTTTCGCTCAGCTTCAGAGGAGCGAAGTTCTTGTCAAAGGCTGCGGCATCCATCGCTAAAAGATTATTGAGCTTGGCCGTCCAATCCAATAGCAGCGCTTCGATGCGAGACTCAAGCTCGTCATCAATTCGTATCGCCAATGAATCATACTCGCGGTAACCAAGGCCTGATCCACTCTCGGGGAAAATCGCTGCCGACGCATGAGAGTACTGTGCCGCCAATTTGTTACTTGCCAGAATCCAAGCTGGAGTCGCCTCGGCGTTTTCTGACTTTTGCGCCGACCCGCAGCCTGACGAAGTTAAGACGAGCAGGAGTGTCACGCAGGAAAGTAACAACGACCTCATCAATACAGATGAGGTGTCGGCTAGTTTATCAATGTTCATTTCTTTTTCACTCCAGCTTTTGGTGGATTTTTTAGATCTCGCCAAGATTTACCTTCGCGAGCCTTGCGGTTCAATTGAAAGTCACCCACAGCTGCGCGGTGCTGCTGATAGTCTTTAGAAAAAACATGTGTGCCATCATTTCGCGAAACGAAAAAGAGAAACTCCGACGTCTCGGGCTGCACAGCTGCTAGCAACGCTTCTCGTCCCGGATTTGCGATGGGGCCCGGTGGAAGGCCTCGTATCGTGTAGGTATTGTAAGCCGACGGCGTCAATAAATCTTGCCGCGAAATATTTCGATTCCAAGTTCCCGTCTTTGACCAAAGACCATAAATAACTGTCGGGTCTGTCTGTAGGCGCATTCCTTTTTTTAGTCGATTGTGAAAAACCGAACTAATGCGAGGACGCTCGAAAGGAGCACCAGTTTCCTTTTCAATAATGCTCGCCAGAACGACGATCTCTGCGCGCGTAAGTGCAACGGAACTAGCGGTTTCCACGACATCAGGCACCGCGGTGAACGTTTCTTTGAACTTTGTCAGCATCTGAACAACAAGTCCGCGAACTCCAGCGGCCCGAGTTACGTAGTAGGTTTCTGGAAAAAGGTATCCCTCAAGGGTAGGAACCCGCACTCCCAAGTTTCGCGAGATGAAGTCGCGATCTTGAGTGAGCTTCAAAAATTCATCTCGCGTTCCGATCCCTTGTTTTTCAACAAGGCTCGCTATTTCAAACCGATTGAGGCCTTCCGAGATCGTGATCGCATATTCAATACTTCGGCCCGAAGCCAGGACCTTCAAAATTTGGCCCGGAGACATGTTGCGCTTCAGAGCGTATTCGCCGGCGCGCACTTTATTTTCTAAAGCTTTGAACCGAACGTAGAGACGAAACTTCTTCTGATCGGTTATCAAATTTTGTTTTTCAAGTTGGACGGCGATATCGCGAAGTGTCTGCCCGCGACGAACTTCAAAGACGATTTGAGTGTCATCGGTACTCGGAGCCGTGCGGACAAAACGCAGGGCCTGCCACGCAAGTCCCGCAGCCAGCGCCCCGGCGACAACAAAGATCAATGCCATCGAACGAAAGAAAATCGACTTCAATCTCGTTTTCTCCTATGCCAATGGGTCGAATGAAAGTCCAGGCGGTGCTGCTTTTGGATCAAACGGCGTCGGATCCTCAAGGCTAGCCACCGGAACTGTGCAGTACTGAACTGCGAAGTCCGCGGCCGGTCGGTCGTTCCCCGATTTTCCCAAGCCCCCAAAGGGAAGCTTGGAGCTTGCACCGTTGGTCGTACGATTCCAATTCACCAATCCTGATCGACCTCTGTAGACAGTTTCTTCGTAGAGCGACTTTTGTTTTGTAAAGACCGACGTCACCAGGCCGAAGCCGGTGCTCGAATTAATTTTTAACGCCTCGTCGAAATCCGATGTGCGGTAGATGGCGACATTGGGTCCAAAAATCTCAGACTTTTGATAGACCGAGTCCTCGCGGTAGCGATCGACCAAACAGATCGAGGGCGTCACGTAGTAACCTTTTCGGCCATTCGTATGCGAGGCTTCCAGGGCTTTTCCGCGCATCAACCGCTCAGCACCTTCGCGGCTGGCGATCTCTTGAAAACGAACATATTTTTCAACGGCCCCGGCGTTGATGAGCGGTCCCATGAAAGGATTCTCTTTCCAGTATCCGATCGTGAGCTTTTTCGCCGTCTCGTAGAACTTGTCGATAAACTTATCCGCAATCGCATCATGCAGGATGATTCGGCTTGTGCACGAACACCGCTGCCCGGTGCTCATAAAAGAACCGATCGTCGTTTCATAGATGGCTTTATTTAAGTCAGCATCGTCCCAAACAATCGTCGCGTTCTTTCCGCCCATTTCGAGGGCAAGAATCTTCCAGTACTGCTCGACTGTTTTTTGTTTGATCTTAAGACCCGTCTCGTAGGAGCCGGTAAAAAGAACCCCGTCGACATTTTCGTCCGCGACAAGTCGCTTCCCGGTTTCGCCCTCACCGTGAATCAGGTTGAAGACCCCTTTAGGAAATTCGGCTTTTTCAAAAAGCTGCGCCATCAGCTGACCAACCATTGGGGTCAGTTCAGACGGTTTAAAGACAACGGTGTTACCGGTGGCCAACGCCGGAACGATATGTCCATTGGGAAGATGCCCAGGAAAATTGAAAGGACCAAGGACAGCCATCACTCCGCGCGGTAAATGGGAAATGACCCCTTCTACCCCTGGAAGAACGTTTGCGAACCGCTCTTGCGCAATCAAGCGCATCGAATGTTCAAGCGTGATGTCGATTTTTCCGATCATCGCTTTCGTTTCACCCGTCGCGTCCCACAGTGGCTTTCCGGTTTCTCGAGAGATTGTCTCGGCCAAAAGTTCAGCGTGCGCCGTATAGACATCTTTGAGTTTTCTTAAAAGTTGGAAGCGATGTTCGCGGGGAGCCCTGGCCCACGCCGGAAAGGCGTCACGCGCTGCTTTCGTCGCTCGCGAGATATGATCGTGACGATATTCGAGATTCGATAAAACGTCGCTCAGATCCGCCGGCGATACGGACTTGAACTCGCCATCAGCACGATCGGGCTTTACAAATTTTCCGTCAATGTAGTCGCCTTGAAAATCAATCGGACCCATGGCCGTCTCCTTATGCTACTGGCGAACTGAAAACAGATCCGCCCTCGGCGATATCTAGTGTTTTAAAAGCCGAGGCCGGAATTGCGATGCTGGACGCGTCTCGATCCTCATAGGGCGTCCAGACGGCGCGAAACTCGCCATTCGAATTTCTCTGTCCAACAAGAGCTGTCCCGGTCAACTGTCGGCGCTCGCCAGTCGCGGGGGCCCCGATCGCGAACACCTTTCGTTCGCGACATGTTTTCACAATCGAAATTTCTTTCAGCTGGGCACCGTAATGTGGACCGCCGTCGAAAGGATCAACTTCATTGAGGTACTCAAAACCAATCGATTCTAACAAATGTTGTGCGGGCCGCGTTTCTTGACCAACCCGGCCGAGGTCGACGCGAGCACGCGAATCGAGAAGTGCCAGATAAATATCTTCTTCAGGAAAGAGGCTCGAGATAAATTCCTTATTTCGTTGGCTGATCAAATCAGCCTCTTGATACGGAAGGCCCGTAAACCGGCGCCCAAGCGCCTCCCAAAATTCGCTGCGGCCACCTTCGCCCAAAGGAGGCGTCAGTTCGCAAAGAACTCGCGATTCAAATTCCTGAGGAAACATTCCCATGTAGAGAAATCGAACAAGGCTTATTTGTTTTCCAAGTTTTTCTGGGCGACGACGATAGGAGCGGTCGATCAAAAGCCCGCCGACCTCCGTCGGGCCATCGACATCTTCTTTGAATTGAAGCACCTGATGAATGAAACCAACACCCAGGTCATCGCTGAAGCGATTGCGCTTCGTAATCTTAAAATAGTAGTGCGGTATGTCTTCGGTGCCGTGCTTCGCCAAAATCAACGAGCTTCCGACAACCGTTTCGGTTTCAAGATCTTCACAAACAAACAAGTACTCGGCTTCACTCTTGTCGACTTCACCGGCAAAAGATCCCACCGATCTTTCGATTTTCTCGGTCAAAACTTTTTTATCCGCTGGAAGATTTAAAAGTGAGAACTGACTCGCCAAATCGCGCAGGTCCTTAAGGTCGTCAAGACGTGCCCCGCGAAGTAAAAACTTTGCGCCCGCCGATGTCGCCATCGGTTGTCCCGAATTTTGTCTGTTAATTCGATTCATAAAATCTCACAAACACATCCGCTCAATCACATGGCGATAGAACTCCATCGCCCGATCTAGCTCTGCGATTCTCACACACTCATTTGGAGTGTGGGAATTGCCGACACCCTGTCCTGGACCCCACACGGCACAATCGATTCCAAATTTCGCAAACACATTGGCTTCATTCGCAACAGCTTGCGCGGCGAGCGGCGCGTCAACACCGAGGCCCTTTAGTGCCGAGGAACAAACCTCCACAAGACTTGATTTTGCGTCTGTTCGGAAGGGTTGTTTGTAGTCGCCGATGCGAAAGACGGCACCTTCATCCGAGCACGCCTGCCGAAGCGAAAACATCCACTTTTCGTAATCCGCTTGTGACACGGTCGGCGGAAGTCGAACGCATCCTGACAATTTCACATGGTCATCAAATGTTCGCACCATTCCAATATTGAGAGTGGGTTCCTGCGGAACAAACTGAGCGTCAGGAAACTTCTTAAACTGCTCTTGAACTTTCCGAATCGCACCGCGAATTCGAACAATTTTCTGAGCCATAAAACTCGTGAGAGCTTTTTCCGAGAGCTCCGTCACCATATCGATTTCAAGAACTGCCTGGGACGCAACGGTATTGAAATTCACACCGCCTTCGATCTCCATAATGGCGAGTCCCGCGGGAAACCGCTCCAACGAATCGAGCATTTTCTCAATCGCACTGTCGCCCAGTTGTGGCGCGGAAGAGTGCGCCGCTCGACCCGAAAATAAACGACTCTGTGTCGACGAGCTTTCACTGAGGTCGTGATCGCGTCGAAATTTCAGCTCGTCGTCTGAAAATGGGATTTCAATTTCGACAGAGGCGAAACCTTTACCGGCGACCACCAGCTGCATCGCGGTCGGTTCACCCACCAAGACGGCGCTGGGTCTGATTTTTTTCTTTCGGATCAGTCGGACCGCGCCCGGCATGCCAAGCTCTTCGCCGAAGGTTCCCACAAGAACAGGGGGTTGCCGCCAGGGGCGCGCCGTTCCTCCACCGGAAGAAACAGTGGCTTCCAAAGCCCAAAGCTTACACAAGAAGTCGAGCTTCACATCGGCCGTGCCAAGCCCATAGATGCTTTCACCGTCGTCGACTTTGTAGATACTCGCATTGAACGGATTCGCGCCCGTTTTCTTCCACAGTGCGTAGGGGCCCGGATCGGGAGTGTCGAGATGTGTTTGAAGAACGAACTCTTCCGCCGGCAGATCGCTTTGCGAAAAATCCAGAGGACGGATGATCACATTCGCTTGCTCAACTCCGTTCCAAGATTCCAACTGGAGTTCGACGAAAAGATTTTTCTTGAGCGCAAGCGTCTCGACAAATTTCGCCACCTCCAGCGTTCCCGCCGAGGGACTGCTGTCGATGCCGATGATTGCGCGACATGCCTCAAGAAAATCCATCGTACGCTTACTGCATCATCTCGAGAATCGAAGTCTCGAGAATTTTTCCAGCAAGATCGATATCTTTTTGTTCGAGGATCGCGGGTAAGAGGAATCGCAGTCTATAGGGATCTCTTCCGCAAGAAAAGGCAATCATTCCGTTCTTAAAGAGAACCTGAAGGAGCTTGTTGACCTTGTCTTTGGACCCATCAAGCGGAGTCACCGCAATCATTAGACCCATTCCACCGGCATCGCGCAAAAGTCCTTTGCACGAAGTCTCATTGAGATCGTTGAGCATTTTAATAAATGCTCTGTGCGTTTTTCGAATTTTACCGCTGTCGCCAAGATATCCTTCACCAGAAATCATTTCGACGGCAGCCATCCCTGCAGCCAATGATGCCGACGAGCCCGCAAAAGTGCCCGCGATAAGACCCGGTCTCGGATTGTAGTCTTCGGTATAAAGCGTGGCCGCTGTTTGCAGAGTCTTTGCGATCGTGCAGATATCGATGTATTCGCCGATACACAGAGTCTCAAAAGCGAAGAGCTCACCAGTGCGCATAAATGTTTGAACTTCGTCGGCCCAAACAGCAATTTTTTGTTCGCGACAAAATTCAAGAATCGGAACGAAAAAATCTCGCGGCGCTGTTCGATAGCCGCCTTCACCCAGCATGGGCTCAAAAATAAATGTTGCCACTTGGCCGGGGTTTGCGCTGACGATTTCTTTGAAGGCACGTAGTGAGTCCGCGCTGCTGGTCTTCTTTGAAGAGTCGTACCAAGGAATTCTCAAAACTTCGTTGTACTCTGGAAGACCTTCTTTGTAGGCCGGATTGTCCGTCACTTCCGCCATCATCGTTGAACGACCCGCAAAGGCATTTTTCATAGCGATGACGAGTTTCGCAGGCGAGTTTTTTTGGCGTGCGATTTTAAGCGCATTTTCGTTCGCCATGGAGCCACAGGTGGCAAACCAAACGTATTTTAAACGACTTCGTTTCGAAGCATGTTCCACCAGAAGTTTCGAAAGCTTCATGTACTCGTGATTGGGCTCAAGTCCGCCCTGCATGACGATATCCGAAAGCGCACCGCGGACCGCGGCTTCGCGAATTTTTGCATGCCCATGACCGAAAATGTGAACACCGATTCCATTGATCAAATCGAGTTTTACCGAACCGTCCTCGACCTCGACATAGGCCCCGTGTCCTGCACCCGTCCCGACAAACTGATATTGCAGAGGGCGTCCCCGATATTTCGCCACGTCGTCGAACATATGTTTACCGTGGTCCATGGCCTCCGCTTGGGGAGCGCGAATTGACACAAGCTCACGCTCTTCGCCCCTGACGGCCTCGACAAGCTCGGAAATCAGCTTCTGAATTTTAGGTGAATTTTGAATACGGTGCCCGGCAAGTTTTGATTTAAACTGATCCACGAAATGATTCTCCTGTCCGCAAGATCATGAGTGTTCGTCTAGACTACCCCCAGGGGAAGCCAGCGGCAACCAGACCCTCTTCAACCCAGCCCACGAAACCGTTGCCCCTGGCCTGCCGTCCTTTAAACTGATCCGAGTCATGAAATCCGCATACACACCGAATCAGATCCTAGTTCGACTTTTCTCGATCGCCGCCATCCTCACCGCGACGATATTGGTGCCCCTGTCTGCGTCATTTTCGGCGGAGCCGGTTTCTTCTGCGTCAACATCACTACCCGCCGACTTCACTTCGGGAGTGACTGCTTTCAAAGGTCGTCGCTTTGAAGAGGCCAAACAAATTTTCTTGGCTCTTGAGTCTCAACACCCGGATGACCCGACATTGTTACTGAACCTCGGCCTTATTGCTCAAAAAGAAAAACAGCTCGGCGCCGCTATGGGACTTTGGCGAAAAGGGCTTGCGTCTCACCCCTCCAACGATTCACTTCTCAATGCTGTCGACTGGATTCGACCGAAACTTCCAAAGGCCGAAATCGCGCGCCGAATTGACCTTTGGGAGCAGTGGCGAGGATCACTTTTTGGCCGCGTCTCGCCGCTGGCTACAATTACCCTTTCAGCGCTTTTTTTGTTCGCGGCCGGTGCTTATCTTCTGCGCTGGTGGGGAGCCCGACGGCGTGCTTATGCTGAGGAATCCGCACTGCCGGCAGCACCGCTCACGGGAATTGTGATGTCGTTACTTTTCGTCTTTCTCTTCCTAGTTTCGGGTGCAATTTTCATCGATCGCCTCGATCTTCGCGGAACAATAATCGTCGAAAAAACAGAAGTGCGTTCGGCGCCCGAAGCCTCTGCGACACCATTGTTTGAAGCCTTTGAAGGAATGGAAGTAATTGTACGTGAAGCTCGGTCCGTCGACGATGCGAACTGGCGACGTGTGACCTACCCAGGCGGCGGCACGGGGTGGATTCGCGGTCACGAAGTGTTCACTGCCAAAGATCCAAGTATCCAGGCTTTCAAAGCTCCAGGAGTCCAACCTTGAACTACATATGGGAAAACATCTTCCGACGCGGAGGAGATAAAAGTATTTCGGCGGTTTTGCGGGAAAACATACTTTTCCGCGATCTTTCCGACGGCGAGCTCCGCTTTCTCGAGCGCTGTGTTCATGTCCGCCACTTTCACGCCGGCGAATCGGTTTTTCGCCAAGGGGAAGTGGGTGTCGGAATGTACATCGTCGTGAAAGGTCGCATCGAAATTTATGTGATCGACCCCTCGGCCGCCAGCGAGGAATCTCGTGAAATTTACATCACTCAGCTTCTAAATAATGATTTCTTCGGTGAGCTCTCTTTGGTCGAAGACAACGGCCGCCGCACAGCAACTGCTGTCGCTCGCGAAGAGTCGACTCTCATCGGCTTCTTCAAACCGGATCTCATGGAAATTCTCTCACGACGACCGGCCATGGGAACTCGGATCACTTTGCGAATTGCAGAAGTCCTCGGGCGGCGCTTGAAAGAAACAACTGAGAAAGTCTCAGACCTTCGACGCGCCTTAAAAGATCTTCGCCCGCCACCGGAGCAGGACGCCACGTGATCGATCCACGGTCTGCTTATATCATTCGAAGAGAGCGTCGGTGGCGTCTTGTCAGCTTCTGTACAATTTTGGTTTTGTCGGCTGTAATAATTCTCGCCATCGAAGGCATGCTCGCATCCTGTGTTCTGGCTTTTGTTATCGCTTACTTGTTTTCGCCGATTGTTGATTTTCTTGAGCGACGAGGATTGCCAAGGGGAACGGCGACGTTTTTACCGTTTCTCATCGGAGGTTTAGTTCTCGGAGTGGGGCTCACACTTTTACTTCCCTTAGTTTCCGATCAGCTGGGTGTCTTGGCGGAAAGGCTGCCAAAGTATCAAGCCGATTTGGCGGGACTGATCTCATCGATTGAAGCGAAGTACAATATTTATCTCAAGGCCGGTCAGCTGAACTTAACTGAAAAATTTAATGCCTGGATCGTGGACCGAACATCCTCGCTGTCCGTCGCTCTACCGGCCTTCGTCTCGCAGTCGTTCACTGTGCTTTTACTTTCTCCGTTTTTCGCTTTCTTCATGCTTCAAGATGGAAACTCGGTGGCGCGGTCACTTTTGTCCTTTGTGCCAAACCACATGTTCGAAATTGCTCTCAACTTACGTCATCAAATCAACGATCAGCTGGGTGGATTCATCCGCGCTCGATTTCTGGAAGCGGCCATCGTGGGCGCCGTCGTTTGGATAGGCCTTCAGGCCCTCGATTTTCCCTATGCCACGGTACTAGCCCTTTTCGCCGGAGCCACCAATCTCATTCCTTACGTTGGCCCCATTACCGGAGCGGTGCCCGCTGTTCTTATCGCGATGGTTTCCCCAGAAATCGCGGGCCAGACCACCCCCGCCCTGACGCTTCTCTTGGTGACAGGGATCTATTTTGTCGCCCAGCTGATCGACATAATTTTCGTCATCCCTTTGGTCGTCGCTAAAATCGTGGATCTGCATCCCGTGACCGTCGTCGTCATGATCGTCGCCGGTGCTGAAGTGGCGGGCATTCTTGGAATGATGATTTCAGTTCCGGTCGCAAGTGCGGCAAAGCTTACTTTTAATGCCCTCTATTCGCACCTGACGAATTTCCGGGATTAGAACCCCTTGGGCCCATTGACAAAAACGGCTCTGCACAAAAGACTCGCTAACATGCAATCAGTTGTGAAAATCCGCCCAGAACTCAATAAGTTATGGACTCGAAAATCAGGCTTTAGCTCTGGGCTCAATGCCCTCATTGCGACGTTTTTGCTTGTTTCGTTTGCTCTGGCGGGATGCTCGTCCGCAGAAAAAATCGATCCGGCGACTCCTGAAGGTGCTTACAAGCTCGCTGAAGAACTCGAAAAAGACGAGCGCTATGAAGAGTCGGTGATCAAGTACACCGACGTAAAAAACAAACATCCCTACAGTCGATTCGCTGTGATGGCCGAACTCAAAGTGGCCGACGTTCAGTTCCTGCGCGAGTCCTACATCGAAGCGCAGTACGCGTATCAGACCTTCAAAGATCTTCACCCGAAGCATCCGCAGATCGATTACGTCACTTTTCGTCTTGGACTTTCATTTTTCAAACAACTCCCTTCGACCACGGATCGCGATTTAAGCCTCGCCGAAAAGGCGATTCTCTATTTTGACGAAGTCGTTACATCTTATCCCAACTCGGCTCACGCCAAAGAAGCCGCCGAGAAAAAGGCGGAAGCGCG
>LNFM01009580.1_pt1 | contig 14030 bp, 11 predicted proteins | sample 596031 | NCBI WGS metagenome assembly LNFM01 (sample SAMN04254537, study PRJNA301005) | activated carbon metagenome | isolation source: dual media filters at the Ann Arbor, Michigan drinking water treatment plant | place: USA: Ann Arbor
CTCGCGCCGGCTCGATACGCTGCCCGACGTGCCCACCGTGGCCGAGTCCGGCATACCGGGATACGAAGCGACGATCTGGTACGGCTTCCTCGCACCGTCGAAGACGCCGCCGGCGATCGTGCAGCAGCTCTACCGCGAGATCCGGGCGATCGCCGACACGCCGGACGTGCGCCAGACCCTGCTCGCCCAGGGCAACGACGTCGTCGCGAACACGCCGGACGCGTTCGCGAAGTTCATGCGCGGCGAAGCGGCGAAGTGGGGCGAAGCCGGCCGCCGGCTCGGCGTGGCCATCGAATGAAGGAGCACCGGACATGACCCTCGCACCTCCAGCGGCTGCCGTGCAGCATGTGTACGACTTCGACCAGCTCGGCGAAGTGCCGTCGAACCCGACCAGCCTCGAGGTGACCGCACGCCGTCTGCTGTCCGGGCCGGACATCCGCAGCGGCAAGTCATCCACCGTCGGCGCAGTGCTGCGCGGCGCGCACATCATCTGCACGCTCGGCCGGCAGGCGCGCGGCACCGGCGCCAAGGCGCACAGCCATCCGAACGAACAGTTCAACTGCATCCTGCACGGGATGATGATGAACGACATCGAGGGCGACCGGGTGTTCGCCGGCCCGGGCAGCATCCTGCACACCCCCGGCAGCGTGGTGCACACGGGCCTCGCCTGCCCCGACGAAGACCTCGTCTTCCTCGCGGTGAAGGACACCCGGCACGGCATCGTCGGGCCGCCGGTCGATGGTCGCTACGATGGCCCGAACTGCTTCGCGGGGTTCGGCAGCCGCACGGGCGAGCCGCCGGCGACCACCGCCCAGGCCCTCGCCGAATGGCGCACGATGCCGCCCGGCCCGGGTAAACGCTATGTCTACGGAATGGTCGATGCCGACGGCCTGCGCGAAGGGCCGGCCAGTGCGTCGATGTCGCTCGCGGTGGAATCGTCGCTGGCTCCCGGGGTGCGGGGACGGCTGCTGACCGGCGAGCGGATACATGTCGGCGTGCTGCGGCTGGACCCGGGCGCGACCCTGCCGGTGCATGCCCACGACAACGAACAGTTCACGTTCGTCGTCGAGGGCAGCCTGCAGGCCGAACTCGACGGCAGCCCGGTCGACGTGCCGAAGTACAACATGCTGCATGTGCCCTCCGGCCGGTCCCATGCACTGCATGCACCGGCAGGGGCCCTGGTCGTGCTGGCCCAGGATGCGCGGTCGGCCTACGCGGGTTGACGCGGCCGGGCGCGTCGCCGGTCAGTCGGCGAACGTGCCTGCCGCCTTGATGATCGGCGCCCACTTCGCCGCCTCGGCACGGATGTAGGCGGCGAAGCCGTCCGGGCCGGCGCGTTCCGCAGGCACCGGCTGCACGCCGAACTCCGCCAGCCGCTTCAGGTAACCGGCATCGGACGATGCGGCCTTCAGCGCCGCGGCGAGCTGGTCCACCGCCGGGCGCGGCGTGCCTTTCGGCACCAGCAACCCGTACCAGACCGCGAGTTCGAAGTCGGACAACCCGGATTCCGCCAGCGACGGGATGTCGGGCAGCGTCGGAATGCGGGTCTTCACCGTCACGCCATACGGCTTGATCGATCCGCCCTTGATGTGGCCGGTGGTCGTGGTGGTCTGGTCGCACTGCACGTCGATGCGGCCGCCGAGCAGTTCGTTCAGCGCCGGGCCGGAGCCCCGGAAGGAGATCACGTTCATCTCGGTCTGCAGGCGCGACATGAACAGCAACCCGCACAGGTGCGATGCAGAGCCCATGCCGGCATTGCCGAAGGTGAGCTTGTTGCCCTGCGCCTTGATCAGCGCGAACAGTTCGCGTGCGTCCTTCGCCGGAAGGTCCTTGCGCCCGACGATGGTCATCGGCACTTCGCCGACCATGCCGACGGTCTCGAACGACTCGACCGGATGGAACGGCAGCTTGCGGTAGAGGGTCACGCTGGTGGCCTGGCCGATGCTCGCGAGCAGCATCGTATGGCCATCCGGCCGCGCGGCCGCGACCTTGGCGCCCCCCAGCGTCCCGCCGGCGCCACCGACGTTCTCGACCACGACCTGCTGCCCGAGCGGACCGGTCATCGCCTGCGCGATGACCCGGCCGAGCGCATCGCTGGGCCCGCCGGCGGCGAACGGCACCAGCAGCGTGACCGGCCGCGACGGGAAGGCCTGTGCCGCCGCGGGCATCGACGCCTGCAGGAGGGGGATGCAGGCACAGGTGGCAGCCAGCAGCGTGCGGAAGCGGGTCATCGTGCATTCTCCGGGGTTGCGAACCCCCGGGTTACAGCAATAACGGTGCCACGCAGCCGCGCGCGCGGCGCGTGCCGTCCGCACAGGGCCGCCTCAGGTGCGGACGGCCGCGTCGCCGGCAGGCGCTTCCAGCAGCAGGCCGAGGTATCCCGCAGCCCCCGAGACCAGTTCATGCACCGGCAACTGCTCGTCCGCGGTGTGCCACATGGCCTGGTCGCCCGGTCCCCACATCGCCGCCTCGCAACCCAGGCGCGCCAGCAGGCCGGCGTCGACGCAACCATGGCTGGCGAAGGTTTCCGGCTCGGCGATGCCCATCCGCGCACAGCCTGCGCGCATCGCGCGCATGAAGGCACCGTCGGCGTGCATCTCGGCCGGGTACTGCAACACGCCCGCATGCACCTCGACCGTCCACGGTTCGATCCCCCGGAGCGCGGCCTCCACCTGTGCGAGTGCCTCTCCGGCGTCGTCCCCGGGCAGCAACCTGCGGTCGTAGGTCAGGCGGACATGGTCCTGGATCGTGTGCGTCGCCTCCGGGAAACTGCGGATGCCGGTCGCCGACAGCGTCGCGGCGCCGAGCAGCGGATGCCGCTTCGGGCCGAGGTCGAGCGCGGCGAGGCGATCCATCACCACCCGCGCGCCGGCGATCGCGTCGATGCCGGCCCACGGCGTCGAACTGTGGCTGCTGCGGCCGCGCACGTCGACATGCACGTCGAGCCGTCCCTTGTTCGCGAGCGAGATCCGCCCGCCGGTGCCGATCGCCACCACGCACAGCGCGGGCGCGGCATCGATCGCCGACAGGATGCAGTCGGCCGCCTTGTGGCTGCCGGTCTCGCCGGCCGTGCTGACGACCAGCATGCGGCGCGCGCCCGGATCGATCGCACTGGCCGCGACGAAGGCGGCGATCGCGGCCGCAAGCGGCCCCTTCTGCTCGGCGATGCCGCGTCCGCGCAGCGCAGGCCCGTGCGGCGTGTCGAGCAGTTCGGCGGCGAACGGCGAAGGCATCGCATTGGCCGGATGGGTCATCGCATAGGCCATCAGCATCGCCGGACGCGGGGCGCCGGCCGGGCCCGATTCGAAGATCGCGTTGCCCATCGCGTCGCGCCGGCCTGCGTGGCCGAAGGCGGCGAGCATCGGCATCACGCAGTCGCCGATGAACGACTGTATCGCAGGGTCTGCCTCGAACCGTGCACTCTGCTCGCTCGGCACGCGCACCAGGGTGCGCGCCAGTTCGACCAGCGCAGGTTCCGGGAAGACGTCGAGCAGTTCGCGCAGCCCGCTCACCGCGGCGGCATCGCGGGCGGATAGGCCATCAGGACCGACCCTGCATCGACGACCAGTTCCTGGCCGGTGATGTTGCGCGAACGCTCGCTGGCCATGAACAGCACGGCATCGGCGATGTCCTCGTCGGTGGAGATCCGGCGCAGCGCGCAGTTGCCCTCGTAGAACGCCCGCACTTCCTCGGGCGTGCGCCCGGTGCGTCCGGCGGTCGCCTCGAGCACGCCCTCGAAACGCGGGCCTTCGACGCTGCCCGGGCAGACCAGGTTGACGCCCACCCCGTGCGGCCCGGCTTCCAGCGCTGCACTCTTGGTCAGCCCGCGCAGCGCCCACTTGGACGCCGAATAGATGCTGCGGTAGTCCTTGCCGGTGGTGCCGTAGGTGCCGCCGATGTTCACCACCCGCCCGCTGCGCCGCGCCACCATCCCGGGCAGCACGTGCTTCATCGTGAGGAACAGGCCGCGCACGTTGACGTCCATCACCGCGTCGTAGTCGTCCTCGGTGTGCTCCCACAATGTCCTGCGCAAGGGCCCGGAGACACCGGCGACGTTCACCAGCACGTCGATCGCGGCGAAGTCGGCGAGCGCCTGCTGCACCATGGCCGCCACTTCCGTGCCGCTGGCCAGGTCTGCCCGGTACACCCTCGCCTCGCTGCCGAGCACCCGCGCCTGCACTGCCACGCCTTCGATCGCCGCGGTATCGCGACCCGCCAGCGCCAGGCGGGCGCCGGCACGGGCGAACGCGAGCGTGATCGCCTGGCCCATGCCCTTCGCCGGTCCGGTGACCAGCACCACCTTGCCGTTGAACTCACCCTGCTGCATTGCTGCCTCCGTGTCCGGTCCAGCCGCATGCCTGCGGCACAGGCACGAGCGTACCTGCGTGCGCAGCCACGGTCAGCAGAAAGGGACGGACGCGCGCCTCAGGAGCGACGCGCGATCACCGCGACCGGGCCACCACCGTCCGGCCCCTGGTGCTCCGCACCGCCGGACACGAACAGCTGCGTGTCGCCGAACACGCCGGCCAGCACGCCGCCGACCAGCGCACGCGCATGGCGCGACGCGTGGATGTCACTGTCGTCGAGCATCACGTGCCGGTGGCCTCGGATGAGCCCCGAGCGCGAAGGCTCTGCCTTGCACAGCACGGCCGCGACGCGCCCGGTGTCGGCGCGCAGCGCACGCCCGGTCGGCAGGCCGGCGGATTCGAGCGCCTCTTCCACCGCATGCACGTCGATCGCATCCTGCATCACGCCGTGGCCGATGACGAGGTCACCGCACCAGTTGCCGCTGTTCCCGAGCACCATCACCTGGTTCTCCATCAGCTCGATGCCCGCGGACGTGCTGGCACGCCCGGACCAGAGGGAATCGTCGCGGCAGACCGATGCATCGTCCACCCTGCCGGGGCCGATCTCGCCCAGCGCCAGCGCCACGCCGAGCGCCGACGCACCACGCGAGTAGCCCATCGACAGGTAGGTGTCCTCGGTCGCGACGCCCTGGCCGCGCGCAGCAGCCTCGGCGATGCGCGCCTTGGTCAGCAGCGGGCACTTGACCTGCACGTAGTGCACGTCGGCAGCCGACGCGATGCCCGCCTGGGCCATGGCGCTGCGCACCGCCGTCGCGGTGGCGTCCACCTGGGCCATGCGCCCGATCTGCTCGGGCAGGAACGCCGGCGTGGACGCGGCGCCGATCGCCAGCGCAGGCGACGCGCCCGAGGCCGAGCTGCCCTCGTGCACCTCGAACACCAGCCAGTGCGGCGACAGGCCCCCTTCGGTGCCACCGGACATCACGAACGCCACGCGGCGGTACACGCTGTCCGGGTGTTCCCCGCAGCGCGCGGCGATCGCCAGCTTCAGGGCCTGCGTGGCGAAGCCGCGGCTGAAATCGTTCACGCAGCCGTTGCCTTCCGTCTTGCCCAGCACGGCGACGATTCGATGCGGGTCGATGATGCCGGCGTCGATCGCGGCGAGCAGGGCGGAGGCATCGTCCGGAGATGCAGCCGGCAGCCGGTGCACCCTTGCATGGCGGAGTGTAGTCATGTGCGGACTATGATCTGACCGCGCGACGCTGACCAGTTCCGATTTCTGACAGGAGCGATGCCGCCACGGCAGCGCTCGCGGCACCCGCTCAAGCGCCGGACAGCTGCGCCCGCAGTTGCTCGGTGAACACCGCCGCGGCGACCGGCAGCGAGCGCCCCCGCCGCACGCCGAGGATCAGCTTGCCCGACCGCAAGCCGGGGTCGGCCAGCGGCAGCGCGCGCAACCCGGCGCCCTCGCCGATCGAGGCAACCCCTGCGCCGACCTGGAAGCAGATCGTGTCGGATCGTCGCGCGAGCGTCTTCATCATCTCGACCGAATTGGTCACCAGCACCGGCTCCAGGCGCGTGGAGGCACGCGCCAGGAAGCGTTCGAGCAGCGCCCTGCCCCCGAGCGATCCATCGCCGAGCGCCAGGGGATAGGCCTGGCAGTCACGCAGCCGCAGGTTCGTCGAACCGGCGAGCGGATGCCGGTCGGACATGACGGCATGCAGTTCCTGCGCCACCTCGGCCAGGGGCTGGAAGTCGACGTGGGGCGACGCATTGAAGGTGATCCCGACCGCGGCAGCCTCGTCGACCACCGCCTGCACCACCTCGTCGGCACCGGCGATGCGCACCTCGAACCCCACCTTCGGATGGCGCTTGCGGAACACGACGATCTGTTCCGGCAGCAGCGTCGTCGCCACGGCCTCGATCGCGGACACCACCACGGTGCCGCCGCGCAGGCCGCTCAGGTCCTCGATGCGGGAGCGCACCAGTTCGAGGCCCTGCATCGACTCGCGGCAATAGCGGATGAACAGTTCCCCGGCCGCGGTGAGCTGCACGCCGCGCGCCTTGCGCTCGAAGATCGGCGCGCCCAGCTCGCGTTCGATCTCCTGCACCTGCCGGGTGAGCGCAGAGGAGACGATGTGCAGCTTCTCGGACGCCTTGCGGATGGAGCCGAGCCGGGCGACCAGTTCGAGCGCCCTGAGGATGTGGATGTGGCGCACGAGCGAAGGTTCCTCCTGCGTGGAGCGCGCGCCACGGCGACGGACACGGCTGCGCGGACGCGTGCGGCTGTATACCTTGGCCGGCGGGAATCGGTCAACGGCATGCGCCCGGGGCGCAGGCGGGCGCCGTGCAGGGCCGGGGGCATGAGAAACTACGCCTGTCCCCACGCATGCGACGCCCCCGATGGATAGTTTCGAACAGGCCCGACAGTTGTTCCTCGACGGCCTCGCCTGCCTCGGCAGGAACGACCTGCAGGCCGCGGATGCCCGGTTCTCGGCGTCGCTGGAACACCTGCCCGACCGTCCGTCGACCCTGACCAACCGCGCCGCCGTGCGCCTTCGGCTGGGACGGCTCGACGACGCCGAGGCCGACGCCGCCCGGGCGGTGGCGATCGACCCGGCCTTTGCCGACGCCTGGCTGAACCTGGCGCTGATCGCACTGGAGCGGAAAGATGCCGATGCCGCGACCGGGCACCTGCAGTCCCTGCTGTGGCTGGATCGAAAGCACCATCAGGGCTGGCTGCTGTCGGCGCGGGTACGCGACCAGCAGGGACGACTCGAGGATGCCGCCGACTGCTACCGGAAGGCACTGGACATCCGCCCCGACGACTTCGTCACCGTGATGAACCTGGGCGCCGTCCTGAACGACCTCGGCCGGTTCGACGAGGCATTGCAGCAGCACGACCGGGCGTTGTCGCTCGATCCCGTGCACGTCGACGTGCTGTGCAACCGCGCCGTCGCGCTCGCCGGCCTGGCCCGCTTCGACGACGCGCTGGCCGGTTTCGAACAGGCCCTGTCGGTCGATCCCGCGCGCGCCGAGGCACTGACGGGCAAGGCCATGGCACTCGTGTCGCTGAAGCGGCAGGCCGATGCGCTGCCCTGCCTGGTGGAAGCGCACCGGCACCAGCCCGCGTTCGCCCCGGCCTGGTCGCTGCACGGAGCCCTGCTCGCCGGCCTCGGCCAGATCGACGAGGCCCTGCCGATGTACGAACGGGCGGTCGAACTCGCCCCGGGCAATGCCGAGGACACGCTCAGCCTGTCGCACCTGTACCTAGGTCGTTCCGACTTCGCGCGCGGATGGCCCGCCTACGAGGCACGATTGCGCCGCCCGGCATCGGAACGGCTGCACACGTCCCGGCCCCGCTGGGACGGCAGCACGACCGCGGCGCGGCTGTTCGTGTGGGCAGAGCAGGGCATCGGCGACCAGGTGCTCTATTCGACGATGTTCCCGGACCTCCTCGATCGGGTGCCACAGGCCACGATCTCGGTCGACGCGAAGCTGCTGCCCCTGTTCCGCCGGTCGTTCCCGCAGGCCACCTTCACGGCACGGCACCAGCCGCCGCCCGAATCCACCTACGACCTGCAACTGCCGATCGGCAGCATGGGCGCATGCCTGCGCCCGGCCGTGGACGCCTTCGCACGGGCGGGACGCACGCTGCTGGTGGCCGACGAAGCACGCGTCCGGCAGGTGCGGGCGCTGCGGCCGCTGCGCGGGCGCAAGGTGTGCGGCATCTCCTGGAAGAGCGTCAATGCCCAGGTCGGCGACGACAAGAGCATGCCGCTCGAACGCATGCGCGACCTGCTTATGCTCGACGGCTTCGCGTTCGTCAACCTGCAGTACGGCGACGTCAGCGGCGAGGTCGCACGCACCTGCGCGCTGACCGATGCCCCGATCGAGACCGTGCCGGGCATCGACCTGTTCGATGACATCGAAGGACTGGCTGCCCTGATCGACGCCTGCGACATCGTGGTGACGATCAGCAATTCGACCGCGCACCTCGCAGGCGCGATGGGAAAGCCGGTGCTGCTGCTGGTGCCGCGGTTCACCGGACGCATGTGGTACTGGAACGCGCTGCCCGGAAGCGACGGCGACCATCCGCCGTGGTATCCGTCGTTGCGCATGCTGCGCCAGCAGCGCCAGGGCGACTGGTCGGCGCCGCTGCAGGAAGCGAAGGCCATCCTGGAGCAGCTGCGTTGAGCCTCGCGCCCGGCGGCCGCATCCCGCTGGTGGTCGGCTTCGACCAGCGCGAAGCCGTCGCGTACCACACGTTCTGCCAGAGCGTGCTCGAGAAGGCCTCGCTGCCGGTGCAGTTCACCCCGCTCGCCGAGAACACGCTTGCCGGCTACAAGGAAACCCATACCGACGGCAGCAACCGCTTCATCTATTCACGCTTCCTCACGCCTTACCTGTCCGACTACGCCGGATGGGCCATCTTCGCCGACGGCGACATGGTCTGCCAGGCCGACATCGCCGAGCTGTGGGCCCTGCGTGACCCGACGAAGGCCGTGCAGGTGGTCAAGCACGACTACCGCACCAAGGCGAACGTGAAATACCTCGGCAACCGCAACGAGAACTATCCGCGCAAGAACTGGTCTAGCGTCATCCTGTGGAACTGCGCGCACGAGGCACACCGGGTGCTCACGCCGGCGTTCGTCCAGCGCATGCCCGGCTCGTACCTGCATCGCTTCTCCTGGCTGGACGACACGCTGATCGGAGAACTGCCGCGCGAATGGAACTGGCTCGCGATCGAATACCCGGACAACCCGCAGGCCAGGCTCGTGCACTTCACGCTGGGCACGCCGTGCTTCGCCGAATACCGCGACCGCGAGATGTCGCCGCTCTGGCATGCCACCTGGGACCGGCTGCGGGAGGGCTTCGACGAGGACCCGGAGCGCTGAGGCACCGAGACGTTGCGACGGACGCGGCACCCGTCGCATCCGCCGGGAACGCGTACTATCCCGGGCCGACCCCGCGCAAGACACCGACCTGCATGTCCATCGAAACGAAAGCCAGCGCGCAGCGCGCCATCATCGCTGCCGTCCAGTTGCCTGACGTCGACGACGCAGAGTTCGAGTCCTCGCTGAAGGAATTGCGCGAACTGGCCCGGACCCTCGGCTTCGACGTGGTAGGCACGTTCGTCCAGAAGCGCAGCAGCTTCGACTCGACCGCCTATCTCGGCACCGGCAAGGTCGAGGAACTGCGGATGTTCGCGGAAGACAAGGCCGAATTCGTGCTGGTCGACCACGACATCTCGCCCTCCCAGGCGGGCAACCTCGAGAAGGCGGTCGGCTGCCAGGTGATGGACCGCACCATGGTCATCCTGGAGATCTTCCATCGGCATGCGCGTTCCAACGCGGCACAGGCCCAGGTCGAGATCGCGCGGCTGCGCTACCTGGCGCCCCGGTTGCGCGAAGCCGCCAAGCTGGCCGGCCCCCAGGGGCGGCAGCGCAGCGGCGTGGGCGGCCGGGGCGCCGGGGAATCGGCCGCGCAGACCGACCGCTCGCGCATCCGCGACCGCATCGCAGAGCTGAAGCAGGAGATCCTCGCGCTCGACCATGAGCGCCAGACCCAGCGCGCACGGCGGCAGGACAGCCAGGGCGTCGCGCGCGTCGCGCTGGTCGGATACACCAATGCAGGCAAGTCGACCCTGATGCGCGCGTTGACGGGCAGCCAGGTGCTGGTCGAGAACAAGCTGTTCGCGACGCTCGACACGACGGTGCGCGTGCTGGTGCCCGAGGGCGTTCCGCGCGTGCTGGTCAGCGACACCGTCGGCTTCATCAAGAACCTGCCGCACGATCTCGTCGCCTCGTTCAAGTCGACGCTGGAGGAAGCTGCCGAAGCCTCGCTGCTGCTGCACGTCGTCGATGCCGGCGACCCCGGCTTCGAACGCCAGCTCGATGTCACCGTGAAGGTGCTCGAGGAGATCGAGGCTGGCGGCGTGCCGCGCCTGCTGGTGTTCAACAAGATCGACCAGGTGGGCGACGCGAAGGCGCAGGCCGCGCGCGGCAAGGCGCTGCGCGCGCAGTTCCCGAAGTGCATCGTCGTCAGTGCGCTCGACGCCGAAGACGTTGCCCGGCTGCACAAGGCGATCCTCGCGTTCTTCCGCAAGCGCCTGGTGAAGGCGGAGCTGTTCCTGCCCTGGTCGGCGCAGAACCTGCGCGGGCAGCTGTTCGCGGCATGCGAAGTGGTCGGGGAACGCGCCGACATCGAGGGCACCTTCTTCAGCGTGCGCGGCGAGCGCAAGGACATCGATGCGCTGCGCGAGAAGATCGGGCCGGTGAAGAAGCGCAAGGCCACCGATTGAGCGAAGCGAGGACCGGTCGCCGGGGGGCACGGCGCTCGGCCCCCGGCCCCCGTTCAATGCTCCGGCAGGCCGGCCGCGCGCAGGTCGGCCAGGAAGGAGCTTGCCCAGGGCTCGACCCGCAGCGCGGGGATGCGCGGGCGCAGGCGCGCGATGCTGCGGAACGCGGTGTCCTGCACGGCTGACACGTAGCGTGCCGCCTCCGGCCCGCGCCCGAGCCGGCGCGCCGCCACGGCTGCCGCGAGGTAGCAGGTCGGGAACGACGGGTTCGCGGCGATGCCGAGCGCGGAGGCCGCAAGGGAATCTTCCTCCCGGCCCAGCATCGATGCGGCGCATGCCTGGCCCCAGTGCCAGATCGCGCGCAGCGGCTCGCGCGGACTGAGCGCCAGGGCGCGTGCGCAGCGATCGAAGGCTTGCTCGGGATGCCCGCGCGCGCTTGCCAGGAGGCCGAGCAGCCCATGCGCGGGCGCATAGGACGCGCTGATCTGCAGGCAGTGAAGGAGCGAGGCTTCCGCGCGCAGCAGCTCGCCCGCCGTGAACAGCACCAGGCCCAGCGTGTAGTGGGCATCGGGATCGGACGGAGACAACGCAGTGGCGCGTGCTGCGTGCGCCATCGCCTCGGCGAGCCCGACCTGCGCGCCCGCAGCCTGCCACTCGAACTGCACCGCGCGGTATTCGCAGTAGGCGAGCACGTTCCAGGCGGCGCCGATGGATGCATCGCACCGCACGGCCTCGGCCGCCCATGCCCAGGCCCGTTCGTTCGTGTCGCGGCTCTGCGGACGGCAGTACAGCTCGACCCAGGCGCGCATCGCGAGTTCGAGCGCGCTGGAACGCTCCGGCCCGTCGAAGTCCACTGTGCGTGCGGCGTGTTGCGACACCTCCAGCCGCCAGGCGCGGACCAGCCGGCCCACCACGCGCTGCCCCAGTTCGGGCCAGCCTGCGGCCGGCGCGTCGATCGACTCGCTCGCCAGCACCGCATCGGTGGACGCGTCGACGAGGTCGCAACTGATCGAGAGGCGCTCGCCCATGCAGGCGATGGCGCCATCGACGACATAGCGCGCATCGAGGTCGCGCCCGATGCGGCCCGGCGCCAGGGCCTGCCCGCGACAAGACAGCATGGTCCCGCGCGCGATCGTGGTCAGGCCCGGCTGGCGCGACAGCTCCAGCACCAGGTCGCCCAGCAGGGTTTCCGGAAGGAACGACAGCACCGGCGGCAGCCCGAGGGCCCGGAACGGAAGCACCGCGACGGTTCGGGTCGCCGCCTGCGGCGATCCATCGCGCGCGGAGGCCGCGCCGGCCGGCAGCGACCACAGCGGCCGGACCGGAGCGACCAGGCGATAACCCTTGCGCGGCACCGTCGCGATGAATTCACCGCTGGCCTGATCCGCCTTGAGCACCGATCGCAGTTCGCCGATCGCCTGGTACAGCGACTGGTCGGTGACGACGGTGCCGGCCCAGACCGCGCCGAGCAGGTGCTGGCTGCTGCAGACCTCGCCCGGGCGCGCGGCGAGCGTCAACAGCAGGCGCATGGTGCGAGGCTCGAGCTTCACCGTCCGGCCGTCCAGCGTCAGCGTGTCGGCTGCCGGATCGGCATGCCACCGTCCGACCCTGATGCGAAGGGCTTTACCTGGGCTGGCGTCGGCGCCGGACGCATGTCCCATGCTGCCTCCAGCGTGGCGAGAGGTTGCGAAAGGCTTGAGTTTAACTTGAGGACTGCGCAGGGCGAGGACGTGCAGAATCGCCGGCATCCCTTGTCGTCGAGGATGCGCAGGAGCGCCAACCATGGATCGCAGGACCTTCCTCACTTCCGGTGCGGCCGCATGCGGTGGTGCATGCCTGGCGCTGCCGTCGATCGCACCGGCCGCGGCGCCGGCACCGCTGACCATCGTGATCCCGTTCGCGCCCGGGGGCGCATCGGACATGGTCGTGCGACTGCTCTCCGAGGGACTCGCCCGCGAACTCGGGCGCCCGGTGGTGAGCGAGAACAGAGGCGGCGCCGGCGGGCTGATCGCGGCCGCGGCGGTCGGCCGGGCCGGCCCCGAGGCCACGGTGCTGCTCTACGGCAACCAGGGCCAGCTGGTGGTCGCGCCGCACCTGGTCCCCGCCGGTGGCCCGGAGCCGCGCGCGGCACTGGTCCCGCTCACGCTGACGGCCCGGACGCAGTTCTTCCTGCTGGTGCCGGCCAATGCACCCGTGACCACCGCGACGGGACTCGCCTCGGCGGGACGGCGGGCACCGCTGCGGATCGGCATCCCCGGCATCGGCTCCCCACCCCACCTCGCCACCGTGCTGTTCGCCGAGCGCACCGGTGCGCGCATCGAAGCGATTCCCTACCAGGGATCGGCCCCGATGCTGGCAGACCTGATCGCCGGCCGGATCGACGCCGCGTTCGACAACGTCGCGTCCAGCCAGGCACAGGTGCGAGCGGGCAGGCTCCGGGCCCTGGGTGTGTCAGGCCCGACGCGCGCATCGGCGGCGCCCGGCGTCCCGACGCTGGCCGACGCCGGCATCGACGGGTTCGAATACCGGTCGTGGCAGGGCGTGCTGGCCCCGAAGGCGGCACCGCGCGAGTGGACCAACACGCTGGTGGCCGCCCTGCATCGCGCCCTGGGCGACCCGGCGGTCAGCCAGCGCCTGATCGAGGCCGGGCTGGACGTGGCCACCAGTTCACCGGACGAGTTCGAGGCACTGATCGCGCGGGACACGGAGGAATGGGGCGAACGGATCCGCAGGGGCCTGCTTCGGCCCGCGTGAAGCGGATCGCGCGGGTGGGAAGACGCCCTACTGCGGCTTGAAGCCGATCGCCTTCACCAGCTTGCCGTACTTGGCATGCTCCGTCCTGATCAGCTCGGCGAAATACTCGGGCGATTCGTAGACCATGGTGAGGCCGGCGGCCGAAAGCTTCTCGACGATGTCCGGGTGCTTCATCGCGCGATTGATCTCTTCATTGAGGCGGGCGACGATCTCGCGCGGAATGCCCGCCGGGCCGACCCAGCCGAACCAGCCGCCCGACTCGTAACCAGGCACGGCCTCGGCGGCGGCCGGGGCGTCGGGCCACTGCGGCGTGCGCGCCTTGCTGGTCACCGCCAGCAGGTTGATGCGGCCCGACTTGATGTGCGGAGTGAGGCCGGTGACGCCATCGACCGCCGCCATCACCTGCCCGCCCATCAGTTCACCGGCGATCTGCGCCGAGCCCTTGTACGGGATATGGTTGAACGAGAAGCCCGCCATCATGCGCAACTGCTCGAAGATGAGATGGGGAAAGCCGCCCTCGCCGTTGCTTGCCACCGTCAGCTTGCCCGGGTTCGCCCTGGCCCAGGCGATCATTTCAGGGAGCGTCTTGAACGGGGCGCCGGTGGCGCCGACGACCACCAGGTAATTGGCAGTGGACACCGCGATCGGCGTGAAGTCCTTCAGCGCGTCGT
>LNFM01009584.1_pt1 | contig 14028 bp, 12 predicted proteins | sample 596031 | NCBI WGS metagenome assembly LNFM01 (sample SAMN04254537, study PRJNA301005) | activated carbon metagenome | isolation source: dual media filters at the Ann Arbor, Michigan drinking water treatment plant | place: USA: Ann Arbor
CGCTCAACCGTCGCGCCACCATCGGCATCAACTTCCGCTAAACCCGGAAGGCCGAAGGCCAGCAACACAGAGCCGCCGCCTCCCGAAAGGGGGGGCGGCGGTTTTGCCCTGAGCGGAGGCCCGGTCGATCGCCGACGGTGTTCCTTGCCGTCCTGCCGTTTGCTAGAGGTCTGGCGGCGTCGCATCAGGGAGACAGCTATGAGCAGAATCCCGATCCTTGTGACCGGCGGAGGCGGCATGCTCGGCAAGGCGTTCGCCGAAATCGCCGAAGCCAGTCCCCGTTTCGTCCCCCACGCCCTGACACATGGCGCGCTTGATGTTCGCGACGCGGCGGCAGTGATGAAGTGTGCCGACCTCGTCACCGGCGGCTGGATCGTCCATTGCGCGGCCATGGTCGATGTAAAGGGCTGCGCGACCGACCCGGAGACGGCCCGCGCCGTCATCGTCGAGGGGACACGCAACGTCGCGGCCCTGTCGAAAGCCTCGGGCGCCCGTCTGCTGTTTCCCCAGTCGTTCCTGATCTACGGCGGCGGCGACGGCCTGATCGAAGAATCCACGCCGCCGGCTCCCCTGTCGCTCTACGGCGGCCTCAAGCTGGAAGCCGAGACCGTCGTTCTCGACATGCTCGACGACCCCCTGGTGATCCGCATGGCGGGCTTCTTCGGGGGCGGCGCGCTCGACAAGAATTTCGTGGGGCGGATCATACCCGCCATGCACCGGGCGATGGTGCGGGGCGATTCCGTCTTTCCGGTCGGGGATCGCATCTGGCAGCCGACCTGGACGAGGGATCTGGCGGAGAACTCGCTTCACCTGATGCAGCTGGACGCCGCCGGAACCTACCAGATGGGCGCTCATGGCGAGGCCACCTTCCATGCGGTGGCCGCCGAGATCGCAGCCGCCCTGGGCTGGGATGGCCGCCTTCGCATTGAGCCCGTCTCGGCCGCCTTGGTGGCCGGGGACGAAGCCGGTCCCGAAAGGCGACCTGACAGGGCCGTCCTGTCGTGCGAACGTCTTCGCCGGGAGGGCCGCGACCTGCAACGTGACTGGCGCGCCACTCTCCACGCCTATCTGACCCATCCCCATTTCGATCAGTATCGCCCCGGAGTCTGATGTCCCCTCTCCTGACCCCGCTCGCCTCCCCGTTCCTCGAGGCCCGCAACCGCACGGTCATGTCGGCCATGACGCGCGGATTCGCCGATTCCGATCACTGCGCCACGCCAGAGATCGCGGCCTACTATCGTCGCCGGGCCGAGGGCGGCGCAGGCCTGATCCTGACCGAGGGCGTGGTCATCCATCCGACCGCCGACGGCTACAAGGACGTCCCCCGCATAGCCACGGCGAAACAGGCGGACAGCTGGCGTCCCGTGGTCGACGCGGTCCATGAGGCGGGCGCGAAGATCGCCTGCCAGCTCTGGCACTGCGGCCGGATCTCCCATTCCGATTTCACCGACGGGCATGCCCCCGTCAGCTCGACCATGCGCGCGGCTGAGGGGCTCAATCGCCAGAACGACAAACCCTATGGCGAGCCCCGGGCGTTGACGGCCGAAGAGATGCCCGAGGTCTACGGCTATTTCGTCGACGCCGCGCACCGCGCCCTTGCCGTCGGCTTCGACGCCGTGGAACTGCATCTCGGGCACGGCTACCTGGCGGACCAGTTTCTGGATGCGCGGGTCAATGACCGGACCGACCGATACGGCGGCTCGGTCGAGAACCGGTGCCGGTTCGTGCTTGAACTGCTGGATCGCGTATTCGCCGAGGTGGAGCCGAACCGGGTCATGGCCAGGATCTCGCCGTCCCGGTGGATGGGCGGCCTGTATGACTGGCCCGATCTCGATGAGATGCTGGCGTATCTGATCCCGGAGATGTGGAGCCAGGGCCTGCGGATTCTGGACATCAGCTGCGCCAACGCCGACTATTTCGCCACATCCGGCCGGATCATCCGCGCTGTGCGACCGCACTGGAACGGCGTGATTCTGGGAGGAGCTTCGCTCAGCCAGGAAGATGCGGAAGCGGAAGTTCGCGACGGCTGGCTGGATATGGTTACGTGGGGCCGATCGTTCCTCGCCAATCCGGACTTGACCCGCAGGATTGAAACTGGCGCGGTCTGGCTGCCTTTCGAAAACGAGATGCGTAATGTCCTTGCCTGATCGCACCCCTGGCGGCTCGCGCGCTCCCGGACCGGCCGCCGGTCCTTTGAACCGGAACGGGTTTTTCGCGCGCGGCCTGATTCTGGCCGTGCTGGCAGCCCTCATCGGCTTCTCGACTCCGGCCAGCGCCCAGGACCCGCTCGGCGACATGATGGGCGGCAATCCGCGCGTCCAGGACTCGCAACAGTCGACCCCGGACGAAGACTGGGATGCGTGGTTCAGTGAGCCGGTAGAGCCGGAACCGGTCAGGCCCGTGGTGATCGAATCGGACCGGGCGGCACAGCCCGCAGATGACCGGCGCGTGCCGGAGGCTGACCGTGTTCGTCCCCGCCAGAGGCCCCCCGCGGTGCCGGGCGAATTCGAGCGTTTCGTCGCCGCCGTGCTGGGCTATCCGCTGCCGCGCTTCGGCTCCACCCTCGTCGGCGACACCCGTGCCTTCGCACCGTCGACGAATGCGACGGTTCCGCCCGACTACCGGATCAATCCCGGCGACACCGTCTCTCTAGGCCTGACCGGCTCCGTCGAAGGCGCGCTGCAGCTGACCGTCGACAGCAACGGACGGATCTTCGTTCCGCGGATCGGCGCGGTGAACGTCGGCGGCGTGCGCTACGGCGATCTGGAAGGCGTGCTGCGCGGCGCTGTGGGACGCGAGTTCCGCGAGTTCAACGTAGCGGTCTCGGTCGGCGAGCTCCGTGGCCTCAGGGTCTACGTCACCGGCTTCGTCTCGAGCCCCGGCGCCTACACCGTGTCCAGCCTCTCGACCGTCGTGAACGCGGTTCTCGCCGCGGGCGGACCCAACGCCTCGGGCAGTTTCCGCAACATTTCGCTGCAGCGGAACGGCCGCGCGATCACGACCCTGGACCTCTATGATCTGCTGCTCAACGGCGACAAGAGCAGCGACGTCGTGCTCCAGAACGAGGACGTCATCTTCATCGGGCCGGTCGGCGACCAGGTCGCCGTCACCGGCAGCGTCAACAATCGCGGCATCTTCGAAACAGCGCCGGGCGAAAGCCTCGACGATCTGTTGCGCTATGCCGGTGGACCCAGTTCGGTCGCGGACCGGGACCGCCTGCTGGTCGCCAATGTCTCGAACATAAACGAGTCCGGCTGGCAGAGCCTGACCTGGGCCGAGGCCTCCACCACACCGCCTGAGGCGGGCGGCATCGTCCGCGTCCTTCCCGCCGTGGGTCTCACCCAGCCGCTCGAGCGTCAGGCGGTTCTGGTGACGATCGAGGGCGAGGTCGAGCGGCCCGGCAACTACTACCTCCGTCCGGGCTCGACCATGGCTGACCTGATCGCCCAGGCCGGTGCCTTCACGCCCCGCGCCTATCTGTACGGCACGCGCGTCCTGCGGGATTCGATCCGCATCCAGCAGGAGGAAGGCTTCGCCCAGGCCATCACCAGCCTCGAGCTTTCGCTGGCCGCCGCGCCGATCACGGACCGGAGAACCCGTACCGCAGAGGACGCCCAGGAAGATCAGGGCTTCGCCCTCGCGATCATCGAACAGCTGAAGGCCCGTCGTCCGGACGGCCGGATCATCCTGGATGTCGAACCCGGCGGAGAGGGCCTGCCTATGGCCCTGCTTCTCGAGAACAACGACCGCGTCCTGATCCCGCCGCGGCCCGTCACCGTCGGCGTGTTCGGTGCCGTGTTCCAGCCGGGCTCCTTCGCAGAAAGCGCCGGCGACCGGATCGGTCACTATCTCGCCAAGGCCGGAGGACCAACCCGCATCGCCGATCGGTCCGGTCTGTTTGTGGTTCGAGCCAACGGAGCGGTGGTCTCGCAACAGCAACGCGGTCGCGGCAATGTTCTCGATGAATACGCCATGCCCGGGGACATCATCTTCGTGCCCGTGCAGACCCGCGGGAACAGCCTGCTGGATCGTGTGATCGAGGTCGCGACGGCCATCTACCAGGTCTCGCTCGGTGCCGTCGGCCTGAAGGTCCTGACAGAGTGATCCCCGCATCCTGGAAAGCCGCGGGGCGGCGCACCGCCCAAAGCCCGACCCGACGGCGCGCCCTCTACGCCACCGTGGCGCTGGTGGCCGTGCTTCTCTGCCTTTTCCCCCGCCCGCATCTCGCGCGGGTGAAGCTGCTGCCGCAGGGCAGCAGCAGCGGAGCCGGCGCCCTGATCTCGGCGCTCGGCGGCGGCGGCGTGCAGAATTTCGCGGCCGTGCTCGGCGCGCAGAAGACCAACTATCTGGTCATCGGCCGCAGCCACGACGTCCAGCAGGACGTCGTCGAACGGCTTGATCTGGTCGACCTCTGGAACAGCCCCGACCAGGCGGCCGCGGAGCGCAAGCTCGGCAAGAAGGTCGACATCGAGCTCCTGACCGGCGGCGTGCTGGAAGTGACCGCGAGGGACACCGACCCGGTCTTCGCCCAACGTCTCGTCGAGGGCTTCAGTGCGGCCATCCAGACCCGGCTGGCCGGGCTGGGCCAGGAGCAGGTCCGGACCAAACGCGCGATCGTGACCGCCCGGCTGGAAGAGGCCAATACCGCCCTCGAAGTCGCCGAACGCGATCTGAACGCCTTCCGGATCCAGAACAATCTTCCGTCGCCCGAAGCGGAACTCGGCGCTGCCGTGAACACCCGCCTCACGCTCGATGCCCAGATCCGCGGCAAGGAAGTCGAGATCGAAACGGCACGCCAGTTCCAGACGGACAACAGCATGCGGGTCCGCACCCTGGTCAGTGAGCTGGCTGCCCTTCGCCGCCAGCGCGCCGAGGCGGATCAGGCCGGCAACGGCGAGAGTGCGGTGGCCCTCTCATCGCAGGCTGCGGAATATGTCCGCCTCTATCGCGAGCAGCAGTTCGCCGAGACGATCATGCTCGTCTACCGCCGCTTCTTCGAGGAGGTCAGCGTCGAGGCCCTGTCGGCCGAGACCACCGTCCAGGTCATCGAACGCCCGCATATCGACCCCGACCGCCAGTTCAACCTGTCCGGCATCGCCCTTCTGCTGCTGGTCCTGCTGGCCGCCGCCTTCACTGAAATCTATGCGCCGATGACCGGACTGGCGCGCCGTCCCCGCCGGCCGGACCCGCAGGATCCGCGATGACCCGGGCGGCCGCTGCGCCAAAGCGGGGCGTCCCCGAGGTTTCGGTGGTCATCCCCTGCTTCAACGAAGAGGAAAACGCGGCCGCCATCGCCGGGGCGGTCGCGGCCGAACTGGCGGCGCTGAACGCCGACTACGAGATCATCTTCATCGACAACGCCTCGACCGACGCCACGGTGGAGCGGATCATGGCCCTGTGCGCGGCCGATCCCCGAATCAAGCTGATCGCCAACAATCGCAACTACGGCCAGATGCGATCGCCGACCCACGGCATCTATCAGACGAGCGGGCGGGGCGTGATCGCCATGTGCGCCGACTTCCAGGACCCGCCCGCCCTGATCGGCCGCTTCGTCACGCGCTGGCGCGAGGGTGCATCCATCGTGCTGGGCGTGCGGGCCAGCGAAAAGACATCGGCCAGACTCAGCCTCGCGCGCAAGCTCGCCTACGGCTTCCTCGGCCAGTTCGCCGACTATCAGGTCATTCCCGGCGCGACCGGTTTCGGCATCTATGACCGGCGCGTCGTCGACACCCTGGCGCAATGGAACGAACCGGAACCCTTCTTCCGCGGCATGCTGGTCGAGAGCGGCTTTCCGATCGAGATCATACCCTACGACCGCCCGCTGCGCGCGGCCGGCCGGTCCAAGAACAATTTCGCGACCCTCTTCAGCTTTGCCCTCTCCGGTCTGGCCAGTTCATCGCGCAACCTTCTGCGCCTGCCGTTCCATGCGGCGGCGGGCATGCTCGGCCTGGCGGGGTTCACGGTCGTCGGCCTCATCTGGGCCTGGATCGCCGGTGCCGGCGTCGGCCTCTGGCTGATCGCCCTCCTCGTCGAACTGAGCGCCGTAATGACCTTCATCTTCCTCGGCCTCATGGGCGAGCAGATCCGGCTGATCGCCGAACGCGGCCGCAATACGCCGCTCGTGGTCGAAAAGGCGCGGGTCAATTTCTAGGGTGGACACGATCCGGCACGCCGTCGCCGGCTGGCGGACCGGCTTGCGGCGGCTTGACCAATTCTGGGCCTATGTGCGGGTCGGGGCGCTGAACGCGGCGTTCGGCTACGCGGTCTATGCCCTGCTGTTGTTCGTCGGGATCAATCTGTTCGCCTCCCAGATCATCGCCCACCTGCTGGGCATGGTCTTCAACTACTTCATGTTCCGCCGGCACGTCTTCCGCGACTCCCGCGCCGCCGTCCTGCCCTATATCGCCGCCTACGCCGTCAACTACGGCCTCAGCCTGGGCACCCTCGCCGGCCTGAACCGCGTGCTGGAGTCCGACTACCTGGCCGGCTTCCTGTCGATCGTCTTCGTCGCCCTGGTCAATTTCGTGGTGCTGAAATTCCTCGTCTTCTTGCCAAGGTCAACAGACGGATGACCCCGGTGAAGGCCAGCGGCAGGCACTGGAGCCTCGGGTTCGAGGTCCTGCTCGGCCTTGTCGTCGTCGGCAGCGTCGTCTGGGCCGGATGGCGGTTGAGCCAGGACGGGCTGCTGCCGCAGCCGTTCTTCTGGGTCGTGTCGGACACCCTGATGGACTGGCACAACCCGGCGTACTGGGCGCACAATTCGGGGGCCTATGAGGTCTGGCGGTCGGTTTATCCGCCGCTTTCATTCGTCTTCCTCAAGGTCTTCAGCAGCGGCGCCTGCTACGTCAACGACCCCTTCGCGGGCCGGGAGTGTGATCGCTGGGGCCAGATCTCGCTCCTCGGATTCTGGCTGCTGAACGCCGTCCTCCTGTACCGGCATTTTCGCTCCATCGATCCGCGCACCGCCCTGGTCCGCACCGTCGCGCTGGTCGTCGGCATGCCGATGCTGTTCGGCCTCGAGCGCGGCAATCTGATCATTCCCTGTTTCACCGCCTTCATCCTCGGCCACAGCCGGCTGCTGAAGTCCGCCCGCGCGCGCTGGCTGGCCCAGGCGTTCGCGATCAATTTCAAACCCTATCTGGTCCTCACTCTCATTCCCTTCCTCGTCCGCCGGCGCTGGCGCTGGTTCGAGGGGGCAGGCATCGCGACCCTGGCGCTCTATCTGATCACGTTGATGATCATCGGCGGCGGCACCCCGATGGAGATCGCCCGCCACACCGGCGAGCTCGCGGCCCTGCAGACCGGCTCGGCCTGGTCGGACCTCTACTACGCAACCTCCTATGCGCCGCTCGTGCGGTTCATGACCTCCGACTTCCCGGTCATGGAATATGTCGGATCCCGGCCGGTCGAAGCCCTGACCCTCATCCTGCCGCTGCTGACCTTGCTCGGACAGATCGCCGTGGTGGCCGCCGTCGGTGCCGCTTGGCTCCGGCGCACGGCGGTGCCCCTGCAATTGATGAACGGTGCCATCTGCGCCATGATCCTGAGCAGCTCCCAACCCAGCGCCTACGCCCAGATCTTCATGCTCTTCTTCGTCTTCATGGAGCCTTGGAAAGGGCCGACGCGGATCATGATGCTGGTCTGCGCCTACGCCCTCAGCCTCGTCGGCGACTACGCCCTGTTCGACATTCCCCAACTGCCGATGGAATCCTGGCTGAGCGGGCGCGAGGTCCTGCCCTCCGTCGGCGTCGCCCTCGGCCAGTTCGTCCGCCCGGGACTGGTGCTGCTGATCCAGTTCGGTTTCGCCGGCCTGATCCTTCAGCGGGCGCTGGGTCCCGAGAGGTTGGCGATCGAGTCCGAGACGATCGCCTCCAGCCCGATCGGCGTCAGCCCGAGCCCGCCGAGCACGGCCTGATAGTCGGCACCGTCGCCCGCGTACCGGCTGACCGGCGCGGCGGCGTCCCGATGCCGAACGATCCGCGCCGGATCCTGCCCCAGCTTTGCGCAGACCATCGCGGCCAGATCACCGATCTCGACGACCTCGACGCCGCCGCTGTCGAACGGCTTCGAGGCCACGGCCGATGTGGACCGCGCCCGCGCGACCAGCACCGCCATCAACTCCTCGACATGGACGTACGACCGCAGGACAGCCCCCCGGGCGCGGATGGGGATGTCGCCGCCGGCCAGCGCCGCCCGGATCAGGGACGACAGCGCATAGAGCTCCAGCTTGTTGCCGTAAGGCCCGCCGACGTTGAAGACCCGGCATAACGTCAGCGGCGCCCCGTTCGCCTCACACCAGTCGGCGAGCGCGGCCTCCTGCAGGCCCTTCATATGGCCATAGGGCTCGTCCGCCAGCGCCGGTGGCCGTCCGCCGGGGCCATAGACCGCCCCGGACGACGCAAAGATCAGGCGCGGCTGGTCGGCGCCCGCGATCAGGCGCAGCGCCGCATCCTGCAGCGCCTCGCTCTGCGCCACATAGTCCGTGAACGGAAGATCAGCCGTTCGATCTTTCCCGAGCGCCGCGAAATGGGCGACGACCCAGCGCCCGCCCGCCAGCGGCGCGGCTTCGGCCAGCGCCTCCAGAGCCACGGTCGACCCGTCCTCGAGCGTCATCCGGCCCGGCTTCGACGCAAAGGCTCTGAGCCGCCCGTTGTCCCGCGTCAGGCCCGCCCGCGTCGCCATCTCGACCATGGCCGTACCCAGCCATCCCGTGGCACCCGTGACCGCCAGCCGGGCCGACGGGCCCAGGGCGCGCTCGAACGCCGTCTGGACGGCGCGGCGATGTGCGGGAAGGCGGTCCAGGATCAGACCCGCCCCGACCGGTCGCGCAGGAACTGCCGGATCATGTCGCAGGCATAGGTCAGGTGATCTTCCGTCAGACCCGGATACAGGCCGATCCAGAAGGTCGAGGTCATTACCTTGTCCGACCGCGTCAGGTCGCCGGACACCCGCCAGTTGCGGGTCTTCATATAGGGCTGGCGGATCAGGTTGCCGCCGAACAGCAGGCGGGTGGCTACCTTCTTCTCATTGAGGAACTGGACCAGATCGTCCCGGATCCCTTCCTCGTCGCTGCGCAGCGTCAGGGGGAAGCCGAACCACGACGGCTCGGACCGCGGCGTCGCCTCGGGCAGGATCAGCTGATCTTCCAGGTCCGCCAGACCTGCCTTCAGGAACTCGAAATTGGCGTTCCGGGCCCGGATGAAGTCCGGCAGACGGTCGAACTGCGCCAATCCCACCGCCGCCTGCATGTCGGTGATCTTCAGATTATAGCCGAGGTTGGAGTAGGTATATTTGTGGTCATAGCCGCGCGGCAGGTCGCCCAGCTTCCACTTGAACCGCTTGTTGCAGGTGTTGTCCTCGCCGGGCGCGCAATAGCAGTCGCGGCCCCAGTCGCGGACGGATTCGATCAGCCGCTTCAGGTCACCGCGATCGGTCCAGACCGCGCCGCCCTCGCCCATGGTGATGTGGTGGGCGGGGTAGAAGCTGACGGTGCCGATGTCCCCGAAGGTGCCGACCAGCTGGCCGTCATAGCGGGCGCCGAGGGCGTCGCAGCTGTCCTCGATCACATACAGATCATGCTTCTTCGCCACCCGCATGACCTCGCCGAGATCGAACGGATTGCCGAGGGTGTGGGCCAGGATGATGGCCCGCGTCTTGTCGGTCACCGCCGCCTCGATCCCGGCCGGATCGATATTGTAGGTCGGCAGGTCGACATCGACGAAGACCGGCACGAGGCCGTTCTGGATCGACGGATTGACCGTCGTCGGGAAGCCGGTTGCGCAGGTGATGACCTCGTCGCCGGGCTTCAGCGCCCGGTCGCCCAGCATCGGCGAACACAGGGCCGTGGTCGCGGCGAGGTTGGCCGAGGAGCCGGAGTTGACGGTCAGGGCGAAGCGGACACCGATGTATTCCGCCAGCCGGGCCTCGAAGGCGGTGTTGAACCGGCCGGTGGTCAGCCACAGGTCGAGCGAGGAATCGATCAGGTTCTGCAGTTCGGGCGCGCCGACGACCTTGCCCGACACCGGCACGGCGGAGTCGCCGGCGACAAAGGGCGCGGGGGCGTAGGCCAGGTCGGCGTACTGGCCGGCCAGCTCCATCATCTGCGCCCTGAGCGCCGCCATTTGATCGGTCTTACTGAGCATTCGGGAACCTTGCCATCAGGCGGAAACATAGTCGGAGAGTTGTTGTTCTGAGACGGCCCGCATGTCGGCACCGGCCCTGTGGGCGCGATACCAGTCCGCCGTCTTCGTGAGGGTCGTCGCGAGGGGCCAGCGTGGCTGCCAGCCCAGTTCCGTGCGCGCTTTCGTATGATCCAGCATCAGCAGCGTCGCCTCATGTACCGCATCGGGCTCGCGGCGCACCTCATGGCGGGCGTCCTCGCCCCAGGCCACGGCAAGTCCCGCGGCGATCTCGCCGACCGCCACATTGCCCTCGGCATCGGGACCGAAATTCCATGCTGGCGGGCTGACGGCCTGCGTCCGGAAGATGTGCTCAACGGCCAGCAAATAGCCGCAGCAGGGCTCAAGCACGTGTTGCCAGGGCCTGACCGCATCGGGATTGCGCAGGATGGCGGGCCGGCCTTCCGCGAACGCCTGCATCAGATCGGGCACCAGCCGGTCCGGCGACCAGTCGCCGCCGCCGATGACATTGCCGGCTCGCGCCGAGGCGACGCCCGTCGCGCCGGCCGCCGAAAAATACGACCACCAATAGGACTGGGTGACCAGTTCGGCGCAGGCCTTGGAGTTGCTGTAAGGGTCGCGCCCGCCCAGACGATCTGTCTCGCGATAGGGCGTCATCTGCTCGAGGTTCTCATAGCATTTGTCGGTGGTGACGATCAGCGCGGCCTGCACCTCCGGTGTGCGCCGTACCAGATCCAGCACATGGGCCGTGCCCATGACATTGGTGAAATAGGTCTCGAGTGGGTCCTCGTAGGAGCGCCGTACCAGCGGCTGGGCCGCCAGATGCAGGACGATATTCGGCCCGAAATCCCGAAAGGCGCGCTCAAACGCCGGCAGGTCCCGGATATCGCCGATGATCGAGCGGCAGCACTCCCCGACCCTGGCCGTCCCGAACAGGCTGGGCTCGGTCGACGGTGCCAGACTGTAGCCGCACACCTCGGCGCCCAGCAACCGCAGCCAGAGTGTCAGCCATCCGCCCTTGAAGCCCGTGTGTCCGGTCAGGAAGACGCGGCGGCCGCGCCAGAACGCCGCGTCGGGCAGGGCCCCGGTCACCAGGACTTCCAGGGCGCGCCCGCGGCCCACACCTCTTCGAGGTGGTCCTTGTCGCGAAGCGTGTCCATCGGCTGCCAGAAGCCGTCATGGCGAAACGCCATCAGATTGCCGTCCGCAGCCAGCGTCTCGAGGGGCCCCTTCTCGAAGACGGTGTCATCCCCCTCGATCAGATCGAGCACCGATGGGCTCAGAACGAAATAGCCGCCGTTGATATAGCCCGCCTCAGTGTGCGGCTTTTCGACGAAATGGGTGACGGCGTCGCCCACCATGTCCAGAGCCCCGAACCGCGCCAGCGGCGTGACGGCGGTCACAGTCGCCTTCTTGCCGTGGCGTTCGTGGAAGGCGATCAGCGCGCCGATATCCACATCGGATACGCCGTCACCATAGGTCATGCAGAAGAACGGATCATCGCGCACATAGCTGGCGATCCGGCCAACCCGGCCACCGGTCAGGGTATCCTGCCCGGTGTCCACGAGCGTGACCCGCCAGGGCTCGACATTGCTCTGGTGGATGGTGACGGCACCGGTTTCGAGGTCCACGGTCAGGTCGGCGTTCTGGTAGGAGTAGTTGAGGAAATACTCCTTGATCTTGTGGCCGAGGTAGCCGCAGCAGATCACGAAGTCAGTCACGCCGTAGTGGCTGTAGCTCTTCATGATGTGCCACAGGATCGGCCGGCCGCCGATCTCGACCATGGGCTTGGGTCGAACCGCCGTCTCCTCGGCGATCCGGGTTCCCTTGCCGCCGGCAAGGATCACGGCCTTTACGGTGTTTGGCTTCAAGGTGTGTCCTTTCAGGCCGGCAGAAAGGCGCCGACGCGCGCGAGGGTCTCGTCCGGCAAGGGCGGCGTCATCCGGTGCAGCGGATTTGACACCATGCCGCCGCCTTCCACCATGCGACTGGTGATGCGCGGGAAATAGGTTTGCTGCGGGTCCACCGGAACAATGAAGGCCTGAACGCCCGGTCCGTTGAAGCGGTCCAGGAACGTCGGGTCCGACTCGAAGCCCTCGGCCAGCCTCAAGCAGGGCACGTCCCAGACGTCGAACAACCGGGACCAGTCCGGCAGGCCCAGGCCCGTGGAGCGATCGCAGCCCACATAGCGGCCCTGGAAATAGTTCACCTGCACCGACCGGATCGAGGCGTAGCCGTTGTCGTCGAAGATGAAGATCTTCAGGTCGAGATCATTCACCGCCGCCGTGCCGATCTCCTGCAGGTTCTGGGAAAAGCCCCCGTCGCCCTCGACCAGAATGGTGCGGCGGCCGGAGGCGATGGCCGCGCCGATCGCGCCGCTCAGGCCGTAGCCCATGGACGCCAGCCCCTTGTTGGTGACCATCCGTTGACCGGACTGCATTTCGAACGCCTGCATCATCACGGTGAACGCGCCGCCGCTGCTGCAGGGGATGACGATGTCATCGGGCTGGGTCAGCTGGCCAAGCTTCGTCGCCACGTCATAGGGGGACAGGAAGCCCGGCCCCGTGGTGTTGGCTTCCAGCAGGGGCACGTCCTGTCGGACTTGGCGGCAGTAGGCCAGCCAGTCGCCATGCGCGCCGAGATCGCGCCCGAGCAGGGCCTCAAGCAGGGCGTTGGCATCGGCGCAGATCGGCCAGGCCGTGCGCGGATGGCCCTTCTCCAGTTCACGGCTGTCGATATCGACGTGCACGATCTCGCCCGTCGGTACGAACTCCTGCCAGTTGAAGCCGCTCTGCTGGTAGCCCAGCCGCGTGCCGAGGGCGATCAGCAGGTCGGACTGCTGCACGATCAGATTGGCCGAGCGCTGACCCCAGGTGTTGGCCCGCCCGACGTACATCGGGTGGTCCCGGCCGATGCGATCCGCACCGTTCCAAGTCGTCGCGACCGGAATGCCCGCGGCTTCCAGTGCGCCCGCCAGCCGCTGACCCGTGTGGTGATCGACGCCGCCGCCCAGAAGAAAGAGCGGACGCCGGGCCCCGCGGACCTTTTCGGCAAGGGCCTCGACCTCAGAGGCCCCGAGGGCCGGCGCGGCCGGCCGCGACGGCGCCTGACCGGCCAGCGCGGCCGGATCGACCTCGCGCCCCTGGATGTCGAGCGGCAGTTCGAGAAACACAGGCCCCTTGCGGCCGTGGCTACCCGCCTCGGCGCGCTCCACGAAAGCCCGCTGGTCCAGAACGTCCTCGATGGTCGAGGCGTGGGCGGTGATCGACTTCACGATCGACACGCCATCGATCTCCTGAATGCCCCGCTGCCGGACCTCGCCGCGGCTCAGGTCGGGCGTCTTCACCTGCCCGCCCAGCACCAGCAGCTCCCGGCTTTCCAGCCATGCCCCGGAGATCGCCGTCACCAGATTGGTCAGGCCGGGCCCCGCGGTGACCAGCGCGAGCGCGCGCCGGCCATCCCCGACGGCGTTGAAATATTCGACCGCCACGCCCGCCGCCACCTCATGCACGGTGGCGATGCAGGTCATCTTCCGGCTGCAACTGTCGAGCAGGTGCATGATGTTGCCGCCGCCGACGTAGAAGCAGTGTGTGTAGCCGAGCTCAACCAGCCAATCGACGATCTGATCGCTGTATTTCATGCGGCGTACCGGTCTTTCATCTGGGCGAAGGCCGTCTGGATCAGGGCTTCGGCTTCGGGGGTTCGGCTCAGCTCGATCCGTTCCACGCCGCCTGTGGCGAGCGGAAGAACGACGGCAAAGGTGTCGGCCGTGTGCTTCTTGTCGCCGCGGAACGCCTTGATCAACCGGTCGGGCGAGAGATCGGCGACGAGGGGCCCGAGGCCGGGCGTCTCCCGCAGCAGGCTGTCGATGTGAGACTCAAACGCCGCC
>LNFM01009585.1_pt1 | contig 14028 bp, 9 predicted proteins | sample 596031 | NCBI WGS metagenome assembly LNFM01 (sample SAMN04254537, study PRJNA301005) | activated carbon metagenome | isolation source: dual media filters at the Ann Arbor, Michigan drinking water treatment plant | place: USA: Ann Arbor
GCCGAAGACCGCGCGTGTGTTCGGGCTCGACACCGCGCCGCCGGGCGGCTACAGCAACTACAAGCGGGTGCGGTGATGCGGTGCCTGCTGTTTGTGCTGCTGCTGGCCGCGCCGCTGGCGGCCGGCGCGCAGCCGGCGACGTCGGTGTCGGCGCCGGTGGCGGTGCCGGAAGCGGCCGTGGCGCCCGTCTGCCAGCCCGACCCGCTGGCCGGCCGTGCGCTCTACCTGCGCGGCAGCTTCAACGCCTGGGCGGCCAGCGAAGACCGCCGCTTCACCTGGGCCTGCCAGCGCTGGGAACTCGTGACCTCGCTCAAGGGCGAACATGTCTTCAAGATCGCCGACGAAGCCTGGAGTGCCGACGCCGACTTCGGTTCACCCGACGGCGTGCAACTCGAGCGGCGCGGCGCCGAGGTCCGGCGGCGCTTCGACGGCCTGCAGCGCTTCACCGTCACGCCCGGCGCGGCGGCACCCACGCTGCGTGTCGAAGCCTGTCCGGCGGAGGCGCCACTGGGCGAGACCACGCTCTTCCTGCGCGGCACACTGAACAACTGGGGCGCGCTGGACGACTACGCCTTCCAGTACAGCTGCGACGCCTACTACCTGAACCTGAAGGCCAGCGGCCGGCAAGAGTTCAAGATCGCCGACGCCAGCTGGAAGGACGCCACCACCTACGGCCGCAACGGCGGCAACTTCGAGCAGGTCTTCGACGGCGAACACACGCTGCGCCTGACCTTCGACAACGGCCGCCCGGTGCTCGGCGTGGGCCCGAAGACCTACGCCGACCCGCGCGTGGCCGCCGTCACCGACCCGGTGGCGCTGAGCCTGCGTTTCGACTCGCGCGCTGCTGCGCACAAGTCGCCCTTCGGCGCCGCGCCGGCGGGCACGGCCTTCCGGTTCGCCGTCACCGCGCTGCCCGGTGTCGACACGCTGAGCCTGGTGATCGAACGTCGCCGCTTCGAGGGCAACCAGGAGGTGCTGGCGTACACGGACGTGGCGCGTTTGCCGATGACGAAGACCGCGGGGCGCGACGGCCGCGAGCGCTGGTCGGCCAGCCACCGTTTCGACGCCGTGGGTGTCTACGGCTACTGGTTCGAAGCGGACATCGGCGGCCGTCGCTTCGTCTTCCAGAACAACGCCGATGCGGTGTACTGGACGCGCGAAAAAGGCTCCGGCGGCGCCGGTGCCGTCGCCGACCGGCCGCCGGTCGTCAGCAGCATCCGGCGCTACCGGCAGACCATCCATGACCCGGCCTTCAAGGTGCCCGCCTGGGCGCCCGACATCGTCTACTACTACGTCTTCCCCGAGCGTTTCCGCAACGGCGACAGGCGCAACGACCCGCGCCCCGGCGGCACGCGGGTGCAGGACCGCTTCCACGAAGGCAGCGTGGAGTTCCACGCCCACTGGAACGATCGCCCCTACCGCCCCGGCACCGGCGACGGCTCGGACGCACGTTTCAACAACGACTTCTTCGGCGGCGACCTGGCCGGCCTCATCCAGAAGCTGGACTACATCCGCGACCTGGGCGCAAACACGATCTACATGACGCCGGTCTTCCAGGCCGCCAGCAACCACAAGTACGACACCGCCGACTACAAGCGCATCGACCCGGCCTTCGGCACCGACGCACACTTCACGCGCCTGACGCGCGAGGCGGGCAAGCGCGGCATCCGCGTCGTGGCCGACACCAGCCTGAACCACACCGGCGCCGACTCGGTCTACTTCGACCGCTACGGCAACCACAAGAGCAACGGCGCCTTCGAAGGGGGCCGTGTGCAGCCCGGCTCGCCATACGCCGGCTGGTACCGCTTCGACCCCAGCAAGCCGACGCCAGACCAGCAGTACAAGGGCTGGGGCGGGCCCGACCTGCCCGAGCTGGACAAGGCCTCACCAGCGCTGCGCAACTTCTTCTACCGTGACCGCGACGCGGTGATGAAGCTGTGGCTGGACCGCGGTGCCAGCGGCTGGCGCATGGACGTCGTGCCCTGGGTGGCCGATGACTTCTGGCGCGAATGGCGCAGCGCCATCAAGGCCCACCAGCCCGACGCGCTGACGGTGGCCGAGACCTGGTTCGACGCCAGCAAGTACTTCCTGGGGGACATGTTCGACAGCACCATGAACTACATCTTCCGCAACGCCGTGCTCGACTACGCGGCGGGCGGTCATGCGGGGGTGATGGTGGCCAACCTGGAGCACCTGCGCGAGGCCTATCCGCCGCAGGCGCACGCGGCGCTGATGAACCTGCTGTCCAGCCACGACCAGGCGCGCTCGCTGCACCACTTCGGCTGGCACGACGACGTGAAGGACCCCGCCACCATCGCGCGCGCCAAGCAGCGGCTGAAGCTGGCCGTGCTGTTCCAGATGACCTACCCGGGGGCGCCCACCGTCTATTACGGCGACGAGGTCGGCGTGACCGGCGGCGACGACCCCTACAACCGCGCCACCTACCCCTGGGCCGACCTCGGTGGCCAACCCGACCAGGCGCTGCTCGACGAGTTCAGGACGCTCATCGGCTTGCGCAAGGCGCATGCCGTGCTGCGTCGCGGCAGCCTGGCAGCGCCCCTGCACGCCGACGCGCAGGTGGTGGTGCTGGTGCGCCGCCTGGGTCAGCGCTGGGCGCTGACCGCCACCAACAACGCCGAGACGCCGCGCCAGGTGGCGCTGGAACTGCCGAGAGGCCTGCGCGCCGAGGCGCTGCGCGACGTGTTGTCGGCGGGTGGTGGGACGAAGGGCCGGCCGCCGCTGCGGCGGCAAGCCGACGGGCGCTGGCTGCTGGACGTGCCCGCGCTCTACGGGCGCGTGCTGGTCACGCGCTGACGGAAGAGGGCAGCTCGGTGCCGCAGGCTCAGGCGCCCGACCACACGACGGCCACTGCACCGGCAGCGGCCAGTGCCACCGGCAGCACGCCCAGCAGCACCACGATCAGCGCGCCGCGGTGGCCGCCCGTGGCCGGTGCCTCGGGGGTTTCGTCGGACAGGTCTTCGGCGAAGGCTTCGCTGCGCCAGGCTTCGGGAGGCAGGGTCAGGTTCATCGTCGAGTCTCCGGCTGCAAGGGGGAGGGGGGCTGTGCCGTGCGGCAAGGACGGCTGCAAAGGTTGCGTGCTTCGATCCGTACTCTGCCGGCCGGGCGTGACATCGTCGTGGCGGGGTTGTGACGGTTGCATGGCGTCTGGAGCCGGGTCGGCCGCGTTCAGTGCATGACATGAAGCCTACGGAGGCGCGTGCCGGCCGTCGTCCCCCATTCGGGGCAGGAAACCACAACTGGGGGGGTGCCCACGTGCGTTGTTCACAATTGCTTGCAAGACCGGTGCGGCGCCGCGGCCGCGCTGGCCCGGTGCATCGGCCATGAGGTGCCTGTTCACCCTGTTGCTTGCCGGCCTCGCGCTGGGTGTCCAGGCCTCCACGCCGGCCGCCGGCGAACCGGTGGTCTTGCCGCAGCCCGCCAGCGGCCGCGTCGAGCGGCTGGCCGACTTTCCTTCACGCCACGTTGCACCGCGCCATATCGACGTCTGGTTGCCTGCCGGCTACAGCCCGGCGAAGCGCTACCGTGTCGTCTACATGCACGACGGGCAGATGCTCTTCGATGCCCGCACGACCTGGAACCGCCAGGCCTGGAACGTCGACGTGGCATTGAGCCGGCTGTTGCAGGCCGGGCGTGTGCCCGACACCCTCGTCGTCGGCATCTGGAACCACGCGCCGCAGCGCTACGCCGAGTACTACCCCGAAAAGTTCCTGGCCGGTGCGCCCGGGGCGGTGCAGCGCGAATACCTGGAGAAGGCCGCCAACGGCCGGCTGCAGTCCGACGCGTACCTGCGCTTCCTGGTCGAGGAACTCAAGCCCGCCATCGACGCCCGCTACGCCACAGTGCCCGGGCCCGAGGGCACCTTCGTGGCCGGTTCCAGCATGGGCGGGCTGATCTCGCTGTACGCGCTGTGCGAGTACCCGCAGGTTTTCGGCGGCGCGGTTGCGTTGTCGGCGCACTGGGTGGGCATGCCCACCCGCTGGGGGCTGGAGCGGGTGCGAAACGCGGCGCTGCCGCTGGCCGCGCTGACCTACCTGGCGAGGCAGCTGCCGCCGGCTGGCCGTCACCGCCTCTGGGTCGACCGCGGCACCGATGCGCTGGACAGCCTGTACGCGCCGGCGCTGGACATGGTGGCCGAACTGCTGCGCGACCGCGGCTACACCGCGGCCGACGCCGCCACCCGGGTCTTCGACGGCGCCGGCCACAACGAGACGGACTGGGGCGCGCGCCTGGACGAGCCGCTGGCCTTCCTGCTGGGCCGGCGCTGAGGCCGGTGCCTGCGCCTCCTACCTGGCGCGCACGCGAGCGACGGTGTTGAATTCCGTCAGCAGCACCGAAGCGCCGATCACCGCCATCACGAAGCCCAGCGCATCACCAATGCGGTAGTAGCCGGCCCACTCGCCTACCTGGCTGCCCAGCACGCAGCGCAGCGCAAAGCCGCTGGGGGCTCTGCCACGGGCGTAGTCGGCGGCCATCAGGCTAGCGGCATCGCGGGGCCCTGGGTACGGGGCCGCCCGGCGGTGCCGAGCCGGGCGTTCTCTGAACTAGACCGTGAACGGCGCCTGCTGCACGAAAGCCGCCGCCGGGCCCAGCGTGAAGAGGTTGGGGCTCTGGCTGGCCGGCAGCGCGGCGCGGATGCGGGCGTGGAAGCTGATGTAGTTGCCGTTGAAACGGCCGTGGTTCCACACCTTCAGCAGCTTTTCGGTGAAGGCGCCGTTGTTGTCGCCGTCCATGCTGGTCTGGTTGTCCTGGCAGCCCGAGATCAGCAGCACCGCCGGCCTGAAGGGCCCGGTCAGCGTCACGGCCTGCAGCGCCGGGCCGGTGACGGCCACCTGCGCCAGTGCGGCGTCGGGGTCGACCTGCGCCTTGGCCGCCTGCGCCGCCTTGGCTACCTCGGCCTGCAGCTTGTCGTACAGCGCCTTGTGCGCGTCGTAGACGCGGCGCTCCACGGCCTCGGGCATCAGCTTGGCGCGCTGGCCGGGCGGCGGCGGGGGCGGCGTGCCCTCGCGCGTGACGCTGCCGCTGTGGCAGCTGTCGCTGAACACCAGCACACGCACGCCGCTGCCGAAGCGGCTGAGCTCGAAGTAGAGCTCGTCGTCGATGAGCTGGCCATCGAACAGGCACCAGGTCTCGTCCTTGCCGTCGCGTTCGTCGCGGTTGGTGTCGGGCACCTGGCCGCCGTGGCCGCTGAAAGTCAGGAAGAAGAAGTCGCCCGCCTTCAGCACCTTCGCGGCGCTGCGCATCGCCTTCAGCACGGCCGCCCGGGTGGCCTTCTTCGTCAGCAGCACGGTGGGCTTCATGCCCTTGCTGCGCGCGATGGCGGCCATGTCGTTGGCGTCGAACTCGCAGGCCGCCAGCGGCCCTTCCCAGCCTTCGTAGGCGGCGGCGCTGACGGTGTTCAGGCCGAGGTGCAGGGACAGCGCCTTGGGGGCGGCGGGCTTGGTGGCCATGGAGCGTCTCCTCTTGTTGAGACGTGCATCATGGGCGCCACCACAGGCCGGTGGCCAGACCTAGATCAAGGCAGGCGCGGCGCGCCTGCCGTGCTCAGATGTCCAACGTCGCCAATTCGTCGGACGTTCGCTGCAGCCAGGTGCGCAGGCGCTGGCGGTCGAGCAGGCCCAGGCTGCCCGACTCGGGCTGGGTCGCGGCCCAGAAGCTCTGGCCCTTGCCGTCGACCTTCTGCAGCAGTGCGTCGGGCAGCTTGCGCAGGCGCAGGCTGCGCGCACCCTGGGCCTGCGCGCGCGGCACCAGGCCCGAGGCCTCGAGCTGCTCGAAGCCGTCGCCGCGCACCTCGTTGAGCACCATCACCAGCGGCAGGCCGCCGCCGGCCTGTTCGCTGCCTTCGAGCCACTTGGCCAGCAGGTCGGTGCTGTCGCGGCCGGCGTCCATCACGTGCCAGTAGGTGAGCTTCAGGCCCAGTTCCTGCGCCAGGCCGGGCACGCCGGCTTCGCCCATCCAGCGCAGCAGCAGGCCCTGTGTCTGCGCCGCCAGGTCGACCAGCACACGGCGGCCGGGCTCGGCCACCGCCGCTTCGATGATGGGGTCGAGGCTGTCGTGGGCGTCCAGGGGCAGCGGCTGCGCGAAGTCGGCGTAGTAGCGCAGCAGTGCGCCGTGCGATCGGTCGGTGTCGAAGCCGACGAAGGGTTGCTGGCGGTCGATGAAGTGCTGGGCCAGCACGCGGGCCAGCAGCGACTTGCCGACGCCGCCCTTTTCGCCGCCGATGAAATGGATGTGGCTCATGTCGGGGTTCCGTGTGGTGGGTTCGCGTTGCCGGTTGCAGGGAACGTGCCACGGCGTCCGGCCGCATGGCAGCGGCGGCATCGTAGCGCAGGCCTGCACGGCAGCCGGGTCGTCACCAACGCGCGGCGCGATGCGGCACCGGGGACCGCCCGACCGTCAGGGCCGGGGTGCCTGGCAGTGGCGGGCAATGAACTCCGCGTGGTCAGGCATGGCCTCGGCGCAGCGGCCGATGAGGCCGTGAACTTCGTTCAGGTAGCTGGCGATCTCGGCTTCGTTCAGGCTGTCCACCAGCGGGTGGTAGGACTGCGGCTCGTGTTGCTGGCCCTGCATCACCTGGACCCAGGCGGCCTCGGCGAACAGTTCGTTGTTCTCGCGGACGACGCGCCCGTGGCTGCGGTAGAGGTCGAGTTTGGCCTGCAGCGACGCGGGCACCGTCATGTGGCGGCAATCGATCCAGAACGGCGTGTCGGTGCGCTGGTTGAGGTGGTAGTGCAGGATGATGAAGTCGCGGATGCGCTCGATCTCGAACCGCGTCTGGCGGTTGAACTCGTCGATATCGACGGTACTGAAGCCGGTCGCCGGGAAGAAGTCGATGAGCCGCGCGATGGCGGTCTGGATCATGTGGATGCTGGTCGACTCCAGCGGCTCCAGGAAGCCGCTGGACAGCCCGATGGCCACGACGTTGCCCTGCCAGGCCTTCTTGCGCATGCCGGTGGTGAAGCGCAGCGTGCGGGGCTCGGCCAGCGCTTCGCCGTCCAGGCCGCTCAGCAGCACCGCGGTGGCCTCGTCCTCGCTGATGTGCCGGCTGCAGAACACATGGCCGTTGCCGGTGCGGTGCTGCAGCGGAATGCGCCACTGCCAACCTGCCGTGCGCGCGGTGCTGCGCGTGTAGGGTGTCAGTGCCGGCACCGAGGCGCACGGCACGGCCACGGCGCGGTCGCAGGGCAGCCATTGCGTCCAGTCCTCGTAGCCGACCTTCAGCGCCTGCTCGATGAGCAGCCCGCGGAAACCCGTGCAGTCGACGAAGAGGTCGCCATCGATGCGCTGCCCGCCTTCCATCAGCAGTGCCTGTACGTGCCCGTTGCCTGGCAGCAGGCTGACTTCGGCGATCTTGCCTTCGACGCGCACCACGCCCCGGACCTCGGCGTGCCGGCGCAGGTAGCGGGCGTACAGCCCGGCGTCGAAGTGAAACGCGTAAGCGATGTCGTTGAGCGGCGAGTTCTGCAGGTCGCGGGGCGGACGCATGAACTTGTTGCGATAGGCCGCCACCTGCGTGATGGCGAACTCGCCGAGACCGGGCGCCTGGCCGGCCTGATGCATCTTCAGCCAGTACTGGTGGAAGGGGACGGTCCACAGGTCCTGGCCCAGGCGGCCGAAGGCGTGCATGTAGCGTGTGCCCAGCCGCCCCCAATCCACGAACTCGATGCCGAGCTTGAAGCTGCCCTGGGTCTCGCGGATGAAGTCGTTCTCGTCCAGCTCGAGCACGCGGTTGAAGAGCTGGATCATCGGGATGGTGGCTTCGCCCACGCCGACCGTGCCGATCTCCTCGCTCTCGACGAGGGTGATGCCGACCTTGCCGCGCAGCACCTTGGACAGGGCGGCGGCCGTCATCCATCCGGCGGTGCCGCCGCCGACGATGACAACGCGCTGGGGAAGCCGGCTGGGTGCGATTTCGGGGCTCATGACGGACATGGTAGTGCGGCGTCGGCCGCCGAAATGAAGCAACCCCGGCTGCCTGGCGGCGGCCGGGGTTGCCTGGTCTGCCCAGTTGCCTGGGCAGGCACGGGCACCGATCAGAACTTGTAGTTCGCGCCCAGCAGGTAGGTCTTGCCGTAGCGCTTGGTGTCGGTCGGGCTGTCGCGGTCGGTTTCGTACAGGCGGAACAGTTCGTCGCCGATGTTGTTGGCCTGCAGCAGGATCGACAGCCCCTTGAGGAAAGAGCGCTCGGGGAAGGTGTAGCCGATCTGAACGTCGACCACGGTTTCGCCTCGCACGAAGCTGATCTGCACGTCGTCCTTGTAGTCGACGTTCTGACCCAGGAAGTCCGAGCGCTTGCGCGACGACACCGCGGCCTGGAAGCCGTACTTCTCGTAGTAGATGCGCGTGTTGGTGACCTTGCGCGACAGCCCCGGCAGCGGGATCGTCAGCGGCGTGTTGATCAGGCCACCCAGCTGACCCGGCTGGATCGTGATGTTGCTCTTGGTGTCGCTGTGATTGATGGCGATGCCGAAGCCGTCGAGCGGCTTCCACAGCATCGACAGCGGGATGTTCACCGCCAGTTCGATGCCCTTGATGCTGCCACCCTTGCCGTTGCTCGGACGGTTCAGGAAGCCCACCGAGCCACCCGCAGGAAGCACGAAGTTCGCCGGCAGCACACCCGCGAAGTCGTACGACTGCGGCAGCGTCAGGATGTAGGTGTCGATGTCCTTGTAGAAGCCGGCCACGCTGACGTAGCCCTTGTTGTTCTGGAAGTACTTCTCGACCGACAGGTCATAGGCGGTGGCGCGGAAGGGCTCCACCTCGGGGTTGCCGCCGCCGGAGACGATGCGCTGCACCGGCGTGATCGGCGGGTTGGGCAGGCTCGGCTGGTCGATGCTGGCACGCATGTCCCGCATGGTGGGCCGCGACATCGACTTGCCGATGCCCAGTCGCGCCACCAGGTCGGGCATCAGTTCGGTGGACAGGTTGAGGCTCGGCAGCCAGTCGGTATAGCTCTTGCCACCGGACAGGCTGACGCAGGTCTCGGCGGTGGCGCCGGTGCAGCGGCCGGAGTCGTTGACGAAGCCGGTCGAACTCTGGTCGGTGCGCACCATCTGCAGGCCGATGTTGCCGCTGTAGCTCAAGCCGAACAGCTCGCCGTCCAGGTCGGCCTTCAGGAAGCCGGTGCTGACCTCTTCCTTCACGCCCCAGTTGCGGTTGATCACCGCGCCATAGGTGTTCGGGCGCAGTGCATAGACGCCGCCCAGTGAGCCGCGCGGGTCCCAGGTGGCGATGTTGATGCCGTCGACGTTCAGCGTCGAGGAGCCGGGCACCGTCTGGCCGGCGAACGGGCTGGTGGCGCCGTTGATGACGAGGAAGCCCTCGGCGGTGGTCGAGGCCTTCGTGCGGTCGACCCTCACGAGGCCAGCCTCGAGGCCGATGACCGGGCCCCAGCTCAGGTCACGCTTGGCGGTCACGCGGAAGTTCTTCACCTCGTCGCTGACGTAGGGCGCCGCCGTGTAGCCCGCCTGCGGCGTGGCCGGACCACCGCCCCAACCCATCACGTCGGTCAGCTGGACGACGGCGCGATCGGAGAAATCGGTCGACGAGGTGAACTTCAGGTCGCCGTGGTTGCTGCCGTTGAAACCGGTCCAGCTGATGGTGCCGGTGGCGCCGGGCGTGGCAGGGATGCCATCGCGGTGCGCCGTGTTGCCATTGCCGGTGAGGCCGGCCGTGGTCTCGTAGCGTGCGCTCTGCTTGGTGACCTTGGAGTTGGCCACGTCGCCGTTGAAGGTCCAGGCGTCCAGCTTGTAGCGCAGGTTCAGGCCCCAGGACTTGAGTTCGTCGTCGGTGCCCTCGTTGTGGTTGCGGATCACGCCCTTGAAGTTGTCGACCGTACCGCTGGTGGCGAAGCCGTTGCTGACGACGGCGCTGACCAGGTTGGGGGGGCTGGTACGGTAGTTCCAGGGGTCGGAGTTGCCGCCGATGAAGCCTTCAATGCCCTTCTTGAAGTTGGCATTGCGGCCCTTGGACTGGAAGATGTCGAACGTGGTTTCGAAGTTCTTGTTCGGCCGCCACTGGAGCACGCCCATCATGGCCTCGCGCTCCTGATCGCTGTACTCGATGTCGCGTCCAAAACCGCCGGGCACGCCCACCGCCGCGCCCTGGTAGTCCAGTGTCGGCGTCCAGCCGCCCCAGGTGTTGGCGCGCAACTGGCCCGCGCCTTCTTCAGTGAACCTGACCGCGCCGAGGGCGACGCCGATCGTCCTGTCCATGAACTGGTCGACGTAGGCAATGGACATGCGGTCGCCCTTGCCTTCGCCGTTCTCCACACCGTTGTCGACGCCGGTCCGCTGGTCGCGGTAGTTCAGTGCGATCTGGCGGCCCGATGCGCCGAGCGGCCGTATGGTGCGCAGGTCGATCGTCGAGGCGATGCCCGCACCCACGAGACCGGCGTGTGGCGTCTTGTAGATGAGCGCGGAATTGGTGAGCTCGGCCGGATACAGGTCGAAATCGACGCCGCGGCTGTCACTGGACGAGGCCACCTCGCGGCCATTGAGCAGTGCCCCGTTGAAGTCGGGCGACAGGCCGCGCACGCTGATCGCCTGTGCCTTGCCGCTGCTGCGGTTGCGCTGCGCAGCGATGCCGGGCAGGCGGGCGATCGAGTCGGCGACGGAGGGATCCGGCAGCTTGCCCAGGTCCTCGGAGGTGATGGCCTCGACGATGGTTTCCGCATCCTTCTTGGTCGTGATGGCGCTCTCGATGGCGCTCCTGATCCCGGTGACGGTGATGACCTGGGGCGCGGCGCCTTCTGCCGGTGCCTGCTGGGCCTGCGCCAGCGGTGTACCGAGCAGCAGCGCGGCCACGGCGGCGGCCACTGGGGTGGCCTGCAGCGGCGCGCGCGGCGCAGCGCGGCGCGGGTGGGAATGCTTCATGGGTGTCTCCTGAGGGGTCGCGTGGAACGAGAAACTTCCGTCGGCGCGGGCTGCTGGGGCCACCCGATCGGGATTGTGGTTTTGATCTAGGGACGGGAATATGTACCAAAACTAGATCCCTGGGCTACCTTCGGAAACCCTAGTTCGGTGCGCTCGCGGGCGCGATTCGGGGGCTCGAAAGTCCCCTGCCAAGGGGGTAGTGGCTCCGTTAGAGTTCGTGACGCGCGCCCCAACCAAGAGCGCGCCCAAACAGGTGTGGTGCGTTTGTAGCCAAACTACAGTGACGAAAAACAACAACCCAGGCCTGATGCAGGTCACCGCCGCGCTGCTGGCCGGCGTGGTGGCGCTCTGTGCCGGGCCCCTGCTTGCTGCCGGGCCGGCGCTGAAGTTGCACGTGCCTTCGCCCGACTGGCGCGACCAGGTGCTGTACTTCGTGATGACCGACCGTTTCGCTGACGGCGACCTTGGCAACAACGACCAGGGCGCGGGCGAATACCGCGCGGGCGACAACAGCCGCTACCAGGGTGGCGACCTGGCCGGGCTGGTGCAGCGGCTGGGCTACATCCGCGGCCTGGGCGTCAGCGGCCTGTGGATCACGCCCCCGGTGGCCAACCAGTGGCTGGACCCGACGGGCGTCAGCGCCGGCTACCACGGCTACTGGGCGCAGCACTTCATGCAGGTCGACCCGCACCTGGGCAGCCTGGACGACTACCGCCGCCTGTCCGACGCGCTGCACCGCCGCGACATGACGCTGGTGCAGGACATCGTGCTCAACCACACCGGCAACTACTTCGGTTATGGCGCGGAGTGGTCCGCCGCCGACCCCACGCGGGAATACCGGGCCTACACCGCCACGCCGCCGGCGCCGCGGCCCACGCAGCCGCCCTTCCACCTGAACGACCCGCGCGACCCCGCGGCGCGGCAGGCCGGCATCTACCACTGGACGCCCGACGTGCGCGACTACAACGACGCCGCGCAGGAGCAGAGCTTCCAGATGAGTGGTCTGGACGACTTGGCCACCGGCAACCCCGCGGTGCGCCGCGCACTGCGCCGCAGTTACGGCCACTGGATACGCGAGGTGGGCGTCGACGCCTTCCGGGTCGACACCGCCTTCTACATGCCGCCCGCCTACTTCGCCGACTTCCTGCGTTCGCGCGACGCGCAGGCGCCGGGGGTGCTGGCCGTGGCGCGGCAAACCGGCCGGCGGCAGTTCCACGTCTTCGGCGAAGGTTTCGGCATCGACCGCCCGGGCGACGACACGCAGGCGCGCAAGATAGAAGGCTACATGCGGGGCCCGCGCGGCGAACCGCTGCTGCCGGGCATGCTGAACTTTCCGCTCTACGGCGCCATCGGCGATGCCTTCGCGCGCGGCCGGCCGCCGGGCGAACTGGGCGACCGCATCACGCGCATGATGAAGGTGCACCGCCGGCCGCACCTGATGCCGAGCTTCGTCGACAACCACGACGTCGACCGCTTTCTGGCCGGCGGCAGCGTTGCCGGCCTCGAACAGGCGCTGCTGGCGCTGATGACGCTGCCCGGCATACCCGTCGTCTACTACGGCACCGAGCAGGGGTTCACCGCGCAGCGCGCGGCGATGTTCGCCGCCGGCGTGGGTTCGGGCGGACGCGACCACTACGACACCCAGGCGCCGCTGTACCGCACCATCGCGGAACTGACGGCACTGCGGCGCACCCACCGGGTGTTCTCGCGCGGCATGCCGACCGTGCTGCACGGCAACGCGGCGCGGCCGGGTGCGCTGGCCTGGCGGATGGATCACCGAGCCGGCCGGGCGGGCCCGGGCTCGGCCTTCGTCGTCTTCAACACCGCCGACGGCGACAGCTTGCTGCCGGCGATGGACACCGGCCTGGCGCCGGGGACGGTGCTGCGCGGCGCGCACGGCCTGCAGGGGCGTCCGGCCGACGTGGTGGTGGGCGCCGGCGGCCGCCTGACCCAGCGCCTGCCGCCGCGCAGCGGCCAGGTCTGGGTGGTGACCGGGCAACGCGTGCCGCCGGCGCCGCGGGCGGCCGCCATCACGCTGGACGCGTCGGCGGCTGGTGCCGCCGGGGCCGTCGCGCGCCACGCAGGCGACTTCACGGTCGGTGGCGCGGCCCGGGGCGTGGCGGCGCTGCAGGTGGTGGTCGACGGCGACCTCTCGCAGGCCGTCAGCGTCACGCCAGACGCCCACGGCCGCTGGCAGGCGGTGGTCGACACCGGTGCGATGGTGGACCCGGGCGTCACGCACAGCGTGGTGGCCTGGGCCGATGGCGCGGCGGTGTCGGCGGCGCGCCCCTTCCAGGTCGTGCGGCCCTGGCAGACGGTGATAAGCCAGCCCGACCCGGCCGGCGACGACCACGGCCCCGACGGCCGCACCACCTACCCCACCGACCCCGGTTGGGGCGCGGCGCGGCAGATGGACCTGCAGCACGTGCGCGTCGACACCGTCGGCGGCGCGCTGCGCCTGGTGCTGACGATGAACCAGATCAGCAGCACCTGGAACCCGCTCAACGGCTTCGACCACGTGGCCTTCACCATCTACATCGAACTGCCGGGGCGCGACGACGGCGCCGCCGTGATGCCGCTGCAGCACGGCACGCTGCCCGAGGGCATGCGCTGGCACCTGCGGCTGCGTGCCGGCGGCTGGTCGAACGCGCTGCACGGCTTCGAGGGCGCCAGCGCCGAGGCGGAAGGCACGCCGGTGACGCCGGGCGCCACGCTGGCCGTGGACCGCGCGGCGCGCACGGTCAGCTTCACGTTGCCGGCGGCGGCGCTGGGGCGGCTGCCCTCGCTGCGCGGCGCGCGCCTGTACGTGACGACCTGGGACTACGACGGTGGCTACCGCGCCCTGGGCCCGGTCGCCGGCCCTTACAGCATGGGCGGCGGCGCGCCCGACGGCTTGCGCGTGATGGATGACAGCGGCGTGATCACGCTGCCCTGAAACCGCGCCGAGCGCGCAGCGCCCAGCAAAAAGGGCAGGCGTGTCGGCGCCTGCCCTTCCTGCGGTCGAAGCGAGAAGATTACTTCTTGGCTTCTTCCTTCTTGGCAGCCGGCTTGGCCTCTTCCTTCTTGGCGGCCGGCTTGGCTTCTTCCTTCTTGGCGGCGGCGCTGGCGGCCGGCTTGGCGGCGTCGGCCTTCATCG
>LNFM01009587.1_pt1 | contig 14025 bp, 15 predicted proteins | sample 596031 | NCBI WGS metagenome assembly LNFM01 (sample SAMN04254537, study PRJNA301005) | activated carbon metagenome | isolation source: dual media filters at the Ann Arbor, Michigan drinking water treatment plant | place: USA: Ann Arbor
CCAAGGTCACACACGGCAGCCAGCTGGTGCACAGCGCCGGGCAGACCATGGCCAATGTGGTGGGCTCGGTGGAGCAGGTCAACGGCCTGATCGCGGAGATCACCGGCGCCACGCAGGAACAGTCCATGGGCCTGGCGCAGATCAACCAGGCGGTGGGCCAGCTCGACTCGGTGACACAGCAGAACTCGGCCATGGTCGAAGAGCTGTCGGCTGCGGCCAGCTCGCTGCAGGCACAGGCCCGCGTCATGAACGACGCGGTGAAAATCTTCCGGCTCGATAGCCGCAGGCAGCCTGCGTGAATTGCAGCTGCAGCGCAGGCTCGTACCAGGTGAGCGATCGACATCTCTGAGCTCAGCTCGGTGTTGATGGAGCGGTATGGATGGAGGCGTCGGTCGCATCCACGGGCGCCGCACGATGGTGATCGTTACGGGGCGCTCCACCAGTCTCGGAACTTTGCCCATTTCGACTTTCAGCACATTCTGTGCGAGCCGCTGCCGCGCCTCTCCGAAGGCTGCTCCAGAGCTTGGCGATCGTTGCATCGCAACGCATGTCGGCCTGAAGGCTTCGGCAGCCCGGGGTGACCCGAATGTCCATGCTCTGATCCGCCCCATTACTGGCACACCCAGGCAGCGACCCCGTACACGCCTATAGTTGACTTAATTACTCGGGTATCAACGCTGGCAAAGCGGTCTTGACCCGACGAGTTGGATCCCGCGACAACAGTTGCATAGCCGGTCGCGATCGAAGCTGACGGATCCAGCGATGCACTGCAAGGGCCCCGCCGGGGTTGTTGGTGCGCAGGTTTTCAAACAAGGATCGACCATGACGATGACATTGACTGACCGTGCCGCAGCGCAGATCCGGCGCCAGCTCGAAAAACGCGGCTCGGGCATCGCGCTGCGCATCGGCATCAAGAAGGTGGGCTGTACGGGGCTGGCCCACACCTTCGAACTCGCCGATGAGATTCGCCCCGGCGAACACAGCTTCATGTCACACGGTGCGCTCGTGGTGGTCGATTCCGAGAGCCTGGTGGTTCTCGACGGTTCGAACATCGACTTCGTCACCGAAGGCCTCAAACAAAGCTTCAAGTTCGACAACCCGAATGTCGACAGCCAGTGCGGCTGCGGTGAAAGCTTCAACGTCAAGAAAACGGCCAGTCCCACCAAAACTTAGGCGCTGTGCCGCCCACGTTTTCCTCAAGCCAGACAACCCGCCAGAAGGAACACCATGAGTGAACTACTGCAACAACTCGTCAACCAGCCCTACAAGCATGGGTTCGTCACGGACATTGAATCCGATGTCGCCCCCAAGGGCCTCAGCGAAGACACCATTCGCATGATTTCGGCCAAGAAAAACGAGCCCGCCTGGCTGCTCGAATTCCGGCTCAAGGCCTATCAAGTCTGGCTGCGAATGAGCGAGCCGGCCTGGCCCAATGTGCACTACCCAAAGATCGACTTTCAGGCCATCAGCTACTACGCTGCACCGAAGAAGAAGCCCAAGCTCAGCAGCATGGATGAGGTCGATCCCGAGTTGCTGCGCACCTTCGAGAAGCTCGGTGTGCCGCTGCACGAGCGCATGGCGCTGGCCGGCGTGGCGGTCGATGTGATCTTTGACAGCGTGTCGGTGGCCACCACCTACAAGGCCAAGCTGGCCGAAGCGGGCATCATTTTTTGCTCGATGTCCGAAGCCGTGCTGGAACACCCGGAGCTGGTGAAAAAGTACCTGGGCACGGTGGTGCCGACAGGCGACAACTACTTCGCCGCGCTCAACTCAGCGGTGTTCACCGACGGCTCGTTCTGCTTCATCCCCAAAGGCGTCAAGTGCCCGATGGATTTGTCCACCTACTTTCGCATCAACACCGAGGAGTCGGGCCAGTTCGAACGCACGCTGATCGTGGCCGAAGAAGGCGCCACCGTGTCCTACCTCGAAGGCTGCACCGCACCCGCCTTCAGCAGCAACCAGCTGCATGCGGCCGTGGTTGAACTGGTGGCACTGGACAACGCAGACATCAAATACTCGACGGTGCAGAACTGGTATGCAGGCGATGAAAACGGCGTGGGAGGCATCTACAACTTTGTCACCAAACGCGGCCTGGCAAAAGGCGTGAACTCGCGCATTTCCTGGACGCAGGTTGAAACCGGCTCGGCCATCACCTGGAAGTACCCATCGGTTATTTTGAGCGGAGACAACTCGGTCGGCGAGTTCTATTCGGTGGCGGTGACCAACCACCACCAGCAGGCAGACACCGGCACCAAGATGATCCACCTGGGCAAGAACACACGCAGCACCATCGTCAGCAAAGGCATCTCTGCCGGGCAGTCAAGCAACAGTTACCGCGGCCTGGTCAAGGTGGCGCCCACGGCCACTGGCGCGCGCAACTATTCGCAGTGCGACTCGATGCTGATCGGCGACAAATCGGGCGCACACACCTTCCCCTACATCCAGGTGCGCAATCCCGGCGCCCAGGTCGAGCACGAGGCATCGACCTCCAAGATCGGCGAGGAACAGCTGTTCTATTTTGCCCAGCGAGGCATCAGCGCCGAAGCGGCGGTGTCCATGATCATCAATGGATTCTGCAAGGATGTTTTTCAACAATTGCCGATGGAGTTCGCGGTCGAAGCGACTCAGCTTCTCGGCTTCAAACTCGAAGGAGCAGTCGGATGATTCACCCCAACAACCCGGTTTTACTTGAAGTGCGCGGCCTGTGCGCCAGCGTCAACGGCATCGACATTCTCAAGGGCCTGGACTTCACGGTCAGGCGCGGAGAGGTCCACGCCATCATGGGACCCAATGGCTCGGGCAAGAGCACCTTTGCCAAAGTGCTGGCCGGCCACACGGCTTATCAAGTCACTGCCGGCAGCGTGCAGTTCGAGGGTCAAGACCTGCTGACGCTGGCACCCGAAGCGCGCGCTTTGGCGGGCGTGTTTCTGGGTTTTCAGTATCCGATTGAAATACCCGGCGTGGCCAACAGCCAGTTTTTGCGCCTGAGCTACAACACACTGCAGGCGCAGCGAGGTCAGGAAGAACTGGACCCGCTGGAGTTTGACGACCATGTGCGCGAGAAAATGAAGCTGCTCGAGATGAGCCCCGATTTTCTGGATCGCAGCGTCAACGAAGGCTTTTCAGGCGGTGAGAAAAAGCGCAACGAAATCCTGCAGATGGCGCTGCTGGAGCCGCGGCTGGCGATTCTGGATGAGACCGATTCCGGTCTTGACATTGACGCGCTGCGCATCGTCTCGCAGGGCGTGAACCAGCTCAGCAACCCCGACAACGCCGTCATCCTGGTCACGCATTACCAGCGGCTGCTGAACTACATCGTGCCCGACTATGTGCACGTGATGGAAGCCGGCCGCATCGTCAAGACCGGCGGCAAGGAGCTCGCGCTGGACCTGGAGGCGCGCGGCTACGACTGGGTCAGCGCCGACCATGAAGCGGCAAGCCACAACGAGGTCAATGCATGAGCAGCGCCACCGCCCTGCGCCCGCCAACGGTGGACCACCTGGCCACGCTGCTGGCCGGTCAGCCGCTGCTGGCGCCAAGCCAGTGGGCATACGTGAACACGCTGCGGGAACAGGCCCAGGCGGCTCTGGGTGCGCTTGCCATGCCTACGCTGCGCGACGAGGCCTGGCGCTTCACCGACCTGGCCCCGCTGCACCAGCAGAAGTTCCAGCCGGTGCTCCAGGCAAGCCGGCTGCAGCTTGAGGACATCGCGCCGTTTTGTCTTGATGACGCCGCTTGCCGGCTTGTGTTTGTGGATGGCGTTCATGCGCCGCAGTTGTCCAGCCTGGCCCCTGATAGCGGGGTGGTCGTGAGCGACCTGCCGACCGCCATGGCCACCCACACGGCCGCGCTGGTGGCGCAACTGGGTCGCCAGCAGGCGCTGGGCGACAACGTGTTTGCAGCGCTCAACACCGCCTTTGTGCAGGACGCTGCGGTCGTGGTGCTGCCGCGCGACATGGAGCTGGCGCAGCCGGTGCACCTGCTGTTCGTGGCGACGCAGGCGGGCGCGCTCAGCCACCCGCGCTGCCTGGTGCTGGCCGAAGCGGGCAGCCGCGCGACGCTGATTGAAGACTACGTGGCGCTGCAGGACTCAGCCGCCATGGCCTATCTGGTGAATCCGGTGACGGAAATCGTGCTGGCTGCGCAGGCACAGCTCACGCATGTCCGCGTGCAGCGCGACGCTGCGCAGGCGTTTCACATTGCCAACTGCGCAGTGTCCGTGGGGCGCTCGGCGAACTACCAATCGGTCAGCGTGGCCATGGGCGCACAGCTGTCTCGCTACTCCCTGCGGGTTTTGCTGGACGAGGGTGCCGAGTGCGCCGTACACGGCCTCGCGCTGGTGGCCGGCAGCCAGTTGGCCGACACCCACAGCTGCATCGACCACGCCCAGCCGCACGGCAGCAGCCGCCAGCTGCACAAGTGCATTGCCGACGACAGCGCGCATGCGGTGTTCAACGGCAAGGTGATCGTGCGTCCCGGCGCCCAGCGCACCGACTCTGCGCAGTCCAGCCGCAACTTGCTGCTGAGCGGCCGGGCCCAGGTCGACACCCAACCGCAGCTGGAGATCTTTGCCGACGACGTGAAATGCACCCATGGCGCCACGATTGGCCAGCTCGATGCTGAAGAAATGTTTTACCTGCAGAGTCGCGGCCTGTCGGACAGCGCCGCGCGACAGCTGCTGACCTACGCCTTCGGCGCCGAGATCCTCGATCGCATTCCCCTCGCCTCTTTGAAACACCAGTTGCAGCAGCGCATGCTGGCGCGAACCGGCGGCCTGCCATGAACGCCCGCCTGAATGCTGTGATCGCCGCGCCCACCGATCTGGATGTCGAGCGCGTGCGCGCCGACTTTCCCATCCTGCAGACCATGGTCGATGGCAAGCCCCTGGTCTACCTCGACAATGCCGCGTCGAGCCAGATGCCGCAGCCCGTCATGGACCGCCTCGCGCGCTACCAAAGCACAGAGCACGCCAACATCCACCGCGCGGTGCACACCCTGTCTGAGCGTGCAACCGCAGCCTACGAGGCAGCGCGTGTCACGTTGCAGCGTTTCATCAATGCGCCCGACGAGCGCGAGGTGATCTTCACCAGCGGCACCACCGAGGCCATCAACCTGGTGATGCACGGCTACGGCCGCAAGTTCATCAAGGCCGGTGACGAAATCATCCTGACCACGCTGGAGCACCATTCCAACATCGTCCCGTGGCAGATGCTGGCCGAAGAAACCGGTGCGATCATCCGCGTGCTGCCGATCAACGATGCTGGCGAGCTGTGCATGGACCAGTTCGAGCCGCTGTTCAACGCGCGCACCAGGCTGGTTGGCGTGAGCCATGTTTCCAACGCCCTGGGCAGCATCAATCCGGTCAAGCAGATGATTGCGCTGGCGCACAGCCACGGAGTGCCGGTGCTGGTCGATGGCGCGCAGGCGGTGCCGCACCTGCCGGTGGACGTGCAGGACCTGGACTGCGATTTCTACGCCTTTTCGGGCCACAAGCTGTGCGGGCCGACCGGCATTGGCGTGCTCTACGGCAAAGCGGCGCTGCTCGAAAAAATGCAGCCCTTCAAAGGCGGCGGCGACATGATCCTGTCGGTGTCGTTCGAGAAGACGGTCTACAACACCATCCCCCACAAGTTCGAGGCCGGCACACCGCCAATTGCTGCCGCCATCGGGCTGGGCGCGGCGGTCGATTACCTGTCATCCCTCGGCATGGACGCGATTGCCCGGCATGAGCACGCGCTGCTGCAGTACGCCACCGGCCTGCTGGGCGAGCTGCCCGGCTTGCGTCTCATCGGTACTGCACGGCACAAGGCCGCCGTCTTGTCTTTCACACTGGACGGCATCCACCCGCACGATGTTGGCACGCTGCTGAACCAGGACGGCATTGCGGTGCGCACCGGCCACCACTGCGCGCAGCCAGTGATGACGCGCTTCAAGGTACCAGCCACCACGCGCGCCTCGTTTGCGTTCTACAACAGCATGGCCGAGGTGGATGCGCTGATTGCCGGCATCCGCAGCGTTCGACAGGTGTTTGCGTAATGGCCGACTACAAAGCCCTCTACCAGGAGGTGATCCTGGACCACAACAAAAAGCCGCGCAACTACGGCACTTTGGCCCACCCCAGCCACCACGCCGAGGGCCACAACCCGCTGTGCGGCGACCATCTCAGCGTGGCACTGCGATTGCAGGACGAGACCATCGACCAGATCGCCTTCCAGGGCGAGTCCTGCGCGATCTGCAAGGCATCGGCCTCGATGATGACGGCCGCCGTCAAAGGCAAGACGCGTGAGCAGGCCCAGGCCTTGAGCCAGGAATTTCTGGCCATGGCCACCGGCAAGCTCGACCTGAACCAGCCCAACCAGATCGGGCGGCTCGCGGTTTTTGCCGGCGTGCGAGATCTGCCCACGCGCGTCAAGTGCGCGATTTTGCCGTGGCACACGCTGCAGGCCGCTTTCAATTCGCAGGCCATGGCCAGCACAGAAACGTAGATTTTTATGACGGTTTACGCCCTTGAAAGGCCAACATGCTGACGGCAAATGAACTGAAAAACTACATCGTGAACGGCTTGGCCTGCGACCACGCCCAGGTGCTGGGCGATGACGGCCAGCACTTCGAGGCGTTGGTCGTGAGCCCGCAGTTCGCCGGGAAAACCCGGGTACAGCAGCACCAGCAGGTTTACCAGGCGCTGGGCGATCGCATGCGCTCGGAAATCCACGCGCTGTCGCTGCAAACCTTCACGCCCGAGGCCTGGGCGAAATCGATGCCTCAATAACTTTGGAACTCACATGAACACCCACGAAACAATTCACGCGCAAGTCAATGGCAATGCCGTGGTGCTCTACATGAAGGGAACGCCGCAGTTCCCGCAGTGCGGCTTTTCAGGCGCCACGGTGCAGATACTCAAGGCCTGCGGCGTGCACAACTTTGCTGCCATCGACGTGCTGGCTGACCCTGAAATCCGGACCGGTATCAAGGCCTATGCCAACTGGCCCACCATTCCGCAGCTCTACGTCAACGGCGAACTGGTGGGCGGCGCCGACATCGTGCGAGAGATGTACGAGTCGGGCGAGCTGCAGACGCTGGTCAATCCGTCAGGGGCTTCATGACCTTGCCATTGCCCTCGCGCCACATCCGCGAGGTGCATTTTCTTCAGGAGGCTTGAATGCCGAAGATTGCCGAAATAGACGACACACCGAATCCGAACGCAGTCAAGTTCACGCTTCACGAGCCGCTGACCTGGGGTGTTTCGTATTCCTATGAGAACGCAGAGCAAGCCAGCGGCGACGCGCTGGCCTCGGCGCTGTTCGCCATTCCCCATGTCAGCAACGTGTTTTACGTGGACCGTTGGCTGACCGTGACGCAGGACGGCGGCGCCGACTGGCCGGAGCTGGTGCGGCTGATTGCTGTGCCGCTGCGCGCCGCGCCAGCGGCCGCTGCGCAGTCTGCTGCTGCTGTGTTTGCAGCGCGCGTGGCCATAGACGACATGAGCGTGGAAGACCAGGGGCGACTGGACGTGATCAGCGAACTGCTCGATGAGCGAATCCGGCCGTCGCTGCAGGCCGACGGCGGCGACTTGCATGTGGTGGGCTTGGCCGGCAACTACCTCAGCATCCACTACCAGGGTGCCTGCGGCAGCTGCCCGAGCTCGATCTCCGGCACGCTGGCCGCGATCCAGAACCTGGTGCGCACGATCGAGCCGGAACTCGCCGTGGTGTCGGTGTAGCCTGCCGCCGCGACAGGCCGGCAGCCCACGCGACACCCTGCCATGACAACTCTTCATCCCTGAACTCACAAGGCAGGTAACACCGCAATGCAAAAAACTGACCCCGCACAACAGCCCCCGCAAGGCGACCCGCCCCAGCCAGCCACCGGCTCCGGGAAACTGCCCGGCATCCGTCACCTCATCGCGGTTGGCAGCGGCAAGGGTGGCGTCGGCAAATCGACGGTAAGCGTCAATCTGGCGCTTGCGCTGGCGCAGCGCGGCGCGCGCGTCGGGCTGGTGGACGCCGACATCTTGGGCCCCAGCATCCCTGGCATGCTGGGCATACCGACCGGAGAACCGCCCGAGATGACGGCCGACAGCCGGATGATCCCTGCCCAGCGCTACGGGCTGAAGGTCGTGTCCATGGGCATGCTGACCGGCGACGACCAGCCGGCCGTGCTGCGCGGGCCGATGGTGGGGAAGTACCTCAAAATGTTCGTTGATGGCGTGCAATGGGGCAAGCTGGATTATCTGATCCTGGACCTTCCGCCCGGCACCGGCGACACCCAGCTGACGCTGGCGCAAAGCATGCCTCTGTCGGGCGTGGTGATCGTGACGACGCCCCAGGCCGTGAGCCTGAAGATCGCCCGCCGGGGCTTGCGCATGTTCGAGAAGGTGCAGGTCCCGATTCTCGGCATCGTCGAGAACATGCGCACCTTCACCTGTCCGCACTGCGGCGAAACCACGGACATCTTCCGCCACGGCGGCGGCGAGCTGATGAGCGAGGAACTCGGTGTGCCGTTCCTGGGAGCCTTGCCCCTGGCCGCCGAGGTCGTCACCTGCGGCGATGAAGGACGTCCCATCGTGGTCGCGCAACCGGCGTCGCTCAGCGCACGGGTGTATGCCGCCATCGCCGACGCACTGGTCGAGCAGGTGCACGCGGCGGTCACGGTGCTCAAGCCCTTTGTCTGGAAGTGGGACAGCAACGAGGGTGCACCAGCCTGGATGGAAGGCGCTGTGCAGCCTGCGGGCGCGCGCACCGTCCCGGTGGGCCTGCTGCGCCGCGATCCGCGCACCTTGTCGCTGCTGTGGGAAGACGGCCATCGCGACGACCTCGATGTGCGCGACCTGCGCCTGGCCTGTCGCTGCGCCCTTTGTGTGGAGGAGATGAGCGGGCGCAAGCTGCTCGACCCCCGGACGGTGCGGGCCGATGTGAGCCCGCGCCAGATCACCAGCATCGGCAACTACGCGATCCAGTTCGACTGGAACGACGGCCACAACAGCGGGATCTATGCCTTCAACGACCTGCGTGCCCTGGGCGAACGGGCTGGTCTGCAAAGCGTCGAAGATGTCTGAAGCCCTGGCGCCGGATCGGATTCGGGCGGATCAGCCGATCAGCATACGCGCCGAGGCATCGCTGGTCGATCCCGACAGCTGCAAATTCACAGTCAGCTGCAGCGTGCATCCGGGCGGTTCCTTCTTTTTTGCCGGCAGAGAACGCGCAGCCGGGTCGCCGCTGGGCGAGCGGCTGTTTGCGCTTGGCAGTGTCGCCAGCGTGCTGATTGCCGGGAACGTGGTGACCATCGGCAAGGCACCGGACGCTGCCTGGACCGGACTCAAAGCGGCCATAGGCTCGGCCATCCGAGCGCAGCTGCTCAGCGGCATGCCGGCGATCCTGGAGACGGTGGCTCCCAGCGGCACGCTGGCCAGGTCAGACGCCGAACTGGGGGCAGCGGTTCAGGAACTGCTGGACCGGGAGGTCAATCGCTCCATTGCCGGTCACGGCGGCAAGATATCGCTGGTGGAGGTGCAGGGTGGCCGGCTCTTCATCACCATGAGCGGCGGCTGCCAGGGCTGCGCCTCGTCGCAGGTGACGCTGCGCGAGGGCTTCGAAGTCATGGTGAAACGGGTGGCGCCCGAGATCACGGCCATTGTCGATGCGACGGAGCACGCGGCGGGGAAGCAGCCCTTCTACCCGCGCGCTGGTTCGATGCCAGGGTGATCAGAAAGTAGCTGCATGTCAAAACGACTGCCCCACGAAGTCTTCACGTCTCTCAGGCAGCAAGCCGGAAACAGCGGTGCCATACGTGCCTTCTATCTTGGAACGTGTTCATGACCACCGATTCGGCGCATTCCCCAAAGCCAGGCCGGCTTCAACCCATGCCCGGCAGCAGCGCGGACGGCCAACGCCCGCGCGTGGTCATCGTTGGCGCCGGCTTCGCCGGTCTCAGTGTCGCGAAGCGGCTCGCCAGGGCGCCGGTGGACATCACCCTGATAGACCGGGAAAACCACCACCTCTTTCAGCCGCTGCTCTACCAGGTGGCCACGGCCGGCCTGTCGCCGGCAGACATCGCCTGGCCCATTCGAAGTCTGGTGCGGGACCAGCGCAACACGAGCGTGCTGCTGGGCGCGGTCACGGGCGTCGATTGTGTGCAAAAACGCGTGATCATGGCGCACCACCACATTGGCTATGACGTCCTGGTGCTCGCGACCGGGGCGACCCATGGCTACTTTGGCAATGACAGTTGGGCCGCCCATGCGCCTGGCCTGAAGACGATCGACGATGCCACGGAGATCCGCCGCCGTCTGCTGCTCGCCTTCGAGTGCGCGGAGATGGAATCCGATGCGCGCGAGCGTGAACGGCTCCTCACCATCGTCATCGTGGGCGGCGGACCGACCGGGGTCGAACTGGCCGGCGCCGTTGTGGAGCTGGCGCGCAAGGCGCTCGCGGCCGACTTCCGCTCCATCGATCCACAGCAGACGCACGTGCTGCTGGTCGAGGCCGGGCCACGCCTGCTGCCAGGCTTTCCAGAGCCACTGTCGAGCCATGCCGAACGGGCGCTTCGGCGAGTCGGCGTGGATGTGCGCCTGCAAAAGGCCGTCACGCACTGCAGTGCGACCGGGGTCACGCTGGGCGACGAGAGCGTGTCCGCTGGCACGGTGATCTGGGCGGCCGGGATCGTTGCTTCGCCAGCTGTCAACTGGCTCGCCGTGGCAGGTGATCGGGTTGGTCGTGTGTTGGTCGGGCCCGATTTGCGGCCACCCGGCATGGACGACGTTTTCGTCATCGGCGACACAGCGCTCGTCCAGGATGTTGCCGGCAAGCCACTTCCCGGCATCGCCCCGGTCGCCAAGCAGCAGGGGGCCTATGTGGCCGAGGCCATCAAGGCGCACCTCGCCGGCAAGACCGCGCTGCCACCCTTTCGCTATCGGGACCGGGGCCTGCTCGCCACGGTCGGCCGCAAGACCGCTGTCATCGCGTTCGGGCGCCTGCGGCTCAAGGGATGGTTTGCATGGTGGATATGGGGCATCGCTCACGTCTACTTCCTGATCAGCGTGCGCAATCGGCTGATCGTCGTGACGCAGTGGCTCTGGTCCTACGTCAGCTACGAGCGTGGTGCCCGGCTCATTACGGGCATGCGCACCAAATCCAGATTTTTTGACTGAAGGATTGAAATGAGTGAATGGGTAGCACTGCGGCTTGCGCGTCAACCAGGACAACAGCATCATGAATATTGAAACCATCCGCTTCAGAAACATCGTGTCGGTGCTGCCGCACGCGTCCACGATCAGCCCCCGGCCGGACCAGCAAAGGGGCACCCTCAAGACCAAGCGCGACGCGACCAATCCCGACGACCGCCTGCCCAAGCCCGACTGGATCCGCGTCAAGGCGGCGAGTCCGACGGGCCGCTATCGCGAGACCAAGGACATCGTGCGCGCCCATCAACTGATCACCGTGTGCGAGGAAGCCTCTTGCCCCAACATCGGCGAGTGCTGGAGCAAGGGCACGGCGACCTTCATGATCATGGGAGACAAATGCACGCGCCGCTGCCGCTTCTGCAACGTCAGCACGGGCCGGCCCGACCCGCTGGACGCCGACGAGCCGCAGCGCCTGGCCGAGACCATCGCGCTGATGAAACTCAACTACGTCGTCATCACCTCGGTCGATCGTGACGATTTGCGCGACGGCGGCGCCGGCCATTTTGTGCAGTGCATCCAGCGCATACGCGCGCTGGCGCCCAGCACCACCATCGAGATCCTGACGCCCGACTTCAGCGGCCGGCTCGAGCTGGCGCTGGACATCCTGTGCGCTGCGCCGCCCGACGTGCTGAACCACAACATCGAAACCGTGCCGCGCCTGTACAAGGAAGCGCGCCCAGGCGCAGACTTCCAGAACACCCTCAACCTGCTGCAGAGCTTCAAGGCGCGGCAGCCCGGCATCCCCACCAAATCCGGTCTGATGGTCGGCCTGGGCGAAACCGACGAGGAAGTGCTGGACGTGCTGCAGGCGCTGCGCGCCCATGGCGTCGACATGCTGACCATAGGCCAGTATCTGCAGCCCACCGGCGGCCACATGCCCGTGCGGCGCTACGTGCATCCCGATGTCTTCATGATGTATGCCGATGCGGCCAACCGCATGGGCTTCAGGCACGCGGCTTCCGGTCCCCTGGTCCGCAGCTCGTACCACGCCGACGAACAGGCGCGAGCGGTGGGTCTCCTTCCACGCTGACGCACTGTCCAGCCCCGACTCCAGTATTCCCTGCTTCTGCTTTCATCCCATCCAGTCACCATGCAACAACCCACCCGTGACGTGCTTATGACCGAAACCGAGACCTCGACCAGCAAGGACAAGATCAAGTTCCTGCTGCTCGAAGGCATTCATCCATCGGCCGTCGCCGTGATCCAGGCGGCGGGGTACACGCAGATAGAAAGCATCGCGGGCGCTCTGTCCGGCGAAGCGCTTGAGAGCAAGCTCCGTGGCGTTCACTTTCTGGGTATTCGTTCGCGCACCCAGCTGCCCCGGCACGTGCTGGCGCATGCCAACCGGCTGGCCGCAGTGGGATGCTTCTGCATCGGCACCAACCAGGTGGATCTGGAGGCGGCGCGGGATCTGGGCATCGCGGTCTTCAACGCGCCCTTCTCCAACACCCGATCGGTGGCCGAGCTGGTGCTGGCCGAAGCCATCCTGCTGATGCGCGGCATCCCCGAGAAGAGCGCCGCGGCGCATCGCGGCGGATGGCTCAAGTCGGCAAATGGCGCCTTCGAGGTACGCGGCAAGACCCTGGGCATCGTGGGTTACGGCGCCATCGGCACGCAGCTCTCGGTGCTGGCCGAGGGCCTGGGCATGAAAGTGATCTTCTTCGACGTCGTGAACAAGCTCCCCCTGGGCAATGCCAGCCAGGTCGCACGTCTCGAAGACCTGCTGGCTCTAGCCGACGTCGTGAGCCTGCATGTGCCCGAGACCGCGGCCACCCGATGGATGATGGGTTCGGCTCAAATCGCCGCGATGAAGCACGGCGGCGTGCTGATCAACGCATCACGCGGGACAGTCGTCGACATCGAGGCTCTGGCCGACGCCCTGCGAGGCAAGCGCCTGGCTGGCGCCGCCATCGATGTGTACCCCGAGGAGCCGAGCAGCAACGAGGAGCTCTTCGAGTCGCCCCTGCGGGGCCTCGACAACGTGATCCTGACACCGCACATCGGTGGGTCCACCGTGGAGGCCCAGGAGAACATCGGTATCGAAGTCGCAGCCAAGCTGGTCAAGTACAGCGACAACGGGACCTCGACCTCGTCGGTCAACTTCCCCGAAGTCGCCCTGCCCGCCCACCCCGGCAAATACCGTCTTCTGCACGTTCATCGCAACGTGCCGGGTGTGCTTGCGGAGATCAACCAGGTCTTCTCTGACCTCCACATCAACATCGCCGCGCAGTATCTGCAGACCCACGCAGATGTGGGATACGTGGTGATCGACATCGATGCCGAACACGCGGCCCTGGCGCGGGCCAGGCTGGCCGATGTTCCCGGAACCTTGCGCAGTCGGGTCTTGTTCTGAAAGGGCCCGAAGCATGAACTCATGGTCTGTCGGCGCGGTCCACGAAGGCGCCTGTCAGGTGCGGAACGTGAGGGGTGACCACGTCGGCAACCTGAAATGGATCCGGGGTGCGTGGAAGTTCAAGGCCATCGGCCATGACGAGGTGGGGGCGGTCGTTCCGGGCGGTGGGCCTCTGACCGACCGGCACAACACTGTGTTCGCCAGCCTCGACGTGGAGCAGATCAACAAGGTGCTTGGCAGTGCCTTCGATGCCCACCCGACAGTTCACGAACCCAACCTCTCCCCTGAGAGATAGATTCGTTCGGACGCGCCTTCGTTGGAGCCAGGGTGGCCAGGCTTCCCAGCGGGGCCAACAGACGGCAAAAAATTCAGGACTCCTCGGGTGCCCCAAGATGCGCCGGCCGCACGATGGTCACGGCCACCGGGCAGTGCTGCACCAGGTGATGCGCCACCGAACCCAGACCCCGCCCGACATCGCCGTCATCGTTGCCGC
>LNFM01014568.1_pt1 | contig 14025 bp, 17 predicted proteins | sample 596031 | NCBI WGS metagenome assembly LNFM01 (sample SAMN04254537, study PRJNA301005) | activated carbon metagenome | isolation source: dual media filters at the Ann Arbor, Michigan drinking water treatment plant | place: USA: Ann Arbor
AATAATGCATTGGAACCGCTATCCACCATCGCAAAGTTTTGCAGGCCGAGTCGCTTTGCAAAACCTTCTTCAAACTCTGTTACTTTTTTTCCAAAGCCCATCCACTGACTTTCCAGCACAGCAGATACATTGGCAATTTCTTCTTTGCCTACTTTTGAACCAAATACAGTTATCATATTGTTTTTTTAATTGACCAATCAAGATTCTTTATAGTCTCTTTTGCTAATTCCATTAAATAATAATCATCTACCGGAGCTACAATTGAAAAGCTATTTTTTTTATACCATTCTACCGCCGGATTTTTTGATAACACTTTGCAACGAATTGGCAGATCAGGAAAAACAGATGCGGCATACGCCAACATGGTTCTAAATACATCACTCATTGTAAAGGAGGCAGGTTCTATCTTCCGGGAGCGAATAATATTATAGGCATCAATACATCCCTCCTCTTCCAGTTTGCGAAAACCCATACAGCCAATCTTTTCCCACTCTCCCGCTGTTTTTTGTTCAACCACAAACATATAGTCGTTCTGCCGGTTAACAAAATTGCCATACCATTTCTCTTGTTGTTCCGGGGTGATGTCCTGGTTTAGAAAGAACGAAGTTTTATTATCATTTTTCCAGGTACGCAGGTTTTCAATATCCTGTTTGCCAATTGATCTTAACCGGAAGTCAGTATGACCGGTTAAAGATAAAATCAAATTAGAATTGTCCATTAGTTAGGTGAATTTTCGATGCCAAATTTTTTTAGACCGTCCCGATAACCGGCCCGGTAATAAGCACTTGTTAATAGGCCAAAGACGAAATTATGATTTCGGTTGCGCAATAGTTTATCTGCAAGCCTTGCATACAGCAATAAAAGTTTTCTGCCGGGCAATGATGCGGCAACGTTTTTTATAACTCCCCTCCATCCGCCGGTAGAAGTAGTATCCATTGTTCGTTTCAATTCCGCATATTTTGCCATCTCCGCTATAGAGGGATATTTAATAAATGCTTCAGCCGTTCCTAATCCATACTTATACTGTTGTATAATAAGCCAGTCCAACTTTAAATGATGATTATGAATAGCCACTATATGCCGGGCATGAAAAATTGGAATATTCTCCCGGTAAAAACGGGCAATCACTTCATGTTCTTCTGCGGCTGGCACTGTCAGATCATCCCGGTAAAAATAATCAGGCAGGTGTAGTTTCGCTTTGTTCACACATAATAATCCGCTGGTAATACCTTCTACTTGCTGATAGGACGGCTCTTTGGTGATATCATTATAACCATACAAATGCTGCGCAAACTTTTCCAACGCCGGAGATTGGTGTGTAATAAAAGGATAACTGCCGAAAATTACCGGGCCAATATTTTCTTGTTGTGCAAGAAATATTTTTTTAACCGTGTCTTCATATAATATTATATCATCGTCTATAAACAATACTATCGGTGATCTTGCTTCCCGGTAGCCCCGGTTGCGGGTAGCACCGATACCTGCATTTTTTTGTTGTAATAAACGCAGGTTGATACAAGCAGGTTTATCACCAACACTATTCAGTACATTTTCAACTGGCCTTGGCGAACCATCATCAATAATGATGAGCTCAATGGCAGAGAAAACAGTAAGATCACTTTTGAAAAGAGAATCTATTGTTTTAAAAACTTTATCTTCTCTATTGTATGACGAAATAACAATGCTTATATCAAATGCCGGGTTCATGCTTGCGTATCTTCCATAAACAATTTTAGCAACCGGGCAAATATGGTATCCTGGTTATAATTTTCTTCAATATGCTGTTGGGCAGCCTGGCCCATTACATGCCAGCGGCTCCGATCTTGCCATACCTGTTCCATTTTTTCAGCAATATCCTGTACCTGCACAGTACGACTCAACCAGCCGGTTTTAGCGTACCCAAAGCCGGGCGGCCGCAAGCCATCGATTCGATCATGGCAAAGGGAGTTCCTTCTGCCAAAGAAGGCATCAGCAACACATCATTATCTGCAATTTCTTCAAACACATTCTCTGTATGCCTCTTAGTTATTATGCGGTCGCTGTTTAATCCGTAATAAGCAACTAGTTTTTGCAGGTAAAATTCTCCAAACTCAGAAACGCCGATAAAGCTTAATTGCCAATCCCGGTCATTCCACTTCTGATCTGCAAACAATTCCAGTAATAAATGCTGGGCTTTGTCTTTTGGTGAAAAGCGTCCCAGATTAAAAAACTTTGCCATGCCATTGACAGCAGTAGTTTTATTAAGTCCGGTAGTTTTTACTGTTGCAATGGTAGAGGCCGGCAACGCATTTACTAAATGCACTGCATTTGAAAGTATTTTACTGATTCCTCTTTCTAATGACCGTCGATTACGTTCGGCAATAAAGATGAATCGTTTGGCCGACGTTGCAACTTCTGTAACAATATCGATTTGTTGTGCAGACGAAAGAAAAAAATCCTCATCGCCATGCTGCAAAATAAGAGAATAGGGTATGCCCTGTTTTTTACAAAGCTGAATAGGATAAGCAAGATCTTCCAGATCGGCCAGTGCAGCTACGCTAAACCATACCAGGTCATACTTATCATTTTTTATTTTATCGTACCAGGGCAGTGTCCGACTATTTCGGCCACTTACTTTATCTCCGATGCGATACAAATTACGCCGGGTAAAACTTACATTGAAATGTTTATAAAATTCAAACTTCACTAAATTATCTGCTATAGCTGCTGCTTTCTTTCTTGTTACAGGACTATCAGCAAGGCAAATATGAAAACTAAATGCTTCTTTTACCCTGCTGTCTTTAACGAAGTCGTACCAAAAATTTTCAGAGCCTGCCCAGAAGGGATAAGGGTTAAGGGTACTGAAAAGAAGGACTTTTTTTGTTCGCTTACCAGAAGTTATGTTCATCTGCAATCTAAAAATTATTACTTGTTTCCTGATAAGAGTTTATAAAAAGGTTTTATCCATGTAAACGGCACTCCCAACGAAGCGATCTTATATAAAACCAGGTTTTTAAATCCTTTATTATACTCATATTTTTCTTTTAGAAAAGCTGCTGCCTTATCACCTTTTCTTTGGTAAACAGCTAAAGCATATTCATTGAAATTCTTTGCAATGCTTTGATCAATTTCGCTATTGATTCCTTTGTACTTGGAAACAATTTCTAGAATAGAATTTAAATATTCTACTCTCTTAACAGTAGTAACTGAATTTGTATGCTTTCTATGTACACCCAATATATTGGCGGTGGGTATAAAATTTAATTGGTTTTTAATAAGTTTTAAGTTCATATCTAAATCCTCAATCACTAAATTCTCATCCCATCCTCCCATTGCTTTAATCACTTTAGTTTTATACATCAGTGTAACAGCAGGGATTCTATTATGTGAGATAAGTTCGCCTAATATCTGGATATGATCTTTTTTATAAAAAAGATTGTCATAATATTCAAATTCGACTCCCATCATTTTATAATAGGAGTTTAAAAGCTTTGCACCACTTTCATTTATTATTCCCGCATCGCTAAAAGTTGCTGCTACTTTATCGGTAGAATTTTCAAGTGTTGCAACTTGTTTGGAAATACGATCAGAACTAAACATGTCATCCGAGGCGATAATACATAAATATTTGCTCGTAGTACTTATAGATTTTAAAAATAAATTACACCCCTTGACTATTCCTAAATTTTCGGAATTCTGAATTACTTTGACTGGATATTTAGCAACTTTTATCCATTCTAAAATCAAACTCGAACTATTGTCTGTGGAACAATCATCTACAATTACAAGTTCTATTGATTTATAGCTCTGTGAATTAATACTATTTAATGTATCTCTTATAAACTTACCGTTGTTATACGACATCACAGCAATTGATACAAGAGGTTCATTATCTATCATAAAACTTCCGAATTTTTTCTGCAACATAATTAACGTCCTCATTTTGCATCCCAGGCCAGATTGGTAAACTAAGGCAAGTATCTGCAATTTTTTCAGCTATCGGAAAATCGCCGCTCTTAAATCCGAGATGATTGTATGCCTTTTGTAGATGAGGAGGTACTGGATAGTGAATTAAAGTTCCAATACCATGCTCTTGTAAATATTTTTGTAACTCATCTCTTCTTTCTGATCTTATTACATATAAATGATAGACATGAGTAGCTTCTTTAGCTATACTTGGCAAAACAATTTGAAAAATATTCTTTAAAGCTTCGTTATACCATGTTGCAATTTGTTGCCGTTGCTTGGTCCATTCCGGGAGGTATTTCAATTTTACACTTAGAAATGCCGCCTGTATTTCATCTAAACGCATATTGAAACCCACTACTTCATTATAGTATTTCTTTTCAGAACCATAGTTCCGCAATACTGCAATTTTGTGAGCAAGATTTTTGTCATTAGTGGTGATTGCACCTGCATCTCCCAGAGCACCCAGATTCTTTCCAGGATAAAAACTCGTACCATTAATATGCCCCCAAGTGCCTGTCAATTTTCCGCCATAAGCTGACCCTTGTGATTGTGCATTGTCTTCAATCACAAATAGATTATTTTTTTCAGCAAGAGCCATAATCTCCTTCATTTCGCAGCACTGACCATATAAATGAACAGGCATAATTGCTTTTGTTCTTCCTGTAATTGCTTTTTGGATGTTGGCAGGATCAATATTATAAGTAGATATATCCGGTTCAACCAATACTGGGTTTGCACCAACATAGGATACAGCTAATAAGGTAGCGATATAAGTATTGGAAGGAACTATTACTTCATCTCCAGCTCCTATATTCAATGCCTTTAATGAAAGATGCAGGGCATCAAGGCCATTACTTACTCCAATACAGTTTGATACATTATTATAGTCGGCATATTCCTTTTCAAATTGCTTTACACTGTCGCCAAGGATATACCAGGCTTTATCAAAAAAGCTTTCAAATGCTTCCAGTATTTCCTGCTTAACAGCCTTATTAGTTTCGTTGAAAGAAAGAAAAGGAATCTTCATTTTATTTTTTTGAGACCTGGCGGGCTGGGTTCCCTACCCATGTGGTGCCATCAGGAATATTATGTAATACTACAGCTCCGGCACCAATCATCGCATTTTCGCCAATTGTGATGCCTCCCATAATAGTTGCATTAGCGCCAATTGATGCTCCTTTTTTTATAACTGTTTGTTTAAATGCTTCGGGATACGATTTTGACCGGGGATAAATATCATTGACAAAGGTGGCATTGGGTCCAATGAATACATTGTCTTCAACCCTTAAACCATCCCACAAAAAAACACCGGCTTTTATGGTAACATTATTCCCAATCACCACATCGTTTTCAATAAAAGTGTGGCAATTAATATTACAATTGCTGCCAATAACAGCACCGGGAAGTATGATTGCGAATTGCCAAACCAATGTGCCTTCACCTATACTTGCAGACTGCACATCAGCTGTTGGATGTATTTTCAATGTCTTTAAACTTTTTAAATGCGTCGTAATCTCTTATATAGTCATCCTCCTTAAATATATCTGAAGCAAGACATAGCAAAACTGCTGAATGAGAAAATTTTATTTCCCTCCAAATTAGTTTTGGAATATACAAGCCCATGTTTGGCTTGTCTAAAACTATTTTTTGCTTATTTGAGGTAGTATCTTCTATATTGAACTCAATAACTCCTGCCACAGCAAAAATCAACTGTTCTAATTTTTTGTGAGCATGTCCGCCTCTCTGAACTTCATTTGGTGTGAAATATGTCCAATATGCTCTTTTAATGGGGAAAGGAACATTTTTATCATATTCAGCAACTGAAATAAATCCTAAAGAAGAAGATCCTATTGTTGGAAACTCTATGATCCTGATTCCTGACATTGCATTAATTCTTTTTTATAAGGAAGATTCATTTATGTTAAATCTCTGTGCCAATCTGAAATATTTGATCTTATTACTGTTGCCGGATTTCCGGAAATCAAAGATCTTTCCTCATACGTCCCTTTTAATACAACAGAATTAGAAGTCACTATAGAATTGTCTCCGATGTGTACCCCTTTTAAAATCTTTGCTCCCACACCAATCCACACATGGTTACCAATGATTGTATCCATTACCGAACTTTTCCCATCAATTTTATGCCAGTCGCAATCCGTCAAAAAAGTATCCCATGCTATAATGCAATCTTTACCAATCTCCAGATTCTTATTTACCAGAATTACTGAATTTGCAGTAATGCCTGAACCCGATTCATTTTCTTTACCTTGTAATGTCAAACGTCCGTTTTCAGAAACAGATATTTTTATATTATTGCCCAAGATAAAATCTCTTTCGACAGAAAGAGTAGCCTTATTGGCTAATATTATTGAGATAACACCACTTCCCTTTAACCAAGGATCAAAAATTAAAGATTTTTTAATAGTAAATTTTGCTCCTTTACCTTTTGTGATCAGGACCTTTTGATATCTAATAAATGTTATTGCTGGAAAAACATTGTAATCATCCACATAACGGATAGTGATATAAGCAGAATAAAACCAAAGCAGGGGTTTTCTTCTTAAATAATATATACTGTACTTCCTATTTATTTTTTTTAACCAATTGAGCATATACCTATAAATTTTGACTTATTAAGTTAATTTATAAGGACCTTTATAGGACACATCATAAGAAAGTCTGGGACGTATAACTCCAGGCATAGGAAGGCTGTTTCCTGCAAGTACTTCATTCATAACTTCAAATTGTATAACATCACGAATAAAGAGAAATACAGTGCTTAAGTTTTGAGCAAAAATCAAAGTAAATTTATAAGACCCTGCATTTAGTAAATGTTCTGGTATTGTTGATTTAATAGTATAAACTCCCTTTGCAGAAGAATTATTTTCACATACCCAATGACCATGATGAAAAACGACTGTTTCATCCATTGTTCTAAGCTCAAATGTAACTGCAAGATTCTTATCAGGGTTATTATTATAAAACTCTAAATTAAACTCTACTCCAGAAGAAATAGAAAGTAACTCCCCGGAAATCGGCCTAATATCAAATCTAAGGATCCGAATATGCTCGTTGCCAATTGCATCATTAAGTTCCCCTTTATGTACAATACCAGAATTAGCCTTGTCATCATTCTGATAAAAATTTACTGCTTCTAAAGCTGACCCTATAAAAGTAGTTTGCCCCTCTCTTAACATAATTCCAACTGTGCAAAGTTGTTTTATGGCTGCCATATTATGGCTTACAAAAAGAACTGTTCTTCCTTCTTTTCCAGTTACATCTTTCATCTTTCCCAAACACTTTCGCTGAAAATCCATATCTCCAACAGCAAGTACTTCATCCACAACCAGAATCTCTGGTTCAAGATGCGCAGCTACTGCAAACGCAAGCCGTACATACATACCACTGCTGTACCGCTTAACTGGAGTATCCAAAAATTTTTCCACGCCACTAAAATCAACTATCTCATCAAACTTACGTTTGATTTCTGCACGGCTCATACCTAATATGGCCCCGTTTAAAAAAATATTTTCCCTCCCTGTCAGTTCCGGGTGAAACCCGGTTCCCACTTCTAATAGTGATGCTACTCTTCCGTTTAATTCTATACGTCCGGTTGTAGGCTCAGTAATGCGGCTTAGTATTTTCAATAATGTGCTTTTGCCTGCGCCGTTTCTTCCAATAATACCTACTGCTTCGCCTTGTTTTATTTCAAAATTCAAATCCCTGAGTGCCCAAAATTCTTCTTTGGCAGGTAAGCTATTCTTTTTAGCCTTTATCATCCCCTTTGCCTTACTGCTAATCACATCCCGTAAGGCAGTATATCCCCCGGCCTGCTCATGGGAAATGATATATTTTTTCCCTACCCCTTCTACTTTTATTATCGCATCACTCATATCAGCTAAGAATTGTTATTTTATAATTTTCTTTTGATGTAGTTCGTTAAGCAATTATCCCGGATTACAGATCAAATAAGATCAGCGAAGTTTTTTTCCATCTTTCTGAATTGGTAAATAGCCAGCCATACCATTACTATAATTACCGCTAATGAAATATAGAAAGGATAATGCAGTAAAGGATTCGGGGCATCTTTTACAATACACCAGCGAAATCCATCTATTACTCCCACCATCGGATTTAAAGAATATGCCCATTGCCATTTTTCCGGTATTTGAGAACTACTATATCCTACCGGGGAAATAAATAATCCAAACTGAACTATAAAAGGAATGATATACCGGAAGTCACGATATTTTACATTCAATGCCGTTAAATATAAGCCCGGCCCAAACGTTGCAAAAAAAGCCAGTATCCAGAAAAGGGGCATCATAAAAATTTCTGCCGGGGGCATGTATCCATATACCAGGAACAAGAGTAGTAATATAGCAAACGAAATAAAGAAGTCAATAAAACTGGTAATTACCGAACTGGCCGGGATGATAAGCCTTGGAAAATAAACTTTGGTAATAAGATTGGTATTACCAATCAGGCTGTTACTGCTTTCCGTAAGTGCATTGGAGAAAAATTGCCAGGGCAACAACCCTGCAAAAACAATTATTGCATAGGGTACGCTGCTATTGGTATCCATTTTTGCAACCTTTCCAAATACAAAGGTAAAAACGATCATGGTAAGCAAGGGCCGAAGGATGGCCCATAATACTCCCAGTACGGTTTGTTTGTATTTTACTTTTACATCTCTCCAGCTTAAAATATAAAACAACTCCCGGTACCTCCACAGATCTTTCCAATAGTTTTTTTCGGTGCGGCCCGGTTCTATAATTACACGATTACTCATAATTAAATTAGCTGATTAATTTTTCCAGGTACACACCGTAGCCGCTTTTGCCTAATGCTTTGGCTGTTTGTAACAACTGCTCTTTAGTAATAAATTTATTCCAATACGCCACTTCTTCAATGCAACCGATCTTAGTGCCTTGTCTTTTCTCAATAACCCGTACAAACTCACTGGCATCACTCAGCGAATCGAAGGTGCCGGTATCTAACCAGGCTGTTCCCCTGTCCAAGAGTGCCACTTTTAATGTGCCATTTTCCAGGTACACTCTGTTTACATCAGTGATCTCATACTCGCCTCTTGCGGAAGGCTTTAACTCTTTGGCGATCTTTACTACACTATTATCATAAAAATATAAACCCGGAACGGCGTAATTGGATTTGGGTTTTGCTGGTTTCTCTTCTATACTTAACGCATTAAATTGTGCATCAAATTCAACTACCCCATAGCGTTCCGGATCAGCTACCGGATAAGCAAAAACATATCCGCCTTCTACATGGGCTAATTCTTTTAATTGCTTCCCCATCCGGCTGCCATAAAAAATATTATCACCCAGTATCAATGCTACCTTATCATTCCCGATAAAAGACTCGCCAATTACAAATGCCTGGGCTAACCCATTGGGCACTTCCTGTATTGCATATTCAAAACGACAACCTACCTGGCTGCCATCGCCCAGTAAACGAACAAAAGAGGCATTGTCTTCCGGAGTAGTGATGATCAGAATTTCCTTTATCCCCGCCATCATTAAGGTAGAAAGCGGATAATAGATCATTGGCTTATCGTAAACAGGCATTAGCTGTTTACTAATGGCTTTGGTTATTGGGTATAGCCTTGTGCCAGAACCTCCTGCTAAAATAATTCCCTTCATTTCAAAGTAGTTTTAATTTTTTTGCAACTTCTTTGCTGCAAAGAAGATAATTATAATAATCACTATGCGTAATTCTATCCACCTGTCTAACACCATTATTTTCATCAATGTTAAAATACAGGTAATCCATCCCTTCAACCAATGCATTTACTTTTGTACCAATTTCTTCGTTGAGGATTTCGATAAGCATGGTGGGCTTAAATTTATTTAAATACTCTCCAAAACCTTCCAGCACTTCGGGTTCATGTGTTTCTACGTCAATCTTCATTAAATCAATTCTATCCAGGGCTTGCTCCTGAACAAACTGTTTTAACGTTATGGTTTCAATTTTACATTCTCTTACCTCTTTTGAAGGTGCTTGCAAATTTTTATTGACTGTAACAGACAAAATATGATCGTCTGTAGTATCATAAATTACCGCTTCACCAGTGTAATTGGAAACCGCCTTTTGATAACATTTAATATCGTACTGATTCAGGCTACAGTTCTTGCTGAGCTTTTCGAAAACTCTTGCTACCGGTTCAAATGCAAATACGGAAGCTGCAGGACTAATTGTTTTGGCTACCAATGAATAAACACCGGTATTAGCACCAACATCAAATATTACTTTAGCATTCCTGCAAAGTTGTATCCATAACCCTATAGAAACCTTTTCCCACCCATTCTTTAACCCTTTCCAAAAAAGTTCATTTTCAATTTCGTAGCCATAATGCATTATTTGAAAAGAATTCCCTTTATCAACCTGCACCTGGAACTTACCTTTAAAATATAAATGCTTATATATTTCATGAGACGGTGTACCTAATTTTTTAACCAGATTAAAAATTGGCTTTTTAAAAGGGATAATGGCGTATGCCTTTTTAAGTTTTTCTTTAATCATTAAAGTGTTTATTCAAAAAAAATGGATTTCTTAAATCCCCTTCATCAATTAACCTCTATTGGCATATTGTTCTCCATAATATTGCTGATACTCACCAGACGTTACATGCTTTAACCATTCAGTATTTTCTAAATACCAATCAATAGTTTGTGCCAATCCTTCTTCAAATGTTACCGAAGGTTTCCAACCCAACTCTTTATTTATTTTTGATGCATCGATCGCATATCGCCTGTCATGCCCCGGTCTGTCTTTTACATACGTAATTAACGCCTCACTGGTGCCCGCTGCATTTCCTAGTTTTTCATCCATCAATTTGCAAAGCAGTTTAACGAGATCAATATTCTTCCATTCGTTAAAGCCGCCGATATTATAGGTGTCACCATTTTTTCCTTTATGAAAAACCAAGTCAATAGCTACTGCATGGTCTTTTACAAATAACCAGTCCCTTGTATATTGACCGTCACCATACACCGGCAATGGCTTTTTAGTAATAATATTATTAATGAACAGCGGAATTAATTTTTCCGGAAAATGATAAGGCCCGTAATTGTTAGAACAGTTGGTGATAACAACGGGCAAATCAAATGTATCATGGTAGGCTCGTACAAAATGATCGCTGGAGGCTTTGGATGCACTATAAGGTGAATGCGGATCGTATTTTGTTTCTTCGGTAAAAAAGCCTGTTTCACCCAATGCGCCATACACTTCATCGGTAGATACATGGTAGAAGCGGTTGAGGGTTGAGTTGTTTGGAGTTGAGGGGTTGAGTGTTGTACTCCATTGTTGCTTGGCTGCATTCAACAGGTTCACAGTTCCTATTACATTGGTATAAACGAAATCCAACGGCGAGAGAATAGAACGATCTACATGACTTTCTGCTGCCAGGTGAATGACCCCATCCGGATTATATTGTTTGAATACTCTTTCTAATTCAGCAGTATCCAGAATATCATTTTCAATATCACGGAGATTTTCGAGATTACCTGCATAGGTTAATGCATCAAGATTGATGATTGTGTATTCGGGATATTTTGTAACAAACAACCTTACTACATGTGAACCGATAAATCCGGCACCGCCGGTGATGATGATTGTTCTGGACATTTATGTATGGATATTATTTAATAAACAATGGTCAAAACTGCCTGATGAAAAATGAAAGCCTCTCGTATCTTGTCTTGCCGAGGAACGAGGCATCTGCCTTACAAGACTCCCGTCACCCCTCTTTTCTATGAAACATATTATCCGGTGGCCATTTTCCACAAACTTCCTCATTCAGAAACTTCCAGTCAGGATTAAATTCATTTATTAACGCCTCTTTCTTACTCATTCGCCAGCCTTTGATTTCCTTCTCTCTTTCAATCATATTGTTGATATAGGCTGAAACCTCATAATAAAGCAAGTAATAAGCATGATATTTACCTGCAAAAAAAACAGGGTTCCCACTTTGTAAATAATGCTCCACCAAACGCTGCGGGAGATTATTTGTGACTCCTGTATAAAGTACTTTTTTATTGAGATTTGTTATTATGTAAACGTAATATTCTCTGTTGTTTAAAAACATGAGCTGCTGTTAATTGCCCGATAGTATAGAAAAATACCGATTATTATGGGAGACCCCTCCTGCGTCGGGGTGACAAAGTCAAGATTGACACTTTTCCTTTATCAACTTCCGGCCTGTGCTTCCCGCTTGCTATACCATTGAAATGTTTTCTTCAACCCTTCCTTTACTGTAATTAGTGGATCGTATCCCAATAATTTTGTTGCCTTATCAATATTTGCCAGGCTGTGTTTTACATCACCTTTTCTTTCGGGGCCATGTATCGGTTCAAGACTACTATTAGCTTCCATTTTCAACCCGTTGAATAATTGAAGCAAAGATGTTTGTTCGCCACAGGCAATATTGTACACCTGGTTAACGGCTTCTTTATTATCGGTGAACAAGGAAAGAATATTAGCCTGTACCGCATTGGCAACATAGGTAAAATCCCGGCTGTGACTACCATCACCATTAATGGTTGGCGGTTTGTTTTTGATCAATGCCTCTGCAAAAAGTGGTATCACTGCAGCATAAGGCCCGTTGGGGTTTTGCCTTGGACCAAAGATGTTGAAATAACGAAGACCTATCAATTCGATATTGTATAAATTGGCATACACACCTGCATACAACTCATTTACATATTTAGTAACGGCATACGGCGATAGTGGTTTGCCAATTACATCTTCTAGTTTAGGTAAACCCGGATGATCTCCGTAGGTGGAGGAACTGGCTGCGTAAACAATTCTTTTTACACTATGCTCCTTTGCCGCTGTAAAAATATTAAGCGTACCAGTAATATTCACCTCGTTGGTAGTAAGCGGATCGTTAATAGAACGGGGAACGGAACCTAATGCAGCCTGGTGAGAAATACGATCAATACCTGCACAGGCTGTTACACAAGTTTGATAGCTTCTTATATCGCCTTCAATGAATTCAAACTTTTTATTGTCTAAAAAAGAATTGATATTCTGCAAAGAGCCGGTAGCAAGATTATCCAACACTCTTACAAATGCTACCCTCTCATCCTGCAACAAAGTTTCAACAAGGTTGGAACCAATAAAACCGGCACCCCCGGTTACCAATACTCTCATATAAATTTAATCTGTATTATTTTTTTTAGATTTCTTAAAGAAACGACGGAAGTCGAGCCATGTTAAAGCTCTATCTAAAAAGTTCTTTGGAGGATGTTCTTCTTCATAATAGCTTCCATAGCCGTAACCATACCCATAACCGTAGCGGCCATAACCATAATAACCATATCCTGCCTTCATTTTCACATCATTGATGATGATGGAAACTTTAGGTAATTTTTTCTCCTGGTAAAATTCATCGATCAGTACTACTTGTTTTTTAAACGTATGCCCTTGCCGTACTAAGTACAAAGTAGCATCTGCAAATTTGCTTAATGTTTGCGCATCACTTACCATACCCACCGGTGCTATTTTTTAGCCAGGCGAACATTTCATCCACCTTTGCTCCCAACAAAAGTTCGGATGGGTTAGGAGGAATAGGCCCGCAGGCAAGTACATATAAGTTCTCCTGGTCAGGTACAAGAGAGATTAACTCTTGCAGTTTTTCTGATTTGCCTACGAGGTAATTGGTAATACCCGGTCTTTTCGACATTTCCAGCCCGGATAATACTTTAGGCTTACGGATATCAAACTCCAGGATCACTGTTTTTTTACCCGCTAATGCTAATACTGCTCCTATATTGGTACTTACAAATGATTTCCCTTCGCCGCTATATGAAGAGGTAATGAGCAGGGTAAATTTATCAGCCTTGCCAATGATATATTGAAGATTTGACCGTACAATCCTGAATTGCTCCGCCACCATGCTGCGAGTAGTTTTATTTACCATCAGCACTTTATCTGAGTAAGAGTGGCCGATTTCTCCCAGTATGGGAGCCGTAGTTATTTTTTCAATATCAAAACGGGTACTTACTTTATCATTTAATACCTCACCGGCAAATACAAACAATGCAGGAATTGCAAGAC
>LNFM01009591.1_pt1 | contig 14023 bp, 20 predicted proteins | sample 596031 | NCBI WGS metagenome assembly LNFM01 (sample SAMN04254537, study PRJNA301005) | activated carbon metagenome | isolation source: dual media filters at the Ann Arbor, Michigan drinking water treatment plant | place: USA: Ann Arbor
CGACCGCGCCGAGGGCGCAGAGCGGCGTCTCCAGCTGGCCGGAGGCCGGCACGTAGTCATAGAAGGGCACGGCGCCGAGCACCGGCTCGAGCACGGCCTTGACCGCGGCGCCGACGGCAACCTCGGGCGACATCAGGGGGTGTCCTCGCGCACCTCGGGGGCCGCGCCCTCGGGGACCGCGGCCGGTCGGCGACGCCGGGAGGATGCGGGCTTGATCTCCTCCAGGGCACCGACGGCCTTTAGCCGGTCGATATGGCCCTCGGGCGCCGTCTCGTCGTCGACGATGTCGCCGACGCCATAGGCATAGTCGGCCTTGACGGGACCGGAGAGGCTGCAGGCACGGGTGACGCGGTAGCGCATGGGCGGGTCCTCAGGCGTTGAAGGATCCGGCGAGCTGGTCCAGCTCGCCTTCGAAGCGCCGGCCGGTGGCCTCCAGGACTTCGCGGGCCGTATCCCAGAAGAAGGGCTGTGCTTCGGTGTCGGAGGTGCCCCACTCGACGAAGGGCGCGTAGTCGACGTCCATCGCCTCGCGGATGGCGCGGGCCTCGACGAAGACGGTGCCGTCGGCGACGCGGGACGTGGTTCCGCGCTCCAGGCGGAATGTGTCGTCCGGCCCCCGCTCGCGCATGAGGCGGACCATCTCCGCCGCCGCCAGATCCTCGCCACGGCGGGCGATGGACTGGACGGCGCCGGCGAGGCGCTGCATCTGCACGACGGCATCGACGACGCCCAGAATGCCGGCGACGGCGACCGCGGCGGGCACGTTGGGCGCGGCGAACATCACGGCGCGGGCCGCGAGACCATAGATGGCCATCGGAAAGCCCCTCAGGATCCCGGCAGGCGCCCGGGCGCCTCGCGCTTGGCATAGACGGTGCGGCGACCGTTGGACCGGTTGCCCGGCTCGATCGTCAGCATGCGGTAGCTGTCGCCCTTGAACTTCAGGCGATCGTCGATCGTCAGGGTCCGGACGGCGCCGAGGTCCCGGAAGGTGATGATGAGGTCACAGCGATCGACGGCGACCTGCCCCTCCTGCGCCGTGGTGCCGCGGTCGGGCCTGACCGAGGCCCAGACGGTCGCCAGCAGTGCCGGCTCGCCGGCGCGCTTGCCCATGGCCGTCGCGACCGTGGTGCCGCGCCAGATCTCGACGCGGTCGCGGAGGGCGCCGATGATGTCGGTCATGGTCAGACGCCGGTGCGACGGAAGGGGGCGAACAACGCCTCAACGGCCGGGGGCTCACCGCCCGGATTGGAGGCACCGCGGTTTTCGTAAAGGTGCGCAGCCCGCATCATCACCGCGAGCACGAGTGAGCCCGGCACGCCGACCAGGCGCTCCGCGACCGTCCCGGTAACCGGGCCGAAGCCGGCCGTGAAGGTGATGCGCCATGCGTCGGAATCTGTATCCGCCACCGGCCAGGCGAGGCCGCTCTTCGGCCTCACCGTCGCGCGTCCGGCGTCCCCGGTATGACCGACGCGCCAGAGCCAGACGGATCCATCGACCTCGGAATAGGAGCCGGACACGAGGCGCTCCACCTTGGTCACTTGTACGACCGGTCCGAAGCCGAGGGCAAAGACCCCGCCGGGCCGGCTGGGCCCGGCGGCGTAGGCCTGGAAGGTGCCGCCGACCACGGCCTGATTGAGCGAACCGTCGCGCCCGTCCACCGTCCCGACGGCCGCCGCCAGGAAAGCCCCCAGCGTCGCGTCCTCGGTGGTGTCCGAGGGGTCGATCCGGAGGTGTTCCTTGAAGGCGGACAGCGAGACGAGCTGGAACGCCGCGTCGTCCGGGGCCGGCAGCGTGCGGACGTAGCGCATGGTCGATCAGACCGTGGCCGGGCCGGTCAACGGCAGGCCCTTCACGACCACGGCCGAGATCGGGGTGCCGGCGCCGTGGGTGCCGGAGAAGTCGGCGAGCAGCTTCAGGTAGCGCTTGTTGCCCACATAGCCGATCTCCTGCACGGTGGCGGCGGCATGGGCGGCCGTCAGGGAACGGACGATGCCGTTCGAGATGGATGAGGGCGCCAGCGCATCCTTGATGAGGTCGGCCTCGGCCACGTTGGCATAGGACGAATCGTCGTCGGAATGGGTGAGGACAAACTCGATCTTGTTGGTGCCGGTGAAGGTGATGCCGCCGATGCCGACGGACAGATAGATCGACGCGCCCTGGTAGGCGAAGAGATCGACCGCGGCAGGCGTGTTGTCGGCGGAGAGGGTCGCCGCGCCGATGAGAACGGCGGGCTTGGTGTCGGATGCCATATCGCGCATGGCGGTCTCCTGGAGCGAGTGAGGACGAGGGCAGGGAACGGGCGGCCAGCGCCGCCCGTTCGGTTCGCGACATGTGAGGGGGGAGGACGCCGTCAGGACGCGGCGTTGACGAAGAGCTTCACCGAGCCGCCGACGTCGACATAGTTGCCGCCGGAGCGCAGCCAGGCGAGGAAGCCGACCTGACCCTTCTTGGTGTAGGGCGAGTCCGTGAAGCGGAAGATCTCCATCTGCATCACGTCGCGGATCTTGTAGTAGCTGAAGTCGCCGAAGGCGATCGACTTGGCGCCCGCCGCCATGACCGCCATCGACTGGTTGATGGTGATGGGATGGCTAAGCAGCCGGTCCGGCGCGGCGCCGCTGGCGCCGGGCACGAGCGTGTCGTAGCCGGGCACGAAGATCGGGCGGGACTGGCCGTCCTTGATCTTGCGGAGCACTCCGACCGAAGCGTCGTTCATCATGAAGCGGCAGTTGCCGCCCTGGCGATAGGCCGGGTCGACCGAATGGACCAGACCGACGAGGCTGTCATAGGTGACGGCCGTCACCTGCGACGAGCTGTTGGCCGCCGTCACGCCGGTGCCGGCGGCGGTGACGATGCCGTTGGGTTCGTTGGTGCCGGTGCCGATCGTGAACTTCTTGTTGGTGATGCGGCCGAGGCGGGTGGCGAGTCGCCCGCGGACGAAGGCCTCGATGTCCACGTTCGAATCCTGCAGCAGCTCGAAGGGCACGGTGATGACCTTGGAGGAGAACTTGTAGACCGGCAGGCCGACCGTGCCGAAGCTGGCATCGGCGTCGGTGGCGGTCTGGTTCTCGGCGATGATCTCGCCCTCCTCCGAGGTGCCGTCCGAGGTCGGGAAGGACATCGGATTGCCGGAGGTCATCTGCATGACCTCGGCGACCTCGCGCATGCCGCCGTAGGACTTCAGCGCGTCCAGCACGGTGCTGGCCACCTCGGTGGCGACGGTGTAGCCGCCCTCGGACTGGGTCGTGGTCGACATGGTGGCGCGGACGGCCGCCCAGTCCTCGGCCGAGAGCGCGCCGTCGCCACCGCGCAGCCACTTGGCATAGAGCGCGGCGCCGGGGGACTTCTTGTCCTTGGCCGTGCGCTCCAGGCTTTCGATCGCCTGGTGCTCGACGACGTCGCGGGCGACCCGTTCGTTGAAGTCGACGATGCGCTTGATCTGGGCATCGATCTGGTCGATCTCCGCCATGCCGGCGTCGTAGATGGGCTGGTCGGTCGCCGCGTTCCAGTCCTTCTTGGCGACGAGATCGGCGACCGTCTTGGCCGCCGCGGCGCGCTTCTCGCGCAGAGCCTGAATGCTCATGGTGTCAGTCCTCTTGGGTGATGAGCCGCGGGGCGGCGGTCTTCTGCTTTTGACGGCCAGCGGCGGTCAGGCAGTGCGGAGCGCCATGGCGGCGGCGTGGCGCCGGATCCGCATGGCGGTGTCGTCGGCCGCCATGTCGGCGGCGGGGGTGCCCTCCGGCGCCGGGGCGGGAGCCGGTGCCGGAGGGCGCTGATAGGCCGACAGGTTCCAGGCGGTGGCGGCGGGCTTGGCCGGCGCCTGCACCACCTCGTCGGCGAGGCCCTCGGCCAGCGCTTCCGCCGGCGTGAACCATGTCTCCGCCGCCATCAGCGCGGCATAGTGGGAGGTATCTCCGGCGCCCCGGGCCGCATAGGTCTCGGCGAGCGTGCCGTCGACCTTCTCCAGCAGCTCGGCGGTGGCCATCATCTCGTCGGCATTGCCCATGGCCAGCGTCCACGCCTTGTGGATCATCATGAAGGAGCCTTCGGCCATCACCACTCGACCGGCGCCGACGGCGACGAGGGACGAGGCCGAGGCGGCATAGCCGTCGACATGGGCGGTGATCTCGCCCGTGTATTCCCGCATCGCCTGGACGATGGCACGGGCGCCGAAGACGTCGCCGCCGGGCGAGTTGATGCGCAGCGCGACCGGGCCGGTCATGGCGGCGAGCTGGGCGGCGAAGCGGCCGGGCGAGACGCCGCCGAACCATTCCGCCTCCATGTCGGAGCCGACGATCATGTCGTAGAGCCAGATCGTGTTGCCCTCGGCCCGGAACGAGCCCTTGGCGGCGTTACTGGCGAGCAGGTTTACGAGGCGGCTGGGCTTCATTGCCGGTCACTCCGGTGGCGGCGCCACGCGGGGCGCGATTGAGGTAGGAGCGGATCTCGTCGGACGTCAGGATCGGCTCTTCGCCGGACCGGCCGAGGGCGAGGCGGAAGGCCGTGAACATCGACTTCATGTCGGCGCGCTCGAGTTCGAAGGTGTCGAACTCCAGGACCTTGCGGGCGGTGCGGAAGAGCTTGCGGTTCAGCTCGTTGTGGATCGACGCGAGGAGGCTGCCGAGGGTGTAGCGGACGAAGGTGATGCCCATCGCCTCGACGCCGGACCCCCAGGAGGTGTTCTTGTCGGTGTGGCCGATCATGTGCGGCGGGATGCCGTAGGCGCGGGCGATCTCCTCGATCTGGAACATCCGCGTCTCGATGAGCTGCAGATCCTCCAGCGGCAGGGTGATGGTTTTCAGCTCCAGCCCGTTGGTGAGGACCATGGGCCGGTGCGCCTTGCCGGCGGCCGAGCTGAGCTGCTCGTCCACCTGGGCGCGGAGGTCGGCAATCACCTCGGGCGACATCTTGTTGGCCGTCTGCAGGGCGAAGTCCGGCCGGGCCGAGTTGGCGAAGAACTGCGCCGAGTAGTTCTGGGTGGCGAGGGCCACCGACCCGGCCATGCGCAGGGAGTGGCGCAGCGGCGAGAGCGAGCGGACACCGTTGAAGCCGGGACCGGTGAAGTGGACCATGTCGTCCTGGTCGAGGACGATGCGCTTGACGTCGCCCTGCCGCGGCATGGGGATGGTCGGGTCCGGCTCGACGGCATAGGCCAGGCGCGAGCCGTCGGGATAGGGCGCGACGGTGACCCGCAGGGGGTGGATCGGCTCCAGGCCGAGGATTCCGCCGTTGGGGTTGCGCCAGATGCGCGCGAAGCCGTCGCCGTGCAGAAGGCGCGACTCCATCAGGTAGACCCAGCCGGCAGCGGCGGCCCAGCGCGGCGTCATCTCCTCATTGAGGATCCACCAGAGGGCGTCGTCATGGACCCGCGCCCGGTCGCCGTTGTCTTGCCGGGCATAGACGTTGAGCGGCAGGGCGGAGATGGCGCCGGCGACGAGATTGACGCAGGCCGAGATGGCCGTGACCGTGCGGGCCGACTGTTCGGTGACGACCGGCAGGCCGCCGGCGGCGCCGAACATCTCGCCCCAGATGGACGACCCCGGCACGATGTCCGGCAGGGGGACAGGGGCATGGTCGGCCCGGGGAGAGACCGGCATGTCGGCGGTGGGCGCCGCCGCGCCGCGGTTGAACGGCCAGAAGTTCACAGGATCACCATGGAGGGTTCGGGCTGCTCCGCCTCGGCCAGATGGGCGACCCCGAGCGCCATGATCAGCGCCACGATGTGGTCGATCTTCTCGGAGGCCTTGGCCTTGGATGGCTTGATGTTGCCGGCGTCGTCCTGCCGGTACTGCACGTTCTCGATGCCCCAGCGCATGACCGGGTGGCCGCCCGCGTCGAGCTGACCGGAGAGCGCCAGGCGCTCGAAATGCTTCGAGGCCGGCGACATGGACAGGAAGCCCTGCCCGAAGAAGTTGACGTTGAGCCCCTGCTCCAGGAGATCGACGCCGACCTGCTGTCCCTGGAACAGGCGGTCGACCGCGAGCATCTGCACGTCGAAGGCCGCGGCGTCGGCCAGCACCTGGGCGGTGATGGCGCGGTAGTCGACCGTGTTGCCCTCGGTCTTGATCAAGGGCGGATCGAGCGGCGGGCCGCCGTTGTGGCCGGGCCCGGGCGTCGTCCACCGGTCGTAGGGGACGCGCGCCACGCGGACGCGCTTCTCGACGTTGTCGCCGGGCACCCAGATGCGCGGCAGGATGACCCAGCGCTCGTCGTCACTCTCCGGCGGGAACACCCACACGAGCGCCGTGAGATCCTCGGTGGAGGAAAGGTCGAGACCGCCGAAGCACCGGCGACCGGCCATCTCCCTGGCGATCCGGGCCCAGCGCTCGGGATCGGGAGCACCCGCGTCCCACCGGTCCAGCGGGATCCAGCGCTTGGCGACACCCACCCACTGGTTGAGGTAGTAGCGCCGGAAGTCCGCCTCGAGCCGCGGGTTGTCCCGCGCCTTCTTCGCCTCGTTCTGCAGGAAGCGCAGCGTCGGCGAGACGCCGAGATTGGGGCAGGCCTTGCGCCAGGTCTCCTCCTGCGTCCAGTCGTCGTCCTCGCCGGCGGCGAAGATGACGACGAGCACGTCGGAGGCGTCCAGCGAGCCGTTCTCGATCGACCGGCACTGCTGCCAGACGTCCCAGCCGTAGCCCCTGCCCTTGAAGCCCCCGGTGGAGCAGAGCAGCTCGATCGGCTGGTCGCGCGCCGAGGTCGACTGGTGCAACGTGTTGTAGAGCTCGGCCGACGGCCATTCGTGGATCTCGTCGCCGCAGATGACCGAGGCGGAGAGACCGTGCTTGCCCGCGGCCTTGCCGGTGAGAGCCTCGAACTTCGCGAGGAGGCGCTCGCAGAAGAGGCTCTCCGCCTGGGTGGTGACGTACTTCTGGAGAGGCTTGGAGAGCCCCACCATGGTCTGCATCTTGCCCAGGACGATCTTCGCCTGGTCCTCGTTCGCCGCGATGCAGTAGCCCTGTCCGCCGAACTCCTCGTCCACCAGCCAAAACGCGAGGGCGAGCGCGGCAACGAACTCGCTCTTGCCGTTCTTGCGGCCGATCCAGAGGATCAGCTGGCGATAGAGCCGGGTGCCGTCCGGCAGCTTCCACCCGAACAGCAGGCGCACGATGCAGGCCTGCCAGAAGGCGAGGACGAAGGGCTTGTTACCCCAGCGGCCTTCCGTGTGGCGGAACCACTGCGGCCAGAGCCGCACCATGCGCTCGGCCACCTCCGCGTCGTACCAGGCGCCGGGCACCGCGGCCGACTTTGCCCATTCGCGGGCGACGAAGGCGAAGCCTCTGGTCTCGGCGTCGGCGAGCCAGGCCTCGGCCTCAGTGTGCGATCCGGCGGGCGGCGCCGAGGATGTCATTGGCATCGTCGCTCGGCTGCGGCGGTCCTGCGTCCGGCTTCTCGTCGAAGCCCGGCAAGAACGGCATGGCGCCGCCCCTGTCGCGATCCAGGCGGACCTTGGCGGCGAGGTGCAGGCCGAACTCGTCGGCGAGCGCCTTGGCGCGGCGATAGCAGGCGTCGCGCTGCCGGACTTCCGGGCGGTCGCGGATCATGGTGTCGCCGGAGACGGTCTTCACGCGCTGGGTCCAGCCGTGCTCGGCGAGGGCGATCACGGCGGCGTAGTAGTCGGCCGCCTCGATGCAGAACATGGCGAACGTGTCGCGGTAGAGCGTGTCGGACATGTTCCGCTTCGCCAGCTCGGGCGCGTAGTAGCGCCAGATGGCGAGCGCCGGCTTCAGCTCCTCCCGCGAGAGGACGGCCGGCGCGGCGAAGGGGTCGGTGGATTCGCGGGGCGCGTCGGCGAGCTGCTGCGCGAGTTCGAGGCGCTGCGTCTCGCGCTTGCGCCGCCGGCCCGGGTAGCCCTTCGCCGCCTGCATCCCAGGCGGGTCGGATCGGCGTGCCATAAAAAAACTTCCTGAGAATTTCGCGCCCGTTTTTTCGGTGTTGAAGGACCGGTCCCGAGCGAGATTCCGCTAGACTTTCGAGGCCCCCCTACCCCGGGCCTCCTGCCGCTGCTTCACCGCGTTGTGGCAGGTCTCGCACAACGCCTGGAACGGTCCGTCGAAGAAGCGCTCGGGATCGCCGCCATGGGGCACGACGTGATCGCAATGGAGCGGGGTGCGGACGGTATGAACGGCCCGGCACTCCGGCGTCTGGCACATCCAGTTGGCGTCGACGAGCGTCTGCCGCCTGAGGGCCTTCCACCTGGCCGTCTTGTAGAGCTTGCGCACCTCGCTCTCGGCGAGCCGCTGGCGATCGTATGCACGTTGGGCCGCGGCCGACGCCTCGATCTGGGCCTTGGTGCGAAAGGTGGCGGGCTTCATCGGCATCGGCAGCCCTCTGCCCTCCGGGCTCCCCGGCGGCGGGGGCTGGGGGGGATACCCTATGCTCTCAGAAACGACAAAGCCCGGCGCGATGGCCGGGCTCTGATCTCGTAGATGGCATCCGCACGGCGGGGTGAATCACACCCTCCGTTTCGCCGCCACCCTCGTCAACGTCATCCGGTCAAGCCGACCGGCGCTTGGCGATTCGAGCTACCTCGGTGCGGAAGTCCTGTTCCCCTCCAAGGATGCGCAAAAGGAGGGTGCAACGGCCCCTCCTGTCAAGCGTCTTGATGCGGGCGATGTGCCCATCGAAGGCGCCGCCCTTCACGGTCACCTCCTCATCCACCTGAAACGTCACGACATTCGGGCCCGCCGGCGCGTCCGGCATCGCCGACATCAGCCGCTCGACGAAGCCCGAGGGAAGCCGCAGCGGACGCCATTCCGGCGAGCCCGTCGTCAGGATCCGGGACACGCCGAAGGCCGAAGCGATTCGCGTCCAGGGGTCGCGCGCCACGTCGAAAGGCACCAGCAGGTAATGCGGGAAGATCGGCTTCTGGACGATCGCCGTCCCGCCCTGGCGGCCGGACCGCACCTCCACCGGCATGGTCGGCCCATAGGCCGAGAAGCCGAGCCGCGCGATGGAGCGGCTCGCCAGCCCTTCGCTCTGCGGCTTCGTCGCCACCACGTACCAGTCGAGCAGCCGTCCCTCGTCGATCATCCCGCCCTCGCTCACAGCCCGCTCGCCCTTGCAAAGTCGTCCAGCCCCTCGTCCCGCTGCGGCGCCGCCGGCGAGGCCGTCCGGGGCGGCCAGAGCGAGGGCATGTGCCGGCCCAGCCCCACCTCGTGCTTCGATCCGAAGGCCACCATGCGGCGGCCCTCGCGGGCCTCGTGCCGGGCCCAGGCCTCCCATTCCGCCGAGCCCTGCCTGACCCAAAACACGGCCGCCGCCGTGCCGTCGCGGCGCCCGGCGCGGACGTGGTCCAGCACCTGCCAGGCCTTGTCGCGCAGATAGGCCTTGGCCGTGCCGTAGCGCTTGCCCTCCCGCCGCATCTGCGCCCGCCAGTCGGCAAGCCGAGCTGCCGCGGCCTTGCGCTCGTCCGCCGAGAGCTTCGCCCAGATGCGCCTCACCACCTCGGGAAGGTCGCCGGCCGTCTTCGGCTCCCAGCCTGCCAGGAAGGCATCCGCGCCGCCGACGTCTGGGCTCCAGCCGTCCGGCTGCATCGCCGCTGGCCTCTGCCCGGAAGGCACCAGCGCTAGGGGCTGTCCCGCTGACGGCTCCGCCTTGCCCGCCGCACGCGAGGGGGTAAGGGGGATAGAAGGTTCACTTCCAGGTTCATCTATATGGGTGGGGGTCAAATCACCCCCACCCTGGGGGTGATTTGAACCCCTACCCCCGTCGTCCGGGGGGTGGGGGTGATTTGAACCCCACCCCTCTACATCTTGTGCCTCGGGCTCCGCCGGTTCCGGCTCGTCCGAAGCCCCGGCCACCGGCGGCGTCCAGCCGAGTTCGGCGGCCCGGGCGCGGGCGTCCTCGTCCACCAGAACGATGAGGAGCGAGGTGTCGTGGCTGCCGTCGGGCTTGAGCCGGCGCACGCGCGCCAGCAGCCCGAGCTGCTCCAGCTGGCGCAGCGCGCCCTTCACCCAGTCGACGCTGGCGCCATGGTCTTCCGCGAGCTTTCGCGGGCGCACGAAAGTATAGCCGGTGTCTTCGTTGCACCTGTCGGCGATGCAGACGAGGAGCCAGCGCAGGTTCGGCGCCAGCCCCTTGCCGAGCCTGCGCCCGGCCTCCATCGCCCACCCGGTGGTCTTCCAGCTCATGCCGGCACCTCGAACGGCAGCAGGCCCTCGGTTCGCGCCCGTACGGCGGCGGGGTTGATCCAGAGCACCTCCGTGCGAGGCCGCGCCCCATCGGCGAAGCTGGCGCGCTCGACCCGCATCCAGTCGCCCAGCGCGGCGTCGTAGAGGCCGTCCGGATAGCCCGACAGCACCACCATGCCCTTGAGGCCGCGCAGCAGCCCCAGGAGGGCCTCGTGGTCGGCGCGCGACAGCTCGTGGCGGTACATGCGCCAGGCCAGGTCGTAGCGGTTCCCCTGGGCGCGGGTCTCCGGCAGGTATGGCGGGTCGACGTAGTGCAGGGTCTCGGGCCCGTCATGCGCGATCATCACATCGCGTGCGTCCCGGCTTTCGATCACCACCCCATGCAGCCGCTCCGTGAAGGCGGAGAGGCAGCCGGGGTAGTTCCGCCAGTCGTGCGCCGGCGTGGTCCCAGACCGCGAGGAATTGGCACGGAAGCCCGTGGAGCGGTGGCCCTTCTCCTGGCTCGCATGGGCGTTCGAACCGAACCCCATGAAGGAGCGCACGATCAGCCGCCGCGATCTCTCGACGGGATCCTCCGCCACCTCATAGGCGAGCCGAAACTCGGCCCGGGCGAACGGCGTCAGCACCAGCGCCGTGCGGAGCTGCTCGGCCGTCGCCGGGTCCCGGAGCACGCGGAACAGCACCACCACTTCGTCGTCGAGATCGTTGTAGACCTCGCAATAGACCCTCGGCTTGCGCATCAGGACGCTCGCCGCGCCCCCGAAGGGCTCGACATAAACCCGATGGGGCGGAAAATGGCTGGTCACCCAGGGGGCGAGCCGCCACTTGCCGCCATGCCAGCGCAGAACCGGGCGCGCAGGGATGCTCATGCCGGCACGCTCCGCTGGTCTTCTTCCCCGCGCCCCAGCGTCGCCACCACATGGGCGCCGATGATCGCGCGCCGCTCGGCCGCGGAGAGCGCGAGCGCCGCCTCAGGGGTCAGCCCCGCGGCATGGAAGGCCGCCTGGGCCCGCCGGCGCCCGTGCATCACGGTGGTGTGGTCGCGCCCGCCCATCAGCCGGCCGATCTGCGGCAGCGACATGGAATAGAAGCTGACGCCCAGCCAGTAGAGTTCTGCCCGCGCCACCACCAGGTGGCGGCTCTTCAGGTGCGAAAGCAGCTCGGACGATGAAACGCCGATCTCATGGGCGGTCTGCCGACGCTGCAGCACGAAACGCGGCAGGGGGCCACCGGGCCGCTCTTCGATCAGCACGTCGGCCACGGCTGCGGCGCGGGTGGCCGCGTCGTCGAGCCCGTCGAGCTCCGCCCGCAGCGCGTCGATCCGCTGCCTCAGGGCCACCGCCTGCTGCCGTATCCTATGTCCCTCGTCGGGCCTGAACGGCCCCGTTGATCCAGACATCATCGCCTCCACGCGTAGACACGAAGGGGAGAGGGGCCGATCCGCCCCGGCATCATCCCGGCGGCCAGCAGCACGCGCTCCGTCGCGCCGAGATCGGCGAGGCCGTCGGGCTTCACCCAGGTCGGTGTGCGCGTCCCCTCCGCCTTGCCGGCGAGGGTGAGCGGGCGGATCGCCGCGCGGGCGGTCTCGGCATCCTTGAAGGCGGCCACCCGGATCCAGCCGGGCGAGCCGATCGCGGGCCCCATCCAGCGGAACAGCACCGGCTGCAGCGTCCAGCAGCCGGGCTCGGAGAGCGGCACGATCGCCCATTCGTTCCACACCTGCCCGCCGGTCACGCTCCGGCGATCCGGCGTCAGCAGGCAGGCGGTAAAGTGCTCCAGCGGCCGGAACGGGTGGATGGTGAAGCGCCGGCCGAAGGCGTGCTCCGCCGCAACCTGCGCCATCTCCGCCGAGGCGGTCACATAGCCGTCGAAGGCCGCGAGGCAGGCCGAGAGCCACCGCTCGGGATCGTAGTGGCCGTGTTCGAGGGTGGCCCTCATCCCCACCCCTCCCCGGCCATGCGGCCGATCGGCACGACGTTGTCGAAGCGGCCCACCTCGTCGCCCCAGGACACCCATCCGGGCCGGGTCTGGCGGGCGAAGATGTCGGCGCGGGCGGCGCCCGGGGTGCAGTCCTCCACCAGGGCGTAGAACTCGTCCGGCTTGCGGCTGTGCTCGCGCGCCAGCCCGTCCACGGCGGTTTCGGCGATCGCCTCCAGGAAGTTCGGAAACCGCGCCCCGTTCCACTTCGCACCACGGCGCGTGTCGCCCGGCGCCACGCCCATCAGGATCGGCTCGCAAAGGGTGCGGCTGCGATAGCCCGGGCCCCAGCGCAGCTTTCCCGTGCGAGTGCGCTTCGGCCAGATCGCGAAGCTGACGTAGCGCAGGCCCCAGCTCTTCAGTATCCCCATCTGCACGTCGAGCAGCGGGCCGGTGCCCCACAGCAGCATGATGCCCCCCGGCCGCAGCAGGTCGCCGAGGCGCAGCGCGGCGATCTCCTCCAGCGGCATGGTGCGGTAGTGAGCCTCCGGACTCTTACCGTGGCCGTTCGCCCCGCGCACCGCGAAGGGCCAGGGTGGGTCCGCCATAACCAGGTCGAAGGCGAAATGCGGCAGCCCGGTCGGGCTCATGGCAGGCTCCGGCATGCGATGTGCCTCAGGGGCGCAGAAGGAAGGCGAAGACGAGCGCGGTTGCCGCACCCGCGATGAGGAAGCCGAGCACCAGGCCGGGGCCGATCAGGCCCTCCGGCGGCTTTCGGGGCTCGCGGAACTGGGGGCCGGTCATGGCTCCCGCTCCCTCACCCAGTCCGGCACGGGATCCAGCACGGCCGCGAGGAAGGGCGGGCCGAACACCGCCACCAAGCGCAGCATGTGCGCGCCCGAGAGTTCAGAAGGCCCGTTCCAGGCCATGGCGTTGCGGATCGTCCCCTCCGGCACGCCGGTCAGGGCCGCCACGTACAGGTGGGGCTTCTGCCCCTCGAACCGCGCGCGCAGAAAGTCGCGGACCCCGCCCGGCTTCACACGCCCCGGAAAGTCAGCGGGATCGAATCGGGAGCCGGGCGGCGCGGAGGCGGGCGCGGCGGACGCGGACACCGCCGCGGTCATGGGCCGAGGATCGCCCACATCAATCACCTGAGGAGAGCCGACCATGATGCCCCGCCCAACCGCGCTGCCCACCAGGGCGCCGGCGAAGCTCGCCGCCACGCCGAGGCCCTCGCGCCCCAAGGCCAGGCCCTTCACCGTGAGCCATCCGCCGCTGCCATATGTCGGCCGGCTCTCGCTCACCGCCTTCGAGCGCTTCTGGATCGCGCGCTTCCCGCTCATGCGGCCTCTCCCGAAAAAGCGGCCGGCGCATCGTCGGACGCGCCGGCCGAAGGGCCCGCCGCAGGCTGCAATTCGGTCTGGGGAGCGGCGGGGAGAGGAACGGCTGCCGGCCAGACGGCCCCGGCCGGCCAACGGCCCGCGAACCACGCGAGAGCGGCCTCCGCACGGCGCAGCGTCAGCGACGCCGCGCCCGACGCCACCGCCGGCAGCTTCTTGGAGTCATCGAACACCCGCGACGAGACCACCGACAGGTCGACCTGTTCGGCATCCGCATAGGCCCGGGCAACGGCAAGGAGTTGGTCCGTGAACAGCATGAGCGCATATGGAGGTAAATCTACCTCTCTTGTCAACGGCAAATCTGCCGCTCGTCCGTGTCTGCCGCGTCGGTTATTCTACCGAACTATGCAAGCTGAAGAAATCCTTCAACGAATCGACACGCGGCTGTCGGAACTCGGACTGTCCGCAGCGGAGGCTTCGGCGCGTGTCGCAGGCCACAAAGATCTACTCCGCAATTTCCGGCGCAGCACCGAGCGCGGCTCAGATACGGGGCTGAGCATTCCAGCGGCCGTCGAGTTGGCCAAGGTGCTGGACGTCAGCGTCCAATGGCTGCTGACGGGAACCGACGCGGTGGAGACG
>LNFM01028010.1_pt1 | contig 14022 bp, 14 predicted proteins | sample 596031 | NCBI WGS metagenome assembly LNFM01 (sample SAMN04254537, study PRJNA301005) | activated carbon metagenome | isolation source: dual media filters at the Ann Arbor, Michigan drinking water treatment plant | place: USA: Ann Arbor
CGATGTCGGCGATGTCGGCCAGGAAAATCTGCGCGCGCAGGATGCGGGATTTGTCGCTGCCAGCCTCCAGCAAACGCTGTTGCACCTGCTCCAGCACGTCTTCGGTCTGGCCCCGAATGTCGGCATCGCCGCGCTCGGGCACCATGCCGGCCAAATAAACGACACCGTTGAACACCGCCGCTTCGCTGTACCGCGCGGCCACGCCAACGCGTGAGATGTGATGGCTCATGACTTTTTCGCCCCCAGCTTGCTCTCTTTACCGGCCATCAGTCGATTGATGTTTTCAGCATGCCGGTAGATCAGCAGCATGCCCACGGCCACCAGGCTCAGGACCTGCACCCCGGGCGCGTCCCACGCCACGCGGTGCCCGAGCAGAAAAAACGCCGGCGCGAACACCGCGGTGACGATGGAGGCCAGGGATGAGTAACGAAAGAACGCCGCGATGATCACCCAGGTGGCCAGCGCCGCCAGCCCCAGCCAGGGCTGGAAGCCGAAGATGACCCCGGCCGCCGTGGCCACGCCCTTGCCGCCCTGAAAGCGGAAGAACACCGGGTACAGGTGGCCGAGAAAGGCCGCAATGCCCACCAGCGCCACGGTGCCATCGCCCAGTCCGTGGGCCTCGCCCCACCACTTCACCGCCACCACCGGCAACCAACCCTTGAGCGCGTCCAGCAGCAGCGTGATGACCGCGGCGGCCTTGTTGCCCGAGCGCAGCACGTTGGTGGCACCGGGGTTCTTGCTGCCGTAGGTGCGTGGGTCGTTCAGGCCCATGAAACGGCTCACGAGCACAGCAAACGAGAGTGAGCCGATCAGGTAGGCGGCCAGGGTGGCCAACAGGGGATACAACAATGACAACAGAATCTCCTCGGTGGTTCGGGCCGCGCTCTGCGGGGCGACGCCGGCCTATTCTGCCAGCGCGCATTCGACCGGCCGGGCAGCCAGCGGACCGCTGAGCACGGCCGGGTCGAGGCCCACCAGGTAGCCCCGGCGCCCGCCGTTGATCCAGATCCTGGGCAGCGTCAACACGGACGTTTCAACGAACACGGGCATGGCGCGTTTCAAGCCGAACGGTGAAGTGCCGCCGACGAAGTACCCGCTGTGGCGGTTGGCCACCTCGGGCTTGCAGGGCTCCACCGATTTGACGCCGATCTGCCGCGCCAGGTTCTTGGTCGACACGGTGCGGTTGCCATGCATCAGCACCGCCAGTGGCTTGGCGGACTCGTCCTGCATGATCAAGGTCTTGACCACGGCGAACGGATCGAGCCCGAGCACCTGCGCGCTGTGCTGCGCGCCGCCATGCTCCAGGTACCCGTAGCTGTGTTCGGTGAACACCACGCCATGCGCCTTGAGCCAGGCAGTGGCGGGTGTCTCGCTGACGTGCGACTTTTTGGCCAAGCGTCAGCTCACTGAGCCGGGTCGCGGCTTTCCCAGCGGATTTTGTCGATCTCGGCCAGGAGTTCGGGCGACAGCGTCGTGTCCCAGGCGTCCAGGCATTCGTCGAGCTGGGTCATCGAGGTCACGCCGATGATGGTGCTGGCCACGCGCCAGTTGGTGTAGCAAAACGCCAGCGCCATCTGCGAGGGCGTGAGGCCGTGCTCGCGCGCCAGCGTGTTGTAGCGGCGCGCGGTGTCCAGCGCCTCGGGCCGGCCCCAACGCTGCTTGCGCATCGATTCATACAGCGCCATGCGCCCGGCATCGCCCACCAGCCCGGTGGCGTCGTACTTGCCGCTCAGCAAACCAAAGCCCAGCGGGGAATACGCCAGCAGCGACACACCCAGGCGGTGGCAGGTCTCGTCCAACCCGTTCTCGTAGCTGCGGTTGATCAGGCAGTACGGGTTCTGCACCGTGGCCACGCGCGGCAGGCCGTGCTGCTCGGCCAGGCGCACGAACTCGTTGGACCTTGCCCGCCTGGACCAACTCGGCCATGGCTTCGAGCTGCTCCAGCACCGACGCACACGGCTTGTCCTTGGTGGGATCAAAAGTCAGCAGGCCGAAGGCTGGCACATTGCGCGCTGGCCAGTGGATCTGGTACAGGTCGATCACATCGGTCTGCAGGCGGCGCAGGCTGTCGTCGCAGGCCTTGAGGATCTCGGCCTTGCTCACGCCCGAGTTCTCACCGCGGATCCACGGCATGCCGCGCGACGGGCCAGCGACCTTGGTGGCCAGCACCACCTTGCCGCGCAGGCTCGCATCCTTGGCGAACCAGTTGCCCAGGATCGTCTCGGTGGCACCGCAAGTCTCGGCGCGTGCAGGCACCGAATACATCTCGGCGGCGTCGAGGAAATGGATACCGCGCTCCATCGAGCGGTCGAGGATGCTGTGTGCGGTGGCCTCGTCGACCTGTTCACCAAACGTCATCGTGCCCAGGCAGATGGGCGGAACTTGCAGCGCGCTGGCGCCCAATGGAACATTTTTCATGCAATTTTTTGTAAAGTCAGGGTGGAGTTGATGCCTAAGCGATCAGGCGCGGTATAAGTTTAGAGGGCATCGTGCTCCAGCACAGTCACCATCAACACACGCCCGCGTGGCGTGACCGTGACTGTCGGATCGCTGATCCATCGCAACCATCCATCAACAACGCCAGTGGAGCATTGAACATGAACCTCATCACCAACATCACCCGTGGCCTGACGGTCACCGTCCTCGCCGCCGCCATGGCCCTCAGCGGCTGCGCCAACATGAGCGAAACCCAAACAGACTCGGCCAAAGGCGCCGGCATTGGCGCCCTTGCGGGTGTGCTGCTGGGTGCAGCCACCGGCGGCTCCAAGGGCGCTGCACAAGGCGCCGTGATCGGTGCTGGCGCTGGCGCACTGGGTGGCTACATCTGGTCGACCAAGATGCAAGAGCAGAAGCGCGCGATGGAAGCCGCCACAGCAGGCACCGGCATCGGCGTGAGCCAGACCTCGGACAACCGCCTGAAACTCGACGTGCCGGCCGACGCCGGTTTTGCCACCGGCAGCTCCACGGTGAGCCCCACGCTGCAACGCGTGCTCGGCCAGTTCGCCAACACGCTCAACGCCAACCCGGTGACAGCGGTGGCGATCGTCGGTCACACCGACAGCACCGGCAGCGATGCGGTGAACAACCCACTGTCGTTCAACCGCGCCAACAGCACGCGCGATTACCTCGTGGCCCGGGGGGTGTCACCAGCCCGATTCGCTACCGACGGCCGCGGCTCGCGCGAGCCGATCGCCGACAACGGCACGGCTCAGGGTCGTGCACAAAACCGCCGCGTCGAGATCTACGTGGCTGAGCCTGCGCGTCAATAAGGACCTGCACGCTGGCCCCGTGGGGCGGTCGCGTGCTTTCTGAGAAGAAGGAGCCCGGCCTTGCCGGGCTTTTTTGCTTCCGGAGAAATGTGCCCTGCTCAGAGACACCGAGGATCCGGCTCCGCCGGTCCCAGGTGTCGCCCCCTCACGAGGGGGGTCGCGCGCAGCGCGGCGGGGGGAGCTTCACAGCCTGACCATGATGTGCCGCGCCACCGTGTAGTCCTCCAGCGCGTACATCGACATGTCCTTGCCGTAGCCGCTGGCCTTCATGCCGCCGTGTGGCATTTCGTTGGCCAGCATGAAATGGGTGTTGATCCAGGTGCAGCCGTATTGCAGCTTGCGCGCTGTGCGCAGCGCGCGCGAGACGTCCTGCGTCCACACCGACGAGGCCAGGCCGTATTCGGAGTCGTTGGCCCAGGTCACAGCCTCCTCAGGATCGGTGAAGCGCGTGATGGACACCACCGGCCCGAACACCTCGCGGCGCACGATCTCGTCGTCCTGCCGCGCACCGGCAATCACCGTGGGCTCATAAAAGAAGCCGCTGCCCGAGCGCATCTTGCCGCCCGCCGTCACCTCCATGTGGCCCACCATCTGCGCGCGCTCCACGAAGCTGGCCACCCGGTCGCGCTGGCGGTCGGTGATGAGCGGGCCGAGCTCCACACCGGGCTCGTCCTGCGTGCCCATCTGGATGGACTTGACCGCGCTGCTCAGGTCGGCCACCAACCGGTCGTACACCTTGGCGCCGGCGTAGAGGCGGCAGGCCGCCGTGCAATCCTGACCGGCGTTGTAGTAGCCGAAGGTGCGGATGCCCTCCACCACCGCTTCGATGTCGGCGTCGTCGAACACCAGCACCGGCGCCTTGCCGCCCAGCTCGAGGTGCGTGCGCTTCAAGGTGCCGGTGGCGGCCTGCAGGATCTTGCGGCCGGTGGACACGTCACCCGTGAGTGAGACCATGCGGACCAGCGGGTGCTCCACCAGCGGCTGTCCCACGGTCGGGCCCCGTCCACAGACCACGTTGAACACGCCCTTGGGCAGGATCTCGGCGATCACGCGCGCGAGCATCAGCGTGGTCAGCGGTGTCTGCTCGCTGGGCTTGAGCACCACCGTGTTGCCGGCCGCAAGCGCGGGCGCGCATTTCCACGCGGCCATCATGAGCGGATAGTTCCACGGCGCGATGGAACCGACCACGCCCACGGGGTCGCGCCGGATCATGCTGGTGTGGCCCGGCAGGTACTCGCCCGCCAAAGAGCCGGTCATGCAGCGCGCCGCGCCGGCAAAGAAGCGGAAGCAGTCGACGATGGCCGGGATCTCGTCCTCCAGCGCGCGCAAGTAGGGCTTGCCGCAGTTGAGCGACTCCAGGCGCGCGAACTGCTCGGCGCGCTGCTCGATCGCGTCGGCCACTTTCAGCAGCAGGCGCGAACGCTCCATCGGCGTGGTCTCGCTCCAGGTGTCAAAGGCGCGGCTCGCGCCCAGCACCGCCTTGTGGATCTGCTCGTACGAGGCCTCGGGCACCTGCGCGATCACCTCGCCGGTGGCCGGGTTGAGCACGCGCTCAGCCTCGCCCTCGCCGGCCACGAACTGGCCGTCGATGAAGAGCTCGGTCGACATCGGAACCTGGAAGTCGGGTGTCTTGCCCATGGTGTTCTCCGTTGGGGTGTGAAGGGGTTCGGGCTCAGCGACCGCCGGGTTGCTCGTCGGCACGCGTGAGGTAGTACGCCGCCAGGATGGGGATGAAGGTGAGCGCGATGATGACCACGGCCACCACGTTGGTCACCGGGCGCTGGCGCGGCCGGATCAGCTCCTGCAGCATCCAGATGGGCAGCGTGGTCTGCTGGCCGGCGGTGAAGGTGGTCACGATGACTTCGTCAAAGCTCAGCGCAAACGCCAGCAGGCCACCGGCCAGCAGGGCCGAGCCCAGTTGCGGCAGGATCACGTAGCGGATGGTCTGAAAGCTGTCGGCGCCCAGGTCCATTGAGGCCTCGATCAGCGACGGGCTGGTGCGCCGCAGCCGCGCCACCGCGTTGTTGTAGACCACCACCACGCAGAAGGTGGCGTGGCCGACCACGATGGTCCAGAAGCTGAACGGGATCTCGGCTGTGTGGTACGCGGTGCGCAGCGCGATGCCGGTGACGATGCCGGGCAGTGCGATCGGCAAGATGAGCAGCAGGGAGATCGCGTCGCGCCCGAAGAAACGTGTGCGCGCCAGACCCGCGGCGGCCAGCGTGCCCAGCACCATGGCCAATGCGGTGGAGACCAGCGCCACGCGGAACGACAGGCCGATCGCAGCCCACACATCCTCGCGGTCCCAGGCGGCGGCGAACCATTGCGTGGTGAGGGCGGGCGGCGGGAAGACGTAGCTTTTGTCCTCGGCGCTGAAGGCGTACAGGATGATGAGCGCGAGCGGGATGTGCAGGAACAGCACGCCCGCCCAAGTGGCGGCCTTCAGGCCCCAGCCAGCACGCGAGGGGTCAGAGCGCATCGAAAGCTCCCAGCTTCTTCGCAATCCACAAATAGACGCCGATCACCACGATGGGCACGAGCGAGAACGCGGCGGCGAACGGCACATTGCCCGCCACACCCTGTTGGCGGTACACCACCTGGCCGATGAACAGCGTGGAGTCGCCGATCACCTGCGGAATGATGTAGTCGCCCAGCGTGAGCGAGAAGGTGAAGATGGAACCGGCTGCGATACCCGGCATGGCGAGCGGGAAAATCACCTGCCAGAAGGTGGTGCCGGATCGCGCGCCGAGGTCGCTGGAGGCTTCGAGCAGCGAGCCCGGGATGCGCTCGATCGCGGCCTGGATCGGCAGGATCATGAAGGGCAGCCACATGTAGACGAAGACGATGAAGGTGCCCAGGCGCGAGAACGACAGCGAGTTGCCGCCGATGCCGGGCGTGGACAGCAGCGCGTCGAGCAGCCAGGTCATGTGCAGCAGCAACTTCCACGCATAAAGCCGCACCAGGTAGCTCGACCACAGCGGCAGCATGATGGCGATGTAGAGCAGTGCCTTCTGTGGGCCACGCGCGTAGCGGGCCATGTAGTAGGCCATCGGGAAGGCGATGAGACCGCAGGCCAGCGTGACGCTGACCGCCATGAACACGGTGCGCAGCACCACGTCCACATTGGCCGGGCTGGTCATCTCGCGGAAATTGTTCAGCGAAAGTTGCGAGCGGTCGACCACGCCGGAAAATTCGTCCAGGGTGAAGAAGCTGTTGGCCAGCAGGGCGAACAGCGAACCCAGATAGACCACACCGAACCACAGCAGCGGCGGGCCGAGGAGTGCTGCCAGCAGCAGACCGCGCCGCGTGTACAGCAAGTCGGACAGCCAGCGCAAGGCACCGGCGCGCGGCATCGGCTGTGGGGCTGCGGTCAGCGCCACGCTCATGGTGTGAGCCCGACCATCTGCAGCGGGTGCACCGCGTCGGCCTGCCAGTGCAGGTGCACAGTGTCGCCCGGGGTCGGCAGTTCGGGGTGCAGTTCGGGATTGAGGTCCACCGAGACCGCCTCGCCGGCCCAGTCCACCCGCACGCGCGAGAACGAACCAAAGTACTGCGCGTCGATCACGGCGCCACTCAGGCGCGCCTGCGGCGCCGCGCCGAGCCGTATGCGCTCGGGCCGCAGCATCACGCTGTCCACGCCCGCGATCTGGTGCGCCCGTGCGCCGTCGAACACGTTGGCCGCACCCACGAACTCGGCCACGAAACGCGTGGCCGGGCGGTTGTAGATGGCTTGCGGCACACCGACCTGCTCGAGTCGGCCGTTGTTGAACACGCCGATGCGGTCGCTCATCGAGAGCGCCTCGTGCTGGTCGTGTGTGATGAAGAGAAAGGTGATGCCGAGCTGGCGCTGCAGCGCCTTCAGCTCGGTCTGCATCTGCTCGCGCAGTTTCAGGTCGAGCGCACCCAGCGGTTCGTTGAGCAGCAGCACCTGCGGCTGGTTGATGAGTGCGCGCGCCAGTGCCACGCGCTGACGCTGCCCACCCGAGAGCTGACCGGGCCTGCGCGACCCCACGCCCGACAGGCGCACCAGGTCCAGCATCTGCTCGGCACGCGCATGGCGCGCGCTGCGCTCCACGCCCTGCACCATCAGCCCGTAGGCCACGTTGTCGCGGATGTTCATGTGAGGGAACAGCGCGTAGTCCTGGAACACCGTGTTGACCGGCCGCGCATACGGCGGCAGGTGCGACACATCCTGCCCGCCGATGAGGATGCGCCCCGAGGTCGGCAGCGTGAAGCCGCCGATCATGCGCAGGCAGGTCGTCTTGCCCGAGCCCGAGGGCCCGAGCAAGGTGAAGAACTCCCCCCCTTCGATGGTCAGGTCGACGTGGTCGACAGCACGCACAGTTTGTGCGCCGCTGCCGAACACGCAGGAGACGGCTTCCAGCGTGACAGCGATGGTCATGAAGTCAGCGACCCCCGAGGACTGCGATGTAGTCGGAGACCCATTTGTGGTACGGCACGCAGGCGTTGTTCTGAGAGGCGCACTTGCTTGTTGGCGTCTTCCAGAACGAGATTCGCTCGAAGCTGTTGTAGCCCTGGTTGGCGCAGCCCTGGTCGGTCAGCAGTTTGTTGCCCTTGCAGGCCGCAGGCACCGAGGGCACCGAACCGAACCACGCCGCCAGATCGCCCTGCAGCTTGGTGTTGAGCGAATGCTCCATCCACATGTAGGCGCAGTTCGGATTCTTCGCCTCGGCGTGCAGCATGGTTGTGTCGGCCCAGCCGGTGGCGCCTTCGGTCGGCACCACGGTGGCCACCGGGCGGTTCTTGCTCTTGAGGATGTTGGCCATGAACTGCCAGCTGCTGGAAGCCACCACGCCTTCGTTGGTGAAATCGTCGATCTGCACAAAGGCGTCGTGCCAGTACTTGCCCACCAGCTTGCGCTGGCCGCGCAGCAGGTCGAGCGCGGCCTTGTACTGCGCCTCATTGAGTTCGTACGGGTCCTTGATGCCCAGTGCCGGGTTCTTCTTCATCAGGTAGAGCGCGGCGTCGGCGATGTAGATCGGGCCGTCGAAGGCCTGCACGCGGCCCTTGTTGCTCTTGCCGTCGGGCAGCGTCATCCTTGAACACCGTGGTGTTGTACATGAGCACGTTCCAGCCCCACTGGTAGGGCGTGCCGTAGTGGGTGTTGTTCACGTAGTGCCAGGGCGCCTTCTGCAGGCGCGGGTCCACCGTCTTGTAGCTCGGAATCAGGTCCACGTTGATCGGCTGCACGCGCTTGCCGGCAATCAGCCGCATGGAGGCGTCGCCGGAAGCGGTCACCAGGTCAAAGCCGCCTTCGTTCATGAGAGCGACCATCTCGTCGGAGGTGCCCGCCGTTTTGACGTTGACCTTGCAGCTGGTCTTTTTCTCGAAGTCGGTCACCCAGTCGAAGTTCTTGTCGGTCTGGCCGCGTTCGATGTAGCCCGGCCAGGCCACGATGTCGACCTGACCTTCGCCTTTGCCCAGTTGTTTGAGGGCCGACTGGGCTTGCACAGCGGGTGCCAGGGAGGCCAGGGTGAGGGCCGTCGTCACGAGACCCGCGACGGTGCGGGCAAGGGGGCGTTGTGCGAGTTTCATGGTCGATCACCTTCGGTTTGAGAACGGTTTGTGAAACGCAGCCCACCGCACGGCGGGCCAACCGAAGCGCATCGTATGAAGCCCTTCACCGCTTTCAAAATTCAATATTGCTGCGGTAAGCTATCTCGAAAATAGTGATCAAGGGTTTACCCCGCTCTTTACTGCACCGCAAAAGGGCGCCACGTTCCCACGGTGCACCAGCATGAGCCGCCACATCACACTCAAGCAGTTCCGCTACTTCCTCGCGGTGGCCGAATCGGACTCGGTGGCCGCAGCCTCGCGCATGCTCAGCATTGCGCAGTCGGCCATCACCAAGAGCGTGCTGGAGCTTGAAGACGAGCTGGGTTTGGTGCTGTTCGAACGCAGCACCAAAGGCATGCGGCTCACGCCCGAGGGCCATCGGTTTCAGGTGAAGGCGCGGCGGGTGATCGGCGCGGTGGCCGACGCCACGCGTGGCGTGTACCCGAGTTCGACGCCGTTGGCCGGCGCACTCACCATCGGCGTGACCAGCCTGGTGGCGGGCTACTACCTCTCGGAGGTGTTCGCCCGCTTTCGCCGCACCTGCCCGGGGGTGGACCTGCAAGTGGTGGAAGACGCCCCGCCCTTCCTCGAACACCTGTTGATCAACGGCGAGCTGGACATCGCGATCATGGTGAGCAACGCGCTGGGCGAACCGCAAGCGCTGATGGCCGAGACGTTGACCCGCTCACCCAACCGCGTGTGGATGGCGGCCGACCATCCGCTGGCTGGGCAATCGGAGGTGAGCCTGGCCGAGTGCGTGCAGCACGATCTGGTGGTGCTGCAAGCCGACCGCATCGAGGTGTTGATGCGCAGTGTGTGGGCGCGCCACCAGTTGAAGCCACGCACGGTGTTGCGCACCTCGTCGCTGGAGGCGGTGCGTTCGCTCGTGGGGGTGGGGGCGGGTCTGGCTGTGCTGCCCGACTTTCTGTACCGGCCCTGGACGCTGGACGCCGAACACGTGGAGGTTCGGACCCTGCGCGATGCGGTGCCCACCGTGGATGTGGGGCTGGTGTGGCGGCGCGGTTCGCCGCTGCGCGCGGAGGTGATGGAGTTCGTCGAGGTGGCGCGGGACCAGTCGCGGTCTCGGCGTCCTGCGGCCTGAGATTTTTCTCTGGCGGATCGGGTCATCGGCGACCACGGGGCAGAGCGCCGACCGCTCGCGAGCCCGCGAGGTTCAAACGCGCAATGCATCCCGAGCCCGTTCTTCTTCCTGCAACCGCAACACCCGCCGCTGCACCTTGCCCGTGGTGGTCATGGGCAGCGAGTCGATGAACTCGATCTCTTTCGGGTATTCGTAAGGCGCCAGCTTCCCCTTCACGTGAGCCTGCAACTGCTTCACCAGCCCGTCACCCGCCACATGCCCGGGCGCCAGCACCACGTAAGCCTTCACCACCGCGCCGCGTTCGGCGTCCGGCTTGGGCACCACCGCGGCGTTGGCCACCGCCGGGTGCTTGACCAGACAGTTTTCAATCTCGCTCGGGCCGATGCGGTAGCCCGCCGCCTTGAACACGTCGTCGGCGCGGCCCTGGTACCAGAGGTAGCCGTCGGCGTCCCTCGTGGCCAGGTCGCCGGTGCGGCACCAGCTGTTGGCCATGTCGCCGGTGTACTTGGCCCGCGTCGATGCGTCGTTCTTCCAGTAGCCCAGGAAGAACACCGGGTCAGGTTCCCCGTGCACATCCAGCCGGTGCACCGCCACGTCGCCCGGCACATCGACTGGGCACTCGTTGCCGGCCTCGTCGATCACCGCCACCCGGTGCCCCGGGTAGCCTTTGCCCATGGAGCCGGGCCGCGCCGGGTACAAGCGCGCGCAGTTGCCGACGATGTAATTGATCTCGGTCTGGCCAAACATCTCGTTGACCGTCACACCGAGGTGGTCACGACACCAGGCAAACACCGCATCGCCCACCGCTTCGCCAGCGCTCATGAGGCCTTCCAGCTGGAACTTGTATTGCGGCTTCGGCTTGGGCACGGCCTTCATCATGGCCTTGAGCGCGGTGGGAAACAGAAAACTGTGCGTGACCCCATGGCGCTCGATCAACTCGAAAGCGGTCTGCGGACTGAAGCGCCCGTTGAAGGCGACGATGGGTCGGCCAAAGTACAGCGTGGGCAACAGCGCGTCCATGAGACCACCGGTCCAGGCCCAGTCGGCGGGTGACCAGAACACCGCCTTCGACGGGACGGATTCGTCAAACGGATCAAAGCCGAACCAGTTCTGGCTGCACACAAAACCGGTGAGGTTGCCGATGAGCGCACGGTGCGGGATCAATGCACCCTTGGGGTTGCCCGTGGTGCCGCTGGTGTAGATGAGCACCGCCGCCTCCTCGGCCAGGGTGTTCACCGGCGTGAACCCGGCCGGCTCCTGTGCGAGCAGTGCACTCCAGTTGAGGTCGGCGCGCATGCCCTCGGGCGTGCCGTCGCCGTCCACCCCGATCACACAGCGCAGCAGCGGGCAGTCGTCACGCACGTCGAGCAAGGCAGGCAAGGTCGCCTGATCACAAATGGCCACCACCGCTTCGCTGTCCTGCAAGCGGAATTCCAGCGCCTCAGGGCCAAAGAGTTGCGACAGCGGCATGCCCACCGCACCCATCTGCAACACCGCCATGTAGGCCACCGCGGTCTCGAAGCGCTGCGGCAGCACGATGGCCACACGGTCACCGCGTTGCACGCCGAGTGCGGCCAATGCGTTGGACAGTCGGTTGGCCTGGTCGAGCAGATCGGCGTAGCTGTGGGTTTGGTCTGTGCGGCCCGGCGCGCAGTCCACCACCGCCGCACCGGTCGAACGCGCAGGGTCTTCGGCCCAGCGGCGCATGCACATCTGCGCCATGTTGAAGTGCTCGGGCACCTGCCAGCCGAAGCGGCTGTGCAAGGTGTCGTACAGGTCCAGCGGCTTGTCCGTCTTGTCTCTGGCTTGACTCGGGCGCATGGTGGTCTCGGTCTCCGTCTTTATGATCCGATGAATGTACCAAGCACTGAGAGCCTCACGCAGCGAATACGTCCCGGTCCGCAACCTGAGCTACCACGTGCGCGTGTGGGGTGAGCGCAGCGACAGCGTGGCACCACTGGTGCTGGTGCACGGCTGGATGGATGTGGCGGCCTCGTGGCAGTTTGTGGTGGACGCACTGCAGACCGAGCGCTGGATCATCGCGCCCGACTGGCGCGGGTTCGGGCACACCCAACTGGAAGGCCCAGCGGTCGACAGCTACTGGTTCCCCGACTATTTGGCCGACCTCGACGCCCTGCTCGACCACTATGCGGGCGAGCGCAAGGTCGACCTGGTGGGCCACAGCATGGGCGGCAACATCGCCATGATGTATGCGGGCGTTCGTCCGCAGCGCATTGAACACCTGGTCAACCTGGAGGGCTTCGGCCTGCCCGAAACGCGGCCCGCACAAGCCGCCGGCCGCTACGCGCAGTGGATGGACGAGATCAAGGCCGTGCAGCGCGGCGGCAAGGCACTCAAGAGCTACGCCGACGCACACGGCGTGGCGAGCCGGCTCATGAAAACCAATCCACGACTGGCGCAAGACAAGGCCGACTGGCTGGCCCGTCAATGGGCGGCACCGAACGCGCAAGGCGCGTGGGACATTCTGGGCGACGCGGCCCACAAGGTGACCAGCGCCCACATTTACCGGCTTGATGAGGCGCTGGAGATCTACCGCCGCATCAGCGCACCGGTGCTGTCGGTCACCGCAGGCGACGACAGCCTGGGCCAGTGGTGGAAGGGCCAGTACACGCTGGCGCAGTACATGGAGCGCATCCGCGCCGTGCCACGTTTGCAGAGTGCCGTGGTGCAGGAAGCGGGTCACATGGTGCACCACGACCAGCCGGCCGAGTTGGCCCACCTCATCGAGACCTTCCTCCGCACCGCTCCCTGAGCCACTTCGGCGGGCGGCGGGGGTTTCTGGGTCGCCGGGACCTTGCGTTCCAATGCCGCCGGGCATACTCGCGCGTTATGAAATTGATCCCGCGCACATTTTTCAAGCCAGCCGCGGCGGCTGTTCTGGGTCTCTGCATGGGTGCCCAGGCTCAGGCAGGGAGCTGGGACCTGTGTCCGGGCCACGACCAGCCAGCCAGTGCCGAGCCCGATACACCCCGCTACGAGGCCTTCTTTTCGCCCTACACCCACCACTGGACGCCCGACAGCGAACACGAACAGGTGTACGCGGTCAGCGTGAGCCGGCTGCTGCCCAACAACCGCTACTGCGGCTTCAGCCTGTTCAACAACTCGTTTGGCCAACCCTCGGCCTACGCGTTTGTGGGCAAGAGCTGGCCCGGGTTCTGGCAAGCGCAGCCGCAGCTGTACGTGTCGGTGAGTGCCGGCATCATTTACGGCTATGTGGGTGAGTACAAGAACAAGGTGCCGCTCAATGTGGGCGGCTTCTCCCCCGTGCTCATTCCCGCCATCGGCTACCGGCTGTCACCCAAAAGCACGCTGGAGATCCAGCTGCTGGGCACCGCTGCCATCATGTTCGGCACCACTTGGCGCTTTTAGGTGCGAGCGCCGTTTGCAGCGGCAGGGCGTGAGAAAATCGCGGTTTTGAACACCGACCGCAGGAATACCCCATGGAAGCCGAACGCAGCAACGCCATCCGATCCAAGCTCGAAGACCTGACCACACGCGTGGTCGAGCTCCGGAGGTATCTTTGACTACGAGAAGACCCCACGGTCTGGAACGACCCCAAACGCGCCCAGGAATTGGGCCGCGAGAAGAAATCCCTGGAAGACGTGGTGCTGGTGCTGGACCGCCTCACGGGCGAACTGACGGACAACACCGAGTTGTTCGAGATGTCGAGCGAAGACGGTGATGAAGCCGGTCTCATCACCATCGAAGGCGAAGCGGCCAAGGTGGCCGTCGAGGTGGAGAAGCTCGAATTCCGCCGCATGTTCAGCAACCCGGCCGATCCGCTCAACTGTTTCCTGGACATCCAGGCCGGTGCCGGCGGCACCGAGGCTTGCGACTGGGCCAGCATGCTGTTGCGGCAGTACCTGCGCTACGCCGAGCGCAAGGGCTTCAAGACCGTGATTGAAGACGAGACCGAGGGCGACACCGCTGGCATCAAGAGCGCCACCATCAAGATCGAGGGCGACTACGCCTTCGGCCTGCTGCGCACCGAAACCGGTGTGCACCGCCTGGTGCGCAAGAGCCCGTTCGACTCGTCGGGTGGTCGCCACACCT
>LNFM01009592.1_pt1 | contig 14017 bp, 6 predicted proteins | sample 596031 | NCBI WGS metagenome assembly LNFM01 (sample SAMN04254537, study PRJNA301005) | activated carbon metagenome | isolation source: dual media filters at the Ann Arbor, Michigan drinking water treatment plant | place: USA: Ann Arbor
GCTTGAAGTCGACCGCCTTGGCGCCGTTGAGCTTGGCGGTGTGCGAGAACGGCGTGGCGGCCAGCACTTCGACCGCGAGGTTCGGCGTCAGGTGGCGACCGAGGATCAGGCCCAGCTGGGTGTTGTTGTCGATGTCGGTCTTGAGTGCGCCGCCGGCGAGCGTGCCGTTGTCCGACTTCGGCGACACCTGCACGGCACCGACCCGGACGAACCAGTCGTTGGCTTGGACGGGCAGGGCGGTGACGGCAAGTGCTGCGGCGCCAAGCAGGGGGGCGATGTACTTCTTCATGGGGCATTCCTTTGGGGGGATGTGTTCGGCGGTGGAAAGTCTGGGCCGCCGCAGCGCCCGGCAACTTGATAACTGTCAAGCGCGGCGCTCGCGGCCATGTGCCCGCGACCGGTGATTCGCCGATGGCGGCTTTGGCTATGGGTATGAACAGAAATGCAAACGCCGCGGGAGAGGCCTGCGCCATGCATCGGGCCGATGCGCCATGCCTGGCGCGACCGCGGCCGACGGCGGTTCATTGCGGAACCGGCCCGCGCCCCGGTTCGCACTGCGGCACTCGGGATGCGGGGAACGTGATCCAGCGCAAACATGGACGGGCAAGGCCCCTGCTAGCGTCGCCGCACTTCGAGTTTCAGTCGCGACGGGTCGGGGGACTCCGCGCGACGCCTGCAGGGCGAGGGATGCGTCCTGCCAATCCAGCCAAGGCGCCGGAGTGCGCCACACCACTCGAACGGGGAGATCCAATGCGTACTTCGATCCGGCGCCTGTGCGCCGCGCTGTGCTGCGTGCTGCCGATGGTCGCTGCAGCCGGCGAGCTGCACGTCCTGCCTGCACCCGACCTCGCCAAGCTGGCGATGGAGGATTCCAAGGCCGTCGGCGGGCCGTTCCGCTACGGCATCCAGATTCCGGTCAAGGGCTTCAGCTACGACGGGCGTGGCCTCTCCAAGTCCTCGTGGGTCGAGGGCAAGGACGGTGTCGCGCGCTTCGCCTGGTCGATTGCCGCCCCCGGCGCGCGCACCCTCGACTTCCACTTCAGCCGCCTCGCGCTGCCCGAAGGCGCCAGCCTGATCCTGCGCGGCGAGGGCGAGGACAACGTCCGCAAGATCACCGCCGAGGCGCTGAGCGGCAGCGAGGGCTACTGGGCGCCCTACATCGCTGGCGAGAAGGTCAGCATCGAGCTGCACGTGCCGACCGCGCTGCGGGCGCAGGCGCGCGTCGAGCTTGCATCGGTGACGCACGGCTACCGCGGCCTGTTCGAGTCGGCCGAGCCGGCGCAGAAGTCCGGCAGCTGCAATGTCGACACCGCCTGCCCGGCCGGCACCGGCTGGACCGACCAGATCGACTCGGTCGGCCACTACACCTTCAGCCAGGGCGGCGGCTCCTACGTCTGCACCGGCAGTCTGATGGCCAATGCCGCCGGCACGACCGTTCCCTATTTCCTGACCGCCAACCACTGCCTGAGCACGGGTACGGTGGCTTCGACGGTTGTCGTGTACTGGAACTACCAGAGCGCGACCTGCCGCACGCCGGGTTCGAGCGCTTCGGGCACGCCGCTGTCCAAGACCATTGCCACCCATACCCAGTCCGGTGCCAGCCTGGTCGCCACCAATGCCGCCAGCGACTTCGCCCTGCTGCGGCTGAATGCGGATGTGCCGACCGCGTCGAATCCGTTCTGGAGCGGCTGGGATGCAAGCGGCGCCACGCCGAGTTCCGCGGTCGGCATCCACCATCCGGCCGGTCATGAGAAGCGCATCGCGGTCGAAGACCAGGCGCTGGGCATCTCTGCGTATGGCGGCGGCAGCGGCAGCACGCACTGGCGGGTCATTGACTGGGACCAGGGCACCACCGAAGGCGGCAGCTCCGGCTCCGGCCTGTGGAACCAGAACAAGCGCCTCGTCGGCCAGCTGCACGGTGGTTCGGCGGCCTGCGGCAACAACCTCTCGGACTACTACGGACGGCTGTCGGTGTCATGGACTGGCGGCGGCAGCGCGGCAACGCGCCTGCGCGACTGGCTGGATCCCAACGGCAGCGGCCTGACTTCCATCGCCGGCTACCGCAGCGGCTCGACGCCGCCGCCCCCGCCGCCCCCGCCGCCGACCAACACGCTCAGCAATGGCGTGCCGGTGACCGGCCTTGCCGGCTCGGCCGGCACCGAGCTGCGCTACACACTGAGCGTGCCCTCGGGCGCCAGCAACCTCAGCTTCGCGATGAGCGGCGGCAGCGGTGATGCCGATCTGCACGTGCGCTTCGGCACGGCCCCGACCACCACCACCTACGACTGCCGCCCCTATCAGAGTGGCAATGCCGAGACCTGCAGTTTCGCGACGCCGCAGGCAGGCACCTACCACGTGATGGTGCGCGGCTACTCGGCGTTTTCCGGCGTGAGCCTGACCGGCAGCTTCAGCACGGGCGGCGGCGGGACGCAGCCGAGCTTCTTCCAGAACACCACGGTCTTCAACATCGCCGACAACAGCACCATCGAGAGCCCGATCAGCGTGAGCGGCCGCAGCGGCAACGCGCCATCCACCCTGCAGGTGGCGGTCAACATCACCCACACCTACAAGGGCGACCTGAAGGTGGACCTGATCGCACCCGACGGTTCGGTCTACGTGCTGCACAACCGCAGCGGCGGCAGCGCCGACAACATCGTGCAGACCTTCACCGTCAACGCGTCCTCCGAACTCGCCAACGGCACCTGGAAGCTGCGCGTCAATGACAACGCAGCGGGCGATACCGGCAGGTTGAACAGCTGGAGCCTGCAGTTCTGATGTGATCGTGCGAGCGGGTGGCCTGCCACCCGCTCGCGCTTGTGCCTGGCCTCGTGGTTCGACATGCGGATCGAGTTGTTGCGCGGCAACGAGCGCCGGGGCGCGGTGGGCGATCGCGCTATCGGCATGCACCTGAGATCCTTCAAGGCCTCAGCGATCCTTCCAGAGCGGCTTGGGCTGTCAGGCCGTGCGACCTGAACACGAACTTGTTGCGGTGCCTCGATAGGACGCCAGCCGAGTCTAGGCTTGAGGCTTGCCACACTGCGTGTGCTTGCCACATGCTTAGGAAGTCTTCAACCCAAGGTTGCAGGCTCATGCGAGGCTCGTTCAGTTTCGACCTGCCGACCGAGTGGTCGGTGACGCTAGCCTCGCTTCAATCCAGTTTGTTGGGGGATCCAAAGAAATGACATCCAAACTCAAGGGGGTGCGCGTCCTCGCGACGCGCCGCACGCCTCTCGCTGCCGCATTTGCGCTGACACTCCTGACGGGGATCACGGTCTCTGCGTCGGAGCCCAAGCCTCAGCTCGGCTTGTCCATGCCGGCGATGGGCCCAATGGCTGCTGGTGTTGTCGACGCTGATCCGACCGGCTTCGCCTTCTACACGGTGGTGCTGCGCGAAGCGCCGGTGGCGACGTATATGGGGGATCTTCCGCAACTCGCAGCGCCGGCACGGCTGCCCGGGTCAGGCGCCCGCAAAAAGCTCGACCTCAAGGCTCCCCAGACGATCGCCTACGTTGAGTACCTCGAAAGTCGTCAGGATGCCTTCATCAGCGAGTTGACCTCCAACCTGCGGCGTCCGCTGGAGGTGAGCGCTCGCATGCAGCACGCGCTGAATGCGGTCATCATCCGCTTGAGCCCTGCCGAGGCTGCCGAAATTCAGAAGCGCTCGGATGTGCTCATCGTGGAACGTGAGTACGAACTTGAGCTTCACACCGACAACGGGCCGGACTTCATCGGCGCTCCGTCGATCTGGAGTGGCGACACCACCAGCGGTCTCGCCACCAGCGGCGAAGGCGTCCTGGTTGGCATCATCGACAGCGGAATCAACTGGGCGAATCCGGCATTCGCGGCAGTCAGCCCCAACGACAACTACGTACATGTCAACCCGCGTGGCGCCGGCAACTACCTGGGCGGATGCGTCGCCCCAGGGCCGGATGTCGGGCGCTGCAACGACAAGCTGATCGGCATCTACAATTTCGCTAGCACGAGCACCACCGGCTCCGACACCAACGGTCATGGTTCGCACACGGCGAGCACGGTGGCGGGCAACCGCTGGAATGCGACCTTCGCCAACGGCACGTTCGCGATCTCTGGCGTGGCACCGCGCGCCAACATCATCTCTTACCTGGCTTGTCCTTCGACCTGTCCCACCACGGCGACGACCCAGTCCGTGAACCAGGCGGTTCAGGACGGTGTCGACGTCATCAACTACTCGATCAGCGGCGGAACCTCACCTTGGACGGACACAACGTCGGTGGCGTTCAGGAACGCGAGTGCAGCCGGCATCTTCGTGGCCGCCTCTGCCGGTAACACCAGTGCGAGCGTGCCCAACCCGCAGGGCCAGGTGAACCACTTGGAGCCTTGGGTGCACACCGTTGCGGCCTCGACGCATGATCGGGTCATTGCGATGCGTGCGGATCTGGCAGGCGCTCCCAACCCGCCTGCCAATACGCAGAACATTCCGGTGCGCCCCGGTGCTGCGCCCCTGCCGACCGCGAACCTCGTGAATGTGCCTCTGATCAAGAGCCCCAACTTCGCGAACGGAAGCACGGACGGCTGTTCCGCCTACCCTGCGGGTACCTTTACCCGCGTAGTGGCGGATCTGCCCTTCTCCAGCGGCTTCGAAGCAGGGGAGACCAGCGGCGCACCCGTGGGTGGCGTAGCCGTCCTCAACCTGGACGGCACCAACAGTGCGTGCGGCAGTGGTGCCCGTCGAACCAATGCGCTGGCAGCCGGTGCAGTCGGCGTCATCTTCGTCGACGTCGGTTTCCTGAACCTGGGTGCCGGGGGAACGTCCTGGGCCATGCGTCGCTCGGATTGGGACAATCTCGAAGCGGGTTCGAATCCGTCGACGGCCACGATCAACATCGATGTCGCATCGCAAGCGTTCCCTGGCGTCGGCGATCGCGTCGCGAACTTCAGCTTCCGTGGCCCGCGTCTTGTCGGTGGCCAAGGCATGGTCAAGCCCGATGTCACGGCGCCGGGCGTGGATATTCTCGCCGCGGGCGCCGCGGCGGTTGTCGGTGACTCGGGCGTTTACCTCAGCAACGGCACCTCCATGTCGAGCCCGCACAACGCGGGTGCTGCTGCGCTGCTCACTGCGCTGCATCCAACGTGGTCGCCATCGCAGATCAAGTCTGCGTTGTCGCTCAGTTCCAACAACACCGGTTCGGTCAACGAGGACGGCACGCCGGTGCGGTTGTGGGACTATGGCTCTGGCCGCATCAACCTGACCGCCGCAGCCAAGGTCGGGCTGGTGATGGACGAAACGACGGCCAACTATGTCGCGGCCAATCCCGCAGCTGGCGGTGAGATTTCGTCGCTGAACCTTCCCAGCATCGCGAAGTTCAATGTGGTTGGCAACGCGACTTTCACGCGCACGTTCACGCGAGCTCGCCCGGGTAGCCAGACCTATACGTTGAGCACCAGCGGCTTCCCGGCTGGCGCTCTGACGGTGTCGCCCGCCTCGTTCACCATTGCCGAAGGTGGATCCCAGACGGTGACGGTGACTGTCACTGCCGGACTCCTGACCGCTGCTGAATGGACCCTCGGCGAGGTCACGCTCACCCCGGAGACGACGGTCGAGCCTGATTTGCATTTGCCGGTTGCGATGTTCCCGGCAGGACCTGCCATTGCAGTGAGCCCGTCGTCGATCAGCGGCACGACCAACACCACGGTCAGCAACGACCTGACGATCAGCAATACCGCCAACCCGACACTGAACTGGCAGGTGCAGACGACGGGCGTCGCGACAGTCATTCCGTTCAACACCACGAGCACCAGCAACGGTCAGCTGGCGGGCAGCTACATCAGCCCGACGCGTGGCTTCCACTGGTCGCAGAATTTCGACGTCAGCTCGCCGATTCGTGTCACCACACTCAGGGCCAACGGCTTCACCCTGCCGGGTACGACGCCGCTGAGCGCCGCGAACACGACATCGATCACCTTCAGCGTCTACGCGGACAATCTGGGTGAGCCCGCTGGTGCGCCGGGCTTCGGCGCGGCTCCGATTTGGACGTTCACCGGGGCAATTGGCGCTGCGAACGGTATCACCACTACCGGCGGTGCCTTGTCGCTCAACCTGAATGCGACCAATGTGGCCGCGACGCCGCTGGAGCTCCCGGCTGGCCGCTACTGGATGACCGTTACTCCGACAACCACCAGCAGTGCCGCGCAGACCGCTGCAAACCCGCTGTGGGCATGGTTCGTGAGCGGCGATGCGCCTGTCGGCTCGGTGCCCCGCCTCTACGCTCCGCACGTGGATCCCGCTGCGCTGCAGGCTCCTGTGGCAGGACTCAACATGCTCTCGGGTTATGTTGATGGCGTGGTGAGCTGTGAGCTGCCGTCTTGGGTCAGCCTGACGACCACCTCCGGTGCCCTGGGCTTCAATGGTTCGCAGACCATTCCGGTTGTGTTCAATGCGGGCGGGCTGACTGCCGGTAGTTATACGGCGAATCTGTGCATCACCAGCAACGCCACTAACGCGTCCGTCGTGCCGGTGCCGCTGAACTTCACCGTCCTTCCTGGTGGCCCGCAGCCTCCGACCGCTGCCCTGAGCTTCAACCCGGCCAGCGTATTGGCAGGTGCCAGCAGCGCGCTGACCATCACGCTCGGCAATGTTGAGACCGATCCAGCGACACTGACGGCCGCTCTGGTCAACACGCTGCCTGCAGGCATGCGCGTCGCCGCTGTCCCGGATGCCGCCACCACCTGCACCAGTGGAACGGTGACGGCCGCTGCCAGCGCGACGACCGTGTCGCTGGCGGCGGGTGCACAGATCCCGGCTGAGGGAAGCTGCACCGTGACCGTGAATGTCAGCGCCGTCAGCACGGGAACGTTCAACAACGTGCTGGCAGCCGGGGCACTTCAAACCAGTCTCGGAAACAGCATCACTGCAGCGAATGCATCGCTCGAAGTGACTCCTGGTGCATTCCCCGCCCCGTACTGCGTGCGCAGCTTCAGCACGTCGGAGCCGATCACCCTCGTTCAGTTCGCGGGCATCGACAATCCCTCGCCAAACACCCTTGGCCCGCCCTCCCTGCAGGACTTCCTGTCGGTGATTGGCACGGTCAAGCCCGGTGCCAGCTACACCATGACCGTGAAGGGCAACAGCGACGGCAACTTCCTGAACGTCTATCGCGCCTACTTCGACTGGAACCAGGATGGCGTGTTCGACGAAAGCGCTGCGGAACGCTATGAGCTGGGCAGCATCAGCAACTCGACGGGTCTGGACGCGGCGTCCGCCACGTCGCTCGTTGCGATTCCGGCGAACGTGACTCCAGGCCGCACCCGGATGCGCGTGGTGAAGAACTACAACGCTGCCGGTGCCGCCTGCGGCACGGCGACGAGCACGTTCGGCCAGGCCGAGGACTATACGATCGTCATTGATCCAGCGTCCCAGCCGGCGTTGATCCCCACGCTGAGCAAGGCCTTCTCGCCAGCGGCGCAGACGGTGGATCAGCCTTCCACGCTGACGGTTTCTGTTGGCTTGGCGAATGCGTCGGGCACTGGTACGACCACTACGGCTGATCTGGTCGACACCCTGCCAGCAGGCGTGGTGGTTGCAGCGGTGCCAAATGCCTCCACAACGTGCGGAGGGACCGTGGTCGCGAACGCCGGTGCGGGTACGGTGACGCTGCTGTCGGGTGCGACCATTCCCTCCAACGGCTGCAGCTTCCGGGCTGACGTCGTGGCCGCGGCCCCAGGGCTGTTCGTCAACACGCTGCCCGCGGGCGCGCTGCAGACTGCCGTAGGCAACAGCGTTGTCGCTGCCAGCGCCAGCCTCCGTGCGCTGGCGGCCACGCAGCCGACCTACAGCGTTGGTTTCGAGGCGCCCTTCACGCCTGGCGGAATCAGTGGCCAGCAAGGCTGGGGTACTGGCGGCACCGCCGCCCAGTCGACCGTGTCTGCGGCCTTGCCGTTTGCCGGTGTGCAGCACTTGCGAGTGACATCGAACACGGCGACCACGGGTCCTTCGGCGATCGCTCCGACGCAGGTGGTAGGGACATCCGCCTATTCGGTCATGAGTGCGAAGGTCCGCATTACGCGCGCCACTGCGGGCGCGACCTACGAGCTGAATCCGCAGGATCCCGTCAACGGGACGGTCAGCACCCTGCTCCGGTTCGATCGCGGTGCATCGCGCGCCATCCTGATGCCCAACTTCACGACGGGTCAGTTCGTGGATACGGGTGCGGTATGGCCCGTGGACACCTACTTTGACCTGCTGATGAAGTTCGATCGGGCCACGGGGGCGCTTGAGGTCTGCATTGACGGAGTGTCCATCTACAGCGGCACCACGGCAGTGTCCTCGCGCTACATCGGCAACGTGGTGGCGCGGCAGATTTCGCAGACAGGAAGCACCGCTGGGAACACCATGGATGTCGATGATCTGGTGATTGGCAACACCGACACCGTTACATCCTGTGCGCCGCCGCAGGCGCCTCTGTCGGTGCGAGTGGTCGAGAGCGGCGAAAAGCTCTCGAACACCGCAGTCCAGGCGAGCGGCAGCGAGCGCTGATGCGTTTTCTTCAGTCGTAGACCGCGAAGGGCGCCGCAGGGCGCCCTTCGCTTTTGACTGGAGCGGCCCGTGTGGTCGTGACTTGTGCGAGCGCGCTGAGCATCAGCTCCGCTCCACTGGAGTTCATCAGGTGTTTGACGATTTCATTGAAGTGTTTCCCGATCAGCTCGACGCGAGCACCTGCGCCGCCCTGATCAACGGGTTTGAAAGCTGCAACAAAGCGGCGCGAGGCCGCACCGGTGGCGGTCTGGACACACGCCTGAAGGACAGCTGGGACATCTGCATCGACGATCACCCCGAGTGGCGGTGGGCGGTCAACCTGCTCAATACGGTGATGATGCGCGCACTGATGCGCTACATCAGGAAGTATCCCTACACTGCACTGGCGCCCATCGCTTTGCGGGTGCAGGATCCGGGCACCGGTGAGCTAAGGCTTCTGGACGCTGCTTCCGTAGCAGAGCTGTCGGATGACATGCTGCAAGGGATGCTGATCAAGATTTTTCGTCCGGGCACGATCAATCTTCAGAAGTACATTGCTGACCAAGGCGGCTATCCCTACTGGCACTGCGAGACCTATCCAAAGATGGGCGATGCATCTGGCGAAACCCTGCATCGGGTTCTACTGTGGTCGGTCTATCTGAACGAGGGATTCGGCGGCGGCGAAACCGAGTTCGTGCACCAGCGGCGGTGCGTTGAACCGCGCACAGGCGCTTTGCTGCTGGCGCCCGCGGCCTTCACACATACACATCGAGGCAATCAGCCGCGCGGCGGCAACAAGTACATCGCTACCTCCTGGGTGCTGTTCCAGCGCTCGGAGTCGCTCTTTGGCGCGCCGGCCAATGCTTGATCATCAGGACATTGGACGATCGAGCAGCTGGGGCGTGCGGCGTGGGATCGAATCGCGCTGACGCTGCCGTCGAGCTGGACAGAATAGAGAATGTGCTTGGATGCTCCGATCGGAACCCCATGGCAGCAAAATTCGCACTCAACAAGGCAACACAGTGATCAAGATCCTCGCCAGCGCATGCAGCGTTCTTCTCTATGCATGCGCGCTTGTTTCCACCGCCGGCACGCCCCTGCAATGGCGCGCCATCGGCCCTGGCCCCTCGCACGGTGGCCAGGTCGAGAACATCACCAATCGCGAAGTGGTCGGCGCCATCAATGCCGTCGCCACGCATCCGACCAATGCCGGCATCGTTTACGTGGGAGCGGTCAACGGTGGCGTCTGGCGCACCGCCAACGCGACTGCGGCGGCACCGAACTGGACGCGGCTGACCGACGCTCTGGGCTCGCTTTCGATCGGTTCGATCGAGCTCGACCCCACCGACGCGCAGTCGCGCACCGTGGTGGCGGGGGTGGCGCGCACCTCCAGCCTTTCGCGCGATGGCGGTGCCTTGATCGGCCTGCTGCGCAGCACGGACGAGGGCGCAAGCTGGACGGTGCTGAGCAGCCTGGCCAATCGCGAGATCCAAGGCGTGGCGCCGCGCGGCGCGGTCATCGTGGCCGCTACCGACAACGGCATCCATCGCTCCACCAACACCGGCGGCAGCTTCACCCTGCTCTCGGGTGCTGCGGGCACTGGCCTGCCGGCCGGCGCCACCCTCGACCTCGCCGGCCACCGCGCCGCGCCAGCTGTGCTGTACGCGGCGGTCACCGGCGGCAACGCGCGCGGCATCTTCCGCAGCAGCGATACCGGGGCCACCTGGACGCGCGTGTCCGACGCCGCCGTCGAGGCCCGCATGAATGTCGGCACGGCCGGCACGCGCCGGACCGAGCTGGCGGTGGGGGCGGCTGGGCAGGTGTTCGTTCTCGTCGTGGACGACACCGGCCGCGCCTCCGCGGTGTTCCGCTCGGCCGACGGCAGCGCGCCCTGGCTTGATCTGGGCGTACCGCAGACTGCCGAGCAGAACGGCGTGCTGTTCGGCATCCATCCGGGCGGGCAGGGCAGCATCCACCTCTCGATCGCGGCGGACCCGAGCAACGACCAGCTGGTCTACGTGGGGGGTGACCGTCAGCCCTACTTCGGCGAAGGCGTGTCCGGCAGCTCCATGTTCTTCCCCAACTCGCTGGGCGCGCGCGACTACAGCGGGCGCCTGTTCCGCGGCGACGCCAGCCTGCCGGCGGGACAGCGCTGGGCGCCATTGACCCACAGCGGCACGCCGAACAACTCCTCGCCGCACGCAGATTCGCGCGACATGGCCTTCGACGCCGCCGGCGGCCTGATCCAGGTAGACGACGGCGGCATCTACAAGCGCACCCTGCCGGCGACGGCCGATGGCCTCTGGCTGTCCTTGAACGGCGACCTGCAGACCACCGAGTACCACGGGATCGCCTGGGATGCGGTGTCGAACCGCATCATCGGCGGCGCGCAGGACACCGGCACCACCCAGTTGCGCAATCCCGGCTCACCGATCTTCGACAGCCTGTCGACCGGTGACGGCGGCGACGTGGTGGTGGAGGACCGCTCCTCAGCCACCACCTCCACCCGCTACACGAGCTTCCAGAACCTCTCGCAGCTGCGCCGTCGCACCTATGACGCCAACAATGCCGCGATCTCCAACGTCGCGCCGGCGCGGACCCTGCTGAACGGCAGTCCCGCGCTGGTCGCGCAGTTCTACACCCCGCTCTCGGTGAACTACGCCAGCGCTACGCGCCTCGTCATCGGCGCCAGCAACGGCGTGTATGAGTCCTTAGATCGTGCAGACAGCATCGAGCGCGTCTCGACTGCGCGCATCAACGCCTTCAACGGCGATCCGGTGGTCTACGGCGTCGCCGGCAACCCGGGCTTTCTCTACTTCGGCGCGGGCACCGCCCTTCACCTGCGCACGCAGGACGGCGCGGCGCTCGCTTCGATCGCCACCTTGCCCGCAACGGTGGTCGACGTCAGCGCGGACATCAATGATCCGCAGCGCTTGTTCGCCATCACCCAGACCTCGGTGCACTACTCGAGCAATGGCGGCGCCGACTTCAGCCTGGTCACCGGCAACCTGGTCAGCGGCCTCGCGCCCGGGCGCCTGCGCAGCATGGAGTTCGTTCCCGGCCTCGACCCGGCCCTGGTCGTCGCTGCCAATCGCGGCGTCTACATCGCGTATGAGAGCAGCGGCTTCAGCAGCTGGAGCCTGCTCGGTAGCGGGCTGCCGAACGTCGTTGTCTATGAGCTCGAGTTCGACCACATCGACCGCGTGCTGGTCGCCGGCACCCTGGGCCGTGGCGCCTGGGTGCTGGACTTGCCGCAGCCCAACGAAATCTTCAAGGATGGCTTCGAATGAGCGCTATGACTGGCACGCGATCCTTCGTCAGGCCGCTCGCGGTCGCCCTGGTGCTCGCCCTGCTGACACAGAACCTGGCGCTGGCTGCGGAGGGCCATCACGAGCTGGCGGAAGGCGTCTGGGTGGCGAACGAGGCCGACCGCGTCTATCTGTCGAATGCACAGGGCTTTCCGGAAGCGCGCGAGCTTGAGGATGGCCGCCTGCTGTGGACGGCCACGGAACCGGCGGTGCTGATCTGGCACGCCGACGCGCGCTGGCTGGCGCTGGGGCAGTCGGGCAAGCGCGGCGAGGGCCGACTGCTGCTGATCGACGCCGCCTCGGGCGCTGTGCAACAGCGGATCGACTTCGCGCTGCCCGACGCCGTCAGCGCGGCCGTCAGCGCCGAGCCCCTGCGCCGTTTCGACGTGCGCGCCGAGCGCATGGGCGATGGCGTGCGCCTGCACTGGAGCTATGTGGCCCATCCGCTACGCGGCGCCCTCCTCGCATCGGACGGCGGCGCGGTGGCCAGCGAAGGCGTCGAGCTGCAGGGCGTCGTCGATGTGGATCTGGCATCGGCCCGCCCGATGTCCCGCGCGCGCGCGGATGTCGAGGCCGCGGTTGCAGGCCGAGCGCCGGATCTGCGCGGCGACGCCCGCATCGCCGATCTCGGTGAGCGGCAGTTCCGATCGGCCGACGACGCCCACGCCATGGCGCCCGAGGCCAGGCCCGACCCGACCTTCGGTACCGTCTGGCGCTGGCAGCTCGCCAGCCGCAGCGAAGGCATCCTCGACGCGCAGCTCGACCTGCCCTTCAGCAACGCGCCGTTCCTGATCGACGAGCAGCGACTGGTCTATCGAGCGCCAGCGCTCGGCTACCGGCAGCCCTCAGGGGCGTGGCAGCACGCCGGCCTGCGGCTGGTCGTGCACGGGCTGGAGGAAGGGCGCGAGCTGTGGTCGGTGGAGGTGCTGGACCGGGAGTTCAGGGGCGTGCTGCCGCCTTGAGTGAGCCGCGGCAGCGTCAACGCGGCTGTCGTGCGGGAACGTGCGTCTGTGCCGCATTCGCGCTCGCTGCAGATGATGTTCTGCAGCGTCCCCATGTCAATGTCGCCGGTCTCGGTTTCGTCGCGAGCTGATTAGTACTCGACGGCGGTTTCGGCAATTCGTGTCCGCGAAGGCCTAGGGTCCACCGGGCCTGCACGCATCTTGGTCATCCAAGCTCTGCAAAGCCGTGCCCAGAGTGCTTCGCCGCAGCGATTTCGCTACTGTGTAACGTTGCAAAATTTCCACACGCGTTCGGGCAGCCTCCCGACGACATCCGCAAAGCGCGATGTCAGACCCTGAAGAACTTCGCCCCGGGGGGCACGCATCATGAAGATCAACCATTGCGCCGCGATGATGTTTGTCGTTGCGGCCTTTTTTTGCGCAACGGCGGCGCGCGCTGCCGACGAAACGCCTGACCGATCGGCTGAAGCATCCAGCGTCCACGAGTCGGGCATGCGGGTCTATCTGGACCCGGAGACGGGCCTGCTCTCGCCTGTACCGGTCACGCCCGAACAGATGGTCGAGGACGAAAGGTTCAACGCCGGTCGCGCGCCGGCACCGATGGAAGAAATCCGGCGCGCCGACGGCACCGTAACCGTGCGGCTCAACGGCAACTTCGAGGTGGCCAGCCAGGTGGTGATCGCGCCGGACGGCCGGAAGATCTCCTTGTGTACGGACGCAGCACATGCCGGGCAGGCGCCCCATGCACACGTTCTTCCACTGCCGACCGCCGAGGAGCGTTGACCCATGCGCCGGGAACTCAAGCCACTTCTCGTCTCCTCCGCCATCGCACTCGCCCTGCTCGCTGGTTCAGCGCAGGCCGCGACCATTACCATCGTCAACGCTGACGGGCCGGATGAAGGGTTCAACGATCCCACGCCCGTGGCGCCGCTGAACTCCAACCCCGGCACGACGCTCGGACAGCAGCGTCTCGCCGTGTTTCAGCAGGCAGCGGAGCAGTGGGCTGCGCTGCTGGTCAGCGATGTCGACATCCAGGTCCGTGCGGCCTTCAATCCATTGACCTGCAGCGGCACCTCGGCCGTGCTCGGCTCAGCAGGTGCGCGCACCGTGCACCGCAACTTCCCTAATGCGCCCTTGCCCGACACCTGGTACTCGCAGGCGCTGGCGAACTCACTGGCCGGGGAGGACCTGGATCCGGCTACCGAAGACATCAACACCCAGTTCAATACCGATATCGACTCCGGCACCTGCCTGAC
>LNFM01014932.1_pt1 | contig 14017 bp, 19 predicted proteins | sample 596031 | NCBI WGS metagenome assembly LNFM01 (sample SAMN04254537, study PRJNA301005) | activated carbon metagenome | isolation source: dual media filters at the Ann Arbor, Michigan drinking water treatment plant | place: USA: Ann Arbor
TCGGCGCGACGCAGATCTCGGTGGGCGCCGACGGCAACATGGAGGCGACCCTGATCGGCCTCGTCTCCCAGCCGGCCGCCGACCCCGCCATCACACCGAGCCACGATGCGCCCTCGGCGCACATGTTCCTCGAGCGCGACCTGATCGTCACGTGGCGCTCGGGCTCGGGCCGGGTCAAGGCGCTCCCGTGGCAGATCAGTAACCCGATCACCCCGGAGCGCAACCACGGCACCCGCTCGGCCTTCCCGGGCCTCCTGCTCTACGGCGAGGGCTTCGTGACGCTCTCAGGCACCGTCGAGCTGGCCGACGCCGACCCCGACGACCGCACCGCCCACTACGAGGGCGACACCTTCGCCGCCCTGGCGCACTACCAGTCGCGGTCCAAGATCGGCTCCTCCGGCGCCCGCTACGAGATGTTCGTGGAAATCCCGGCCGCGCAGATCACGGATGGCCCGGGCCCGGAGGATCTCGCCGCCAAGAGGCGGTTCGGCTCCTCGTACAGCTGGATGGCGACCTACGACACGGCGACCGCGAAGGACTTCACGATCACCGTGACCTCGGCGCTGGTGTCCGGGACCGGGATCGAGACGTACGTCTGATGGCGGGGGAGGTCCACATCCGCGGCCTCGCGGACTTCCAGCGAGATCTCCGGCGGATCGACCCGGAACTGGCGAAGGGCGTCAGGGAGGGGCTGCGCGACTCGGCGCAGATCGTCGCCTACGAGGCGCAGCGCCGCGCGCCTTCGCAGACCGGCCGCCTGAGGGCCTCTATCCGGGGTGTGGCCACCGGGAACCGGGCGGTCGTCCGGGTGACAGCGCGCCGCGTCTCGCAGAAGTACCCGAGCGGCTACCCGTATCCGCGACGGATCGAGTTCGGTCGCGGTGGGGAGCCCTTCATCGGGCCGGCGCTCGAGGCGAAGCGACCGGAGGTCGAGCGACGCATGGGCTTCGTGCTGGACGACGTGGCCGAAATCTGGGGCGACTGATGGAGGGCAAGTGAGCGAATCCGACCAGCTGGTGATCCGGTGGGGGTCTGAGAGCTACACCGGGGGCCAGCTCACGGCGGCCGACATGATCGCGATGGAGGACGAGTGGGGCGAGCCCTTCTCGGGGATCGACTTCTCCTCGATGAAGGCGGCCTGCTGGCTGGTGTGGCTCGTGCGCCGGCACGAGCAGCCCGACCTCGCCTTCGAGGACGTGACCGCGATCACCCTCAGCGACCTCGAGCAGGCCGCGGAGGAGGCGCCGCCGGTCCCTCCTACCTCAGGCTCGCGCAAGCGCGCGAGCGGGTCCGGCAAGAGTGGCAGCCGTTCCACGGCCAGGTCTTCGGGCTGAGGCCCTGGGAACTTGCCGACTGCACGCGCCGCGAGCTTGACCTGATGCAGCTCACGCTGGAAGCGATCAACGGGTCCGAGGACTCGTGAGCACCCGCCGGCTCGAGGTCGTCATCACGGGCGACGCTTCGTCGCTCAACCGCGCGCTCGGGGGCGTGCAGCGCGACATGGGCCAGGTCGAGTCCAGGTCGAGGCGCGTAGGCAGCAGCCTCGCGCTCTTGGGCAAGGGCGGGGCGCTCGCCGGCGTGGCCGCCGTCGGCGTTGCCCTGAAGATCGGGACGACCGAGTTTCTCGCGCAGGAGAAGGCGAGCGCACGAACCGCCAATGTGCTCAAGACCACCGGTGGAGTGGCGAACGTCACTGCCGCCCAGGTCGAGGCCCTCGCGTCCGCGCTCCAGTCTCAGACCGGCACCGCGGATGACGCGATCCAGTCGTCGGCCAACCTCCTGCTGACCTTCACCAAGGTCCGTGACGAGGCCGGCAAGAACAACGACATCTTCTCCCAGGCCGTCCCGCTCATCAACGACATGAGTGTCGCGCTCGGGACCGACCTGAACGGCGCCACCCTCCAGGTCGGCAAGGCACTCAACGACCCGATCAAGGGCGTCTCCGCCCTCAGCCGCGCGGGTGTGTCGTTCACCCAGCAGCAGCGCGACCAGATCAGGGCCATGCAGGAGTCGGGCAACGTCATGGGCGCCCAGAAGATCATCCTCGGCGAGCTGGCGACCCAGTTCGGCGGTGCGGCGTCGGCCGAGGGCGAGACGACGGAGGCCCTCCAGCAGATCCAGCGGGCCGGCGAGGACATGGCCGAGGGCTTCGCAGCCAAGGTGCTCCCGTCCGTCGTCTCGCTGGTCGATTCCTTCAAGCGCAACTGGCCCCAGATCCGCGCCACGACCGAGGCCGCCTTCCAGGGCGCACAGCGGGCCGCATCGCGCGCGATGGCCTGGCTCGACGCCAACGTCGTCCCGACCATCCGCGCCATCGTCTCCGCCGCCCGCGGCTTCTGGGCGCGCTTCGGAGGAGACATCACGGCCGCCTTCAACCTCGCCCGGCGGGTGGTGGGCAACTCGATGCGCGGAGTTCTGGCGATCGTCACTGGGGTCCTCGCAGTCCTCCGTGGGGACTGGTCGACGGCGTGGAACTCGCTGAAGACGGTCGTGAAGTCGGCGACCGATTCGGTGCTCGCGATCCTGCGAGGGCTGCCCGGGATCGTATTCGGCATCGCGACCGACATCGGGAAGTCGATCGCCGACGGCGTGATCGCGGGGCTCGGGAACCTGGCCGGCCGGATCGCCTCAGCGGTCCGTGGCGGGCTCGGAGCGGCCGACAACACACCCTCGATCGACCTCGGGCGCGGCGGACTGACCGGCAGGGGCGGGGGTGGTGGCGGCAAGGGCAGCCAGAGCGCCGACGCGCGCCGGCTCTTCGTCCCCGGCGGGAACCCGCTCAGCCCGACCGACGTCGCCGGCATCATTATCGACAACCTGCACCGCGACGACTCACTGCAGGACAAGCAGACGCGATCCCGGGTCGAAGCCAGAGCGAAGCGCGCGGGCTTCACCAACCCGGACGAGATCGCCCTCCGCGGCGAGCGCGCGGTCCTGCGCATCAGGAAGACCGAGATCACCGCCAACATGGGCACCGTCCGAACCGCGGTCAAGAAGGTGAACGGGCTCATCGCCCGGCGCAAGAACAAGCGTGCGAAGGCCTATGCCGCGCTCGCCGGCGTGAAGGGCCAGAGCGACGCGGCGAAGGACAAGCGCCAGAAGATCCAGGACTCGATTGCTAGCGACACCCGCGCCATCCGCGACCGCTACGACGAGCTCAACGCCCTGATCCGCCGCGGGGCCGACCTCGGCGCCGAGGCGGCCGAGCTCGGCTTCGACATCCAGGGCCTCGACGCCGAGATCGCCGCGACCCCGGACCTGGGAACAGGGGAGGGACCGACGCCCGGCGATCTTGCCGCTGCCGAGGCGAGTCTCACCTCAGGCCTCGGCGACGACGTGGCCGCGAGCCGGCAGCAGGAGATCGAAGCCGAGGCCGCCCTGGCGGAGGCTCGGCGCGGCGGCGACAACGCGAAGATCATCGCCGCGATCGGCCGGCTCAAGTCCGCCAAGGACCAGACGGCGGCGCTCATCGACCAGCAGACGGCACAGGCCCGTGCCGACAACGACGCGATCGAGAACCAGCGCCTAAACCGCGAGGCCCGACTCGAAGGCGAGAACAGGGCCTTCGGCGCCTTCGTCAACGCCCTGCGCGGATCCGGAACCATCGACCCGTCTGGGGGCGTCACCGTGAACCAGTACATCGAGGGCAGCGTGGTGCAGGATGCCTGGGCCGCCTCCTGGATCGTCTCGGCGCTCGGCCGCCAGGGCAGTCCGTCCTCCGGCATGGTCACCTCGCCGGCATGAGCGCGTATCTCCGCCTCGTCTCGAACGCCGTGGGTGCGACGCCGATGGTCGTCGTCAACGGCCCCCCCTTCACGCCGTGGGTGCTCGTCGGGGTGGACCTCGGCAACCCGGCTTGGACCAACCAGTTCTCCGGGCCCCGCGGCACCCAGGGCCGCCGCGCGGCCGGCGGGACGCTCGAGGACCGACAGGCGACGTTCGGCCTCCTCTCGCAGGATCACGCCGACAAGGACGAGCTGGCGGCCAGTCTCTCGGCCCTCGCCGAGGTGGTGGACGAGATGCGCCGCTTCGGAGGCACGATCACCTTCCGACAGCACAACCAGACCCGCCGACAGCACCTGGCCGTGATGGCCGCGGGGGTCTCGATCGCCGACTGGAACTCGCAGGAGTACCAGCTGCGCGACGCCGCGCGACCGGCGATCGTCGCGACCTGCGCGCCCTACCTGCTGTGGGACCCCTACGACCACGACGACGACTTCGCCGCCGACAACGTCAACGCCGGTGATCTCGCCTACACCGCCGACGGCGGGGCGCTCACCAACCTCGCCGTCTCGGGCGGCCAGCTGAACGCCTCGGCGAACCTCGCCACCGAGAACCGGCTGATCCACACCGGGACCGGCTACACGATCGACGACCACGAGGCGCAGGTCCGCTTCTCGCCCGGGACGACGATCACCAGCCTGAAGTGCGGCGTGATCCTGAAGCGGATCGACGCCTCGAACTACATCGAGGTCTACGTCGACGACACGGGCGCCGCGAGCCGGCTGCGCATCGACAAGGTCGTCGCGGGGGCGCGGACCAACCTGGCCTCCACCAACCTCGCCGCGCGCATGGTCAGCTCGATGACCGTGACCGTCCGCGGCCGCATCGAGCAGAACGTCATCTACGCGGACCACGAGCTCGACCGCGAGATGCCCTTCTCGGCGGTCACCGGCGACACCTCGACCTCGATCGCCCTCACCTCGGCCGAGATCACCTCCTTCGGGATCGGCGTCGCAGGCCGCGCGGGCCTCGTCTTCACGCCCCAGCAGGCGGCCGCCTTCATCGACCGCTTCACCGTGCGCCCCTGGACGTACCGCCAGCGCGCTGCGGGGGCTCTCGCCCAGCTGTCGGTCGTCCACGCCCGGGGCTCGATCCCCGGCGACGCCCCGGCCGCCTGCGACGTCTGGCTCAACCACCCCGGCTCGTCGGCGAACCCGATGGCCTTCGGGATGATCGGCTGGGCTCCGACGACCAACCCCAACCTCCTCTCCAACGGCGGCTTCGACACATGCGAGGCCGGCGCCGGGCTCATCTTCCCCTGGAGCGTGGCCGCGGTCGCGGGCGTCACGGGTGCGGCCACCTCGATCGTGGCCTCCACCATCCCGAAGTTCGGCGGCTACTCGGGCCTCGTCACGACGCCCGCCACGGCGAACGTGGGGGCGCACTACCCGATCTACCGCCGCTTCCTCGCCGGCGTCACCTACACCGAGAGGGTCTGGGTGCGCTCGGCCGCCTCCACAACGCTCGCCCGCGCGCGCCTCGGCGTCTCGGGCGACATCGCCTCGAGCACGGCCGTCGCCCTCTCGCCGACCTGGACGCTCCACACGGTCACCTGGACGCCGACGGCCGACCGGTCCCTCGCCTACCTCGCGGTCGAGCAGACGGCCGCCACCGCCGGCACGTTCCTGATCGACGGCGCGGCGGTCTACGAGGGCACCGTCGCTCCGAGTCACGGCAAGCACCTAGAGGGCGAGGGCGGCCACCCGCCTCTGGCGATGATCGCCGCCGCGGACCACGTCTACATCACTAACAACCTGTCGGTGGCCGCCGACGCCAACGCCGAGAGCGGCTACCTCCTGCGCGACACATCGGTCCTGGCGGCCGGCGAGGCGTATCAGGCCCGGTGGACGGTGGACCCCTCCCTGATCGGTCCCGACGACTACTCGGGCGACGACCTCGCGATCGAGGTCTGGGGGCGCTTCCACCTCGACAACGCCTTCACCGGCGGCGTCACCTTCACCCTGCGACTCGCTGACCGCAACGGCTTCTCGGTCGCCTACACCGCCGAGCACGGCTCGACCGGCTTCACCGTGTTCCCGACGGCCGACGGCCTCCGCACGATCCGCCTCGGCACCATCACCATGAACACGAGCGACTTCGCGCGGTGGAACATGGCGCTCAACGCGGTGGTCAACGCCGGCACCAACCTCCAGCAGTTCGGGATCGACTGCCTCTACCTTCTGCCCGCGCGCGCACTCGCCTCCAGCCCCTCGGGCAAGCCCAACAGCTCGCTCACCTACCCCTACGTCTTCCCCCACGCCGGCCCCCAGACGAAGATCATCCGCTCCGATGACCTCTCGGGGGTCCTCATCTCGCCGCCGACCGACACGGTCCGCCAGAACGGTGCGGGCATGGGGGGCAACCCGATCGAGCTGCCCCCGGGCGCGGTCGACTTCTTCACGGTCACGAACCTGAACCCGCCAGACGCCCCGGCCGGCGACATCGACTCGATCACCGACCCGATCCCCTTCCACCTGGCCGTCACGCCCCGCTCGCACTGGCCGAGGGGCGCGTAGAGCCCAGTGGGCAGAGGCAGTCGCAGGGCCGAGGCTTCGATCCTCCTGAAGTCGGTGGAGGGCGCGTGGGAGAAGGTCGGCGCCGGCGACGCGCGGGGGATCGTCCCGGAGGGGATCGTGGCCTCGGCCAACGAGGCCGGCCCCGACACCGCGAGCTTCACGCTGAAGCGTCGCAGCTCCGTCCCCTGGCCCGACCTGACCGCCTTCAACCAGTGCGAGATCTCGATCGGTGGCGTGAAGGTGTGGGGCGGGCGCGTCTGGGAGGCGCCGCTGTCGGACCGCCGCGACGGCAGCTCGATCGCCGTGCAGGCGCGCGGGTGGCAGCACCACCTCGACGACGACCTGGTGCGCCGCCTCTACGTGCACGCCGACATGACGGGCTACCGCGACCAGCGCTCGTTCCCTGCGGCGCTTCTCACCTCTCACCTGGCGGGCCCCCAGGTGCAGGTTGGCTCGGGGGTCATCACCCTGATCTTCCCGAAGGGCTACACCGTCGTGAACAACGAGCAGGTGTGCGCGACCTTCGACGCCGGCGCTGCGCTGATCAAGCGCGCCGTCATCACCTGGGAGCGCGTCGGGATCTCGGACGCCGACGACACGGTCCGCTCGAGGGGATCGACGGCCGAGAGCGCGGCCACCGCCGGCGACGACTCGACGGCCGTCCTCACCGGGGCGTCGGGCACGATCTCGCACACCTTCGGCGCCGCGCGGCGGTACCACCACATCATGGTCTACCGCAACGGCGCCGGCGGCACCTTCGGCGCCGACCAGGGCGCCCGGATCACGTCCATCCAGCTCTTCGGGGAGACCGCCTACGAGTCGGGGAGCGTCTCGATCCTGAAGGCCGACCAGGTGATCGAGGACGTGCTGGCCTCGGGGGCGCTCCCGCTCCTCGACTCCTCGACCGCCGGCATCATCGCCGGCGTCTTCTCGATCCCCGACCTCGACCCGGGCGGCTACCAGACGCCGCGGCGGATCATGGATGCCGCGAACGCCTACGAGGGCAACCTGCTCGGCGTCGACCTCGCTGGCCGGCTCTTCTTCCGCGAGCGCCCCTCGGCGCCTGAGGTCGAGGTGGGCCACTGGTCGGGCTCCGACTTCGAGGACGCGTCGACGAACTCGGCCGAGGGCCTCTATAACCGCGTGATCGTCCGCGGCCAGACCGCCGACGGGACGCCCGTCGAGGAGATCCGCACGGCGACGTCGTCACTCCTCAACCGCCAGGGCTTCACGCGGACCGCCGAGCTGGCGGTCGGGTCGGCCATGAACACCGCCTCCGCCCAAGACCTCGGGGACATCTGGCTCGGCGAGATGTCGAGGCCGAAGTTCAAGGGGCGCCTGCAGGTGCAGGGCCACGGCGGCGCCCGGCGGATCTCCGGGGGCGGGATCCACGCCTCGGAACTGCTGCTGCGCTACGGCCAGCTGATGCGGGTCAACCACCTCATCGACCCGACCGACGGTGCCCGCGGCCGCGACGGCGGGATCAAGTCCATCTCCTACGTCCACGACACCGAGACCGCGAGCGTCGAGCTCGACAACGAGCGCGGCAACTTCGCCACGTTCCTCTCCCGGCTCGACGTCCTGACCCAGGCGGCCCTTCGATGAACGACCCGATCGACACCCGGCCGGCCGAGGCCGCCCTTCTGCGCGAGCTCGACGGCCTGCGCCAGGACCTCCGCGACCACCGCGAGGAGACGAAGGCCGAGATCGTCGAGACCCGCCACATCTTCGGGGAGAAGCTCGACGACATCGTCACCGAGGCGCGCCGCACCAACGGCCGCCTCCGCCGGGCCGAGCTGTGGATCGCGGGCCTGAAGGCGCTCGCCGCGACGGTCGCGCTCCTCGTCCCCTTCGCCGTCGCCGTCTTCACCAAAAACCTCTGAGGAGAACCGCCATGTCCCTCGACATCGTCACCCGCGCGGAGTGGGGGGCGGCCCCGCCGCGCTCACGCACCCCGGTCAACTGGCCGGCCGGCGTCGACCTGTGGGTGCACCACACCACGGGCCCGACCTCCCAGACCCCCCGGGAGATCCAGGCCTTCCACATGGGGCCGTCCCGTGGGTGGAACGACATCGGCTACGGCTACCTCATCGACCAGGCCGGCCGCGTCTACGAGGGCCGGGGTCAGGCACTCGCGGCCCACTCGCCGGGGAAGAACCACGAGCCCTCGGTCGCCCTGATCGGCGACTACTCGCAGATGCCCCCGACCGACGCGCAGCATCGCGCGGTGTGGGCGCTCGCCGATCTCCTCGAGGCGGGCGACCTCCGGGGCCACCGCGAGAACACGGCGACCTCCTGCCCGGGCGACGCCGCCATGGCGAAGATCGTCAACGGCCCGCCGCCGGACCCGGACCCCATCGACCCGATCACCCTGCCTGAGCGCCTGGCCCTCGCCGGGTTCGGCGCCCGGTCTATCGAGCAGATCGTGGCCGCCCTCAAGTCGGGCCACCAGGGCACGGTGCCCAACCGCAACGACTCCGTGATCTTCCGCCGCCTGCGCGAAGCCGGCTTCGGAATCGCGAGCGCCCGCACCATAGTCAAGTCCCTCCGCAAGTAGGAGCACGCCATGAACGAACCACAGCACCCTGCCGCAACCATGGGGCGGATCGTCCACTACAAGGTCAGCCCCGGTGACGCCGTGCCCTCAGGGAACACGAAGCCGGGCCGGGTCTGCCCGGCCGTGATCGTCCAGCCGTGGGGCGACGCCAACGCGAACCTCATGGTCATCCCGGACGGCACGGCGCCGTTCTGGGTGACCTCGCGCATGCGCGCCGAGGATGCCGAGTCCGCCGCCGACGGCCAGTGGTTCTGGCCGCCCCGAGTCTAGGGAGCACGCCATGAACGAGCCCACCGCAGAGCTGCTGATCGCCGAGCCGGTGAAGGAGCCGAGCATCGACGCCAAGCCCGCCGCGGGCGTCTTCACGGGGGCGCTCACCGTCCTCGGCCTCAGCCTCGCCAACCGCTACACCGCGTATCAGCCGACCATCGAGGAGGCGACCTCGATCACGGTCATCGTGTCGGGCCTCGCCATGTGGCTGATCCCCTCGACGGTGCGGCGGAAGCTGAACGGCGAGGGCGAGTAGGGGGCGAGGCCGCCGCGCGCAACATCGGCTGGCGCGATCCCACGCGCGATGTTGCACGGCGTCCGGCGCCGACGACCCCGACGGACGTGCCGCGGTAGCTCAGGCCGCCGGCCCGGGGCGCTCGAACATGAGCATCAGCCCCGGGATCCCTCCGGGGCCGACACGCGACAGCACCTCGGTCGCCACGCAGAAGGTCAGCGACCAGCCGTCCGCGGCCCGGTCGTTGAGCACGAGCTCGACGTCGTTGTGGTCGAGCCGGTCGCCGACGAGCCTCGACCGCACGATGTCCACCTTGTACTCGACCGCCTGGAGATGCCGGCGCTCGGCCACGCGCGCCGGCATCTGCTTCCACTCCTGCGCCTCGCGCTCGGCGGCCTTCGCGTTGTCCTGGAGCCCGCCGATGAAGTCACCCACCGCCCCACCTCCCGAAGATCGTCAGGTGCCCGCGAACCTACGCTGCGCTCCGGACCGGAAGCGCCCGCCCGTTGGGATAGGTTCCGCCGTCCGACCGTACGGAATCGCCAGAATGTCGGGCCGCCGCGCTGCTCGCATCCGCCGGTCGTGGGAGCATCGACGCCCGGGCGCCGCCTCCCCCTTGACCGGCCCGGCTGAGCGAGGGGGCTGCGATGACGTGGAGCGATGCCGACCGCCGGGCGCTGCAGGACGTGGCGCGTGTGGCGCGGGAGGCGGCGGCGCGGGAGGGTGTGAGCGCCGATGTCGCCGCGTGGCTTGAGGCGATCGCCGACGCTCTCATGGCCCCCGCTGGGCGACCCGAGCGGCCCGCTCGGCCACCTCAGCGGCGGTCGGTGGGTGATCCTCCAGGCGGCTGACGCCCGGCGCTATCGCTCGGAGGAGATCTTGGGCGAGGTCTGGGAACAGCTGGAGTAGCGCTGCCAGCTGCGGCCCGCTCGGGGTCCTACCCAGCTTCTCCCATCCCTGGGGCGTCGAAGTCGACTCGGCTCCGACGAGATCTGCAAGGCGCTTCCGAGTGCCGGCCCTCGTTCTCATCGCCACGACGATGGTCTTGATGGCCTCTCGGTCTGGGTCTCGCAGCACGAATCCGACCGTACCGGTGGTACCTGTTTGGTGGTAGTACCGATCCACGGGTATCAACTCGTCGCTTGCACTCGCCGATAGGTACCCGTATGTTGGTACCTATGAGCACCCTCGCAGAGCGGGTCCGAGACGCACGAGTGGCCGCTGGTCTCTCGCAGACCCAGGCTGCCTCCGTCGCCGGGATCGGCCTCTCGGCCCTGAGGAACATCGAGCAGGGCATCACCGATGATCCGCGCGTTTCCACGCTGCGCCAGCTTGAGAGGGCGCTGGGGGCTCGGCTTTTCGTCCACGACCCGGACGCTGACACGCCCGCCGCCGCGGGTGAGGAATCGGCCGCGTGAACCTCCCGGCCACCCGCACGCACGCCGAGCTTGAGGCGGTCGTCGAGCGCGGGCTCTCCACGTTCGTTGACGTGGGCAACGCCCTCATGGAGATCCGCGACGGGCGCACCTACCGCGAGACGCATGGCGACTTCGACTCCTACTGCCGCGAGCGGTGGGGGCTGAGCGCCCGGCGCGCGAACCAGCAGATCACGGCCGCCCGGGTCGTGGGGGATGTCTCCTCGGTGGGAACCATGGTTCCCACGAACGAGCGCCAGGCCCGTGAGCTGGCCGCCGTCCCCGCGCTCGAGCGCGCCGAGGTGTGGCAGGCGGCCGCCCAGCGCGCGGCCGCCGAGGAGCGGCCGGTCACCGCCGCCGACGTGCGCGCGGTCGCCACCCCTTCCGCCGCGCCGGAGGCGAGCCCCGAGCAGGTCGCGGCAAGCCAGCCGCACATGCTGGGGCATAAGGCGATCGAGCGCACCCAGGACGTCGTGCGGATCGTCGAGGCCGCTGGAGGCGTCGACGAGGTGATGGCGGCACTCGACGCCTCGCCGCTCGGCTCGGCCACGCGCGAGTCGTGGATCTACTTCGTGGCCAAGGCTCACGACCTCCTCGGCGAGTGGCGCCAGCGCCTCGAAGAGAAGCCCGCGCTCAGGAGGGTGAAGTGAGTCGCCTCGCCGAGTGGCTTGAGAACAACACCCACGAGTGGGCGAACGCTCGCGAGCTGGCCGAGGCAGCTGTCGATGCAGGCATCTTCGATGACGACCGCGAGCAGGCAGTCCTCAACTGGGCAACCGTCGAGGTGCGCCGACAGCTCAAGCGCCGGCGTGACGGACTGCCGCGGTTCGGCAACCTGATCGTCCAGACCCCGGACGGCCGCGCCTCGCACCGCTACAAGGCGCTCTCCCTCTTTAGCGATGACGACTTCCGTCAGGTCATCGCCGTCCACATGAAGCGCGCTGATGGCGAGCTGGCCATCGCCGCCGCATACGAGTCCGAGCGGCGCCAGCACTACGGCGGCCAGCTCCAGATCCCCCAGCTCTCCTACACGACCGAAGCCGCCTGAATGCGGCTCGCAACGCACACCAGCCCCCGCCGCACGCTCCAGGAAGAGAAGCGCGGCGAGGGCCAGATGAGAGGAGAATACATGCCCAGATCCAAGGGCCAGCGCTCCGCGCCCGGCCATCGCCGCGACGAGATCGCCGAGAAGCTGGCCGACGTCGGCCACCTGCTCCTCGACGCCCACGAGGCGAACCTCGTCCACGCCCGGGCGCAGCTGACGCGCCTTCGCTCGATGGCCGATGCGGTCAAGGGCATCGACGCCCTCTTCCGCGCCGAGCGGGCGGCCGAGCTGGACGCCGAGGCCGAGGCCCGCCGCGCGTCGCGCCTGCGGGCGGTCGGCTGATGCGGGCCGTGCTCATCCTCGCGGCGGTCCTCGCGATCCCCGCGCTCCTCCTGCTGACCATCGCCCTCCTGCTGGTCGCCCCCTCGGCGGCGATCGCCTGGTGGGCGATGCGGAGGGCCTCCTGATGGCCGACCCCGACGCCCTGCCGCCCTTCCTCGAGGAGTGGCTGGTCCCCGACATGACCGACGGCCAGGTCGCCTGGCACCTGGCGATGGCCGCCCTCAGCGGCGTGCGCCGGCGCGTCGAGCGCGAGGGGCTGACCCGCGACTCGGCGATGGCCTTCCTCGAGCGGGTCAACGACCTCTCGATGGCCCTCTGCCAGTGCAGCGCCGAGCACGAGGCGGGTGCGGCGTGAAGCTCATCCACATCATCGACTCGGCGACCGACATCCCGGCGCTGTTCTTCCGCCTCGGGGAGGCCGTCAAGGACGACCGCGTCGCGCAGGCCATCCTCGCCCGGGCCGGCTTCGGCCGTGACCAGGAGGCGCACGACAGCTACCTGGTGCTCGTGCACCTCGAGGGGCCGTTCGCCGCCCACGTGGACCCGTTCATGTGGCCGAACGCGACCATGACGGCCGCTCACCTCTGGCTCACCGAGCACGACGGCGAGATCTCGCACGGCGGCGTCCTCGACGCCGAGCCGCTGCGCCTGCGCCTGGTCGGTGCGGCATGAGCGCCACCCACGGCTTCTCGATCGCCGGAGTGGTCGAGCCCTTCGCCCACATCGGCGACGAGCGCGCCCACCGCGACGAGGACCTCTGCCCGATGTGCGGCCGGCGCCTCACCGTCTGCGCCTGCGAGCAGTTCGACCTGGATCTGAGAGGCGATCAGGACGGCCCCGCCTCCTACGCCTGGCTCGCCGAGCGCGAGGCAATCGCCCACTGGGAGGAGACCCGGTGACCCGGCGAGCCGATTACCCCCGTGCGGGATCGCCCCTGATCTCCGAGCGCCGCGCCGGGCATGAACGCCTGCGCCGCGCCTGCGCCAACCTCGCCGGCTTCGCGACCGTCGTCGCGGTGGGCTACCTGGCGTTCTCCTTCACCGCCGCCTGGCTCGCCGAGCGGATCGTGCCGTGAGCAAGCCCGCCGTCACTGCTCCGGTGCGCCGCCGCAACCACGGCCGCGGTCACAGCTACATCGACGCCGAGGGCCGCAAGGTCCCGGGCGTCACGACGATCATCAGCTCGGGCGCCCCCAAGGACGCGCTCGTCGGCTGGGCCGCCAACACCACGGCCTCCTACGCGGTCGACCACTGGGATGAGCTGGCCGAGATGAAGCCCTCTCAGCGGCTGAAGGCGCTCCAGGGGGCGCGCTTCGCCGACCGCGACGCCGCCGCCAACCGCGGCACCGCCGTGCATGGCCTCGCCGAGCGCCTGGTCAAGGGCGAGGAGGTCCAGGTGCCCGAGGAGCTTGCGGGCCACGTGGACAGCTACGTGCGCTTCCTCGACGAGTGGGACGTCCAGCCGATCGAGGTCGAGTTCGTGGTGGTGTCCTACCGCTTCGGCTGGGCCGGCACCGGCGACCTGATCGCCGACCTGCGCCACCCCGAGGACTCCACCAAGCGCGTGCGCTGGGGCCTCGACGTCAAGACCAACCGATCCGGGATCTTCGGCGAGGTCGCCTGGCAGCTGTCGGGCTACTTCCTCGGGGCGGACGTGCTGCTCGACGCCGATGGCGGCGAGCGCCCGATCCCCCCGTGCGACCGCTACGGAGCCGTCCACGTGCGCGCCGACGGCTACGACCTCATCCCGGTGGAGGTCACCGCCGACCAGCTGCGCGAGCTGCGCTACGTGCAGCAGGTCGCGGCGGCCGTCGAGCGCGCCAACGAGTACGTGGGTGAGCCGCTGCGGCCCCCC
>LNFM01001031.1_pt1 | contig 14016 bp, 10 predicted proteins | sample 596031 | NCBI WGS metagenome assembly LNFM01 (sample SAMN04254537, study PRJNA301005) | activated carbon metagenome | isolation source: dual media filters at the Ann Arbor, Michigan drinking water treatment plant | place: USA: Ann Arbor
GCCATGCTGCGATCGCATTATGACATCGTTTCGCTGGATGAAGCGTTGGAAACGCTCGGCGCGCCGTCGCGCAAGCCGAAAGCCGTTCTCACATTCGATGATGGCGAGTACGGCCTCTTTTCGCACCTTCTACCGATCGTTGAGGAACTCGCTCTTCCCGTGACGATCTACATGGCCACCCGTCACATCGAAGCGGCCGAACCGTACTGGTTCGATGCTGTCATGAACGCGCTTCAGCCATCACACCCTCTGGTGATCGACCTGACGGCGCAAGGTCTGGCTCCCGTGACAGTTGGCGAGACGACGGGCACACAAAACTGGCTGGCCACTGGACGCATATTGGAACACCTGAAGGGATTGTCCGAAGAGCAGCGGGTGCAGGCCGTGCGTGACGTGCTGCAACAGGTGTCGCGAGCTAAAAAAAGGCGGATCACGCCGATGCGGCCGCTAACACTTGCCGAATTGAAGGACATCGCGCGTCATCCGCGGGTAACAATTGGAGCGCACACGCACTGTCACAGTCTCTTGGATAAAGTCGAATTGGCCCAAGCCGAGAGCAGCGTCCGCACGTCGGTTCAGCTCCTGGAGGAGTGGACGGGCCGCAAAATTGAACATTTTGCCTATCCCAATGGCAATCACACGCGGCAGCTGGAAGAATTGATGGAGCGGCTCGGTTTCAAAACCGCCGCAGTTGGCGGAAGTACGTTGTGGCACACGGGGTGCAACGTCTTCGCATTGCCTCGCATCCCGGTCGGCCGCTACGACACGGCCGAGCGGCTCCAGCTGCGCATGGTTGGAATTTAGGTCGCCTCACGAATACGACTGCGTCAGACAGTCCGTCACCAAATGAACGCTCCAGAAATTCTCGCGGGTTCGCAAATGACGATCGGCCATCGAACGTTCGCTGGATCGCACCAGCAGGCAACATTAAGGCTGTGCGCGCTGGCGCTTGCTTCTCCAAGTCAATCCAATGTATCTATTGGTCGTCGATTGCGAAAAACAGTTATTCCGCAGGCTGCAAAAGGTTGCTGTAAGTGAGTACTGCTGGAAATAGACATGCGCGCTACGCGCTCATTTCGCCCTGCCGCAACGAAGCGGCGTACATTCGCACGACATTCGACAGCGTCATCTCGCAAACCGTTCGGCCCGCGATTTGGATCATCGTCGATGATGGTTCAACGGATGAAACGCCGGCCATCGTTGCGGAGTATGCCGCACGTCATGACTGGATCAAGTTGATCCCTAAAGCGGATCGAGGACGCCGCGCTGTCGGCCCAGGCGTGATCGAAGCGTTCGAAACTGGGCGTGCGGCCATCGATCTCGATGATTACGAGTTTATTTGCAAGCTCGACGTGGACCTCGATCTGCCGCCGAAATACTTCGAGATATTGATGGCGCGAATGCGGTCTGAACCACGCCTCGGCAGCTGCAGCGGAAAGCCTTATTACCGCACAGCGTCAGGCCGCTGGATCAGTGAAAAGTGCGGCGACGAGATGTCGGTCGGGATGACAAAATTCTACCGGGTCGCATGTTTCAAATCGATCGGCGGCTTCGTTCAAGAAGTGATGTGGGATGGGATCGACTGCCACAAGGCACGCCAGTTGGGCTGGATGGTCCGCAGCTGGGATGAGCCCGAACTGCAATTCGAGCATCTGCGCCCAATGGGGTCCAGTCAGAAAAACATCTTGGCCGGCCGCGCACGGCACGGATTCGGGCAGTACTACATGGGAAGCGACCCTCTATACCTGATTGCAACCGCCATTTATCGCCTCACACAACCCCCCTACGTCCTCGGCAGTGCAGCGATGCTCTATGGTTACTTTGCCGCCATGCTCCGCCGCGACCCCCAGCACGCTGATCCGGATTTGCGGCGGTTCATTCAATCCTATCAGCGACAGGCCCTGCTGCACGGCAAGGCACAGGCCATACGCAACATTGAATCACGGCAAGAACCCGTCTGGCGCGATGTTTGGGGGCGTTTCGCTCAGGCGCCGCGAGACGCCGGTGCGGCAACGAGCTTCTAGGGCGTTGATTCCGACATTTGCTAGTGTCTGTGCGATCGGTGATCGCCGCGCTCTGCTGTGCCCGACCGGCAAGAAATGAGGAATGGGGCATGTGCGGTCTCGCCGGCTTTTTGCAACGGTCCAGTTTGGACAACCAAGCGGCCGGTTGCCTGACACGCATGACCGATGCGATCGCTTATCGCGGTCCCGACTCGGCGGGAGCGTGGATCGACGCTGAGGCCGGAGTTGCGCTCGGCCATCGCCGGCTCGCTATCGTTGATCTGTCCGAGGCTGGTCACCAGCCAATGGTTTCCCATTCCAGCCGCTACGTGACCGCCTTCAATGGCGAAATCTACAACCATATGGATCTGCGAGCGCAATTGGAGCAGTCGGGCCAAGCGCCCGTCTGGCGCGGCCAGTCCGACACAGAGACGCTTGTTGCCGGCTTCGACGCCTGGGGACTAACAGACACGATCGGCCGAGCGGTCGGCATGTTTGCAGTCGCGGTATGGGACCGGCGCCGTCGCGTGCTCACGCTGATGCGCGACCGGCTCGGCGAGAAGCCGCTCTACTATGGTTGGCAAGGCGAAGGAAAAAACCGGACTTTTCTTTTCGGCTCTGAACTGAAAGCGCTCAAAGCCGATCCGGCGTGCGAAGGCCAGATCGACCGCAACGCGATCGTTCAGCTCATGCGCCACGGGTACGTCGGTGAGAGCAATTCAATCTATACCGGCATCCACAAACTACAGGCAGGAACCATCGCGTCCATTTCACTTGACGAGCCCGAGCCGCAGGTCACGCGCTACTGGTCAGGTTCTGAAGTGGCCCGCAATGCAGCCGGAACACGGCGGGCGGTTCGTGAAGATCATGCGATTGACGAACTCGAAGACCTGTTGCGCGACGCCGTCAAGCGCCAGATGCTGGCTGATGTGCCCCTCGGCGCCTTCCTCTCGGGCGGCATCGATTCTTCGCTCATTGTGGCATTGATGCAGCATCAGTCTCCGCGCCCGGTTAAAACCTTCAGCATCGGGTTCCACGACACGCGATACAACGAGGCCGAGTTCGCAAAGCGCGTTGCTGCGCATTTGGGCACACAGCACGTCGAGCTCTACGTCAGCGATGACGACCTGCGTAATGTCGTGCCGCGCCTTCCCGCCATCTACGACGAACCGTTCGCCGATTCATCGCAAATACCGACGTTTCTGGTGGCTCAGCTCGCACGCAGGGAGGTGACCGTGGCCCTCTCCGGCGACGGCGGCGACGAGCTCTTTTGTGGCTACGACCGCTACCGCCAAGGCGAAAAGCTGATGCGCGCAGTGAGAGCGCTTCCCCATGCTGTGCGCGCCGCACTATCCGCAACCGTGCGTGGCGTCCCGCAGCGGCTTCTGGATGTCGCAGCCGATCCGTTTGTGGCGGTCGCGTCGGGCAAGGAACCAAACGGCCAGCGCATCCATCGCTTGGCGGACTACTTTGCCAGCCGGTCGCTCGAAGACCTGCACCGCAAGCTCGTGTCGCGCTGGCGTTTTCCCACCGAAGTCGTCATCGGGGGGCGCGAAGCTTCGTTCTTTGTCGAGCCCGGCCTCGCGGGCCTCGACGTCCTCACCGACGCCGAGCGGATGATGCTCTTCGATATGATGAATTATCTGCCCGACGACATCCTCACCAAGGTCGACCGCGCCTCAATGTCGAATTCGCTAGAATGCCGCGCGCCGTTTCTTGACCATCGGGTCGTCGAGTTCGCCTGTGGCCTGCCAGCAGACATGAAGCACCGCGACGGACAATCGAAGTGGGCCCTACGCCAGATCCTCTATAAGTACGTGCCACGCGAACTTATCGAGCGTCCAAAAATGGGGTTCGAGGTCCCCATTTCCGCGTGGCTCCGCGGGCCATTGCGCGACTGGGCAGAGACCTTGTTGGCGACGGATGTCGTCCAGCGCGACGGCTACTTCGACAGCCGGATTCTGCGCCAGAAGTGGAGCGAGCATCTTTCAGGAACGAACAATTGGGGCCCTCAACTTTGGAACGTCCTTATGTTCCAGAGTTGGCTGGATCACAACCGCAGTGAGGATGCGGTGGAGGCGGCCTAGGGCTGGCACGCAATCGGTTCGCCTAGCACGCCCGATCGCGGATCGGTCACCACCGTATTCCACGCAATGCATTGCAGCACCCGCGCGACCTCATCGCCCACGTCGCTGGGCGCGGGAAGCCCGATCGGCGACTGGCGATAGATCGTGGCAAAATGCACGAGCGACACGAAATACACGCCAAGTCCGCTGGCATGGATGTCATCGAGAGGCCGTGTTGTGTCGCGCAGAGTGAGCTTGGCAACAACCGGCGCTGGATCAACATCCTTGGCATCAGCCGGCAGCGGCCAGTCGGACGGCCAATTCACGTAGGTGTTGCCGAAGAGATGACCAATCGTCAGCGTCTCTCCCGAAGGTAGCTTCGGGGCGTTGGAGTCGCTCTTGCTCTTGAGGTAGTCATCGAGCGCAAGGAAGGCTTGCCCGGCGGGCACGATCAGAATGGGGTCTTCGATCGCGCATCCGCCGTCGCTGTTCGACGTCCATCCCACCCGGTCCAGCAACCCAGGGCGCCGGACCTGAGCGCGCGAGGCCTCGTCTGCAAGTCGCTCCCAGACCTTGCGTTGGGCCACCATCTCCGCGCGCCAATCAAACCGGTGGGCTGGCGGAAATTTGGAATATGTGTCGTTGGCGTGAAAGTTGAGCCACGTTTGATAAAGGTAAACGCGCGCGGCCGGGTTTGCCTTCTTCAACGTGCAGTAGAAGCGCCGCAGGTAGTACGAGCTGTACTCCAGCTTTAACGACGGCTCCAACGGCAGCCCCTCGGTGATCACGAGCGTGTCATATTGCGCGGCGGTCCGCTCGAACGCCTCTCGTTTCGGAACCATTTCGGAGGCATCGCGGTCAAAGCTGTGTGGCGTGCCGCGCCACAAAGCCGAAATCGGCGATCCCCACAGCGTATGGTCCCCCATCGTGTAACGAAGCCCGCGATCCTGGGCCAAACGCCCGAGCAAGGTCATCAGGCTATGCTGACCCCATGCGTTGGTCACTTTCACTTCGACGAGACTGTGACCCACCCAATAGACCGACGCAGTGGACGCAGGTCCAAGGCGTTCCGGCTTGAGCTGGCTTCCCATCGTGCCCTCCGCACCAGCATTGGCCGGTGTAAACCAAAGGAGCAGCAAAAGCGCCGCCCGCGCCGAGTGTCGAGCCGGTTGAATAGTCATGCGTTCCTCGTCCCCGCCAATATCTAAACGAGATTTACAGTCGGCGCTGGAAATTCAAGTCCACCGCGTCATTCATGAAAAAAGTCTACGATGGGCCGACCTACAATCAAAAAGTTGACCGTAACTCGCTCACATGCAGTTTGGAGTGAACCACGCTTCCAAAGCCTGCGCGGCCGAAACCACGTCCAGTTAACGCTATTGAGCGCGGTTCTGCCCGGGCCAAGCCCCGTCCAAGAGCAGGACATTGGCGCCATTTTTGCAAAGCTGACGTGAGTTTAATAGAGTGTGTTCCAGAGTTGAACACGGCGACTCTCGGAAATGAGCCCATGAACGCGACGCTGGCAGGCGTAGTCTACATTTGGCTGGCGCAAGGCCTTGCGTTCCTGCTGATGCCGACGTCGATCGTGTTCGGAGTTCGCGCCAGGGCGGTGCTGTTCTGGGCCGTCACAGCGCCGGTCGTTCTAGCTGTTCAGCCCCAGATGAGCATGCTCATTGCAGCAGCGGTCCTGACGCTCGCCTTCGCGCCCTTAGCGCCGGCAGACCGCACGGCATTCTTCATCATAGCCGTCCCTGCCGTTCCAGTGTTCGTCTATGCTGCGCTCCCTTTCCCGGGCATCAACTATTTGCTGGACCTGTCTCACCTCAAGCTGGCATCGCTTCTCGTATTGGTCCCCGTCCTTCTGGCTGGCCGCCAAGCAGCCACGCGACCCGCCTACGGCGTTCCAGTGTTCGCCCTGCTTGCCGTTGTCTACGCCACCTATTCGACGCTTCTGATCGCATCGACCTACGGTTTCACCGGCGCCTTGCGGCACGGCCTCGATCAAATCCTTTTGCTGCTCGTTCCCATCTTCGCAATGCTGGTCGCGTTACGAAAACCACAGGATGCCGACAAACTATTTCAGGCCGTTCTGATCGTCTCGTTGCTTCTGGCAATGGCAGCCCTCATCAGCAGTTTTAAACGCTGGGATATGTACGCAGTCGGTGGCTACTATCTGACCGAGATCCGCGATGGACAGATGCGGATTAACGCAACCGCCGGAACGCATGCCCTCGCCTTCCATCTGGCGGCCGGAATCGTGGTGCTTGAATATTTGCGACGCCGCCTTCAAATCGGATGGCTGCGCGTCAACCTTATCCGCCTAGTACTTCTCGCCGGCATGTTGACGACGGACTCACGGGGAGCATTGGGCGGGCTTGCCGTCGCGCTCTGTGTCTTCACCCTTCTTGTTTTACGCAATCGCTTCTTTCGAGGCCTCCTCCTCGCAGGGGGGCTCGCTGCCTTCTTCGGCGGCATGATCTGGCTGGCCCAAGGCGACGTCGGCGCTTACGACCCGCACGGCACGTTCGCCTATCGCCAGGACCTCTTCTGGACGTCGCTGGAATATATCGCGAGGTATCCACTTTTCGGCGATCGTGATTTCGTGCAAAGCGGACACTTCGATCATCTACTACAAGGCCAGGGCATCATCGACATCACCAATCTTTACCTCCAGGTGGCTTTGAAATTCGGCCTCCTCGGGCTCATGCTCTTTGCAAGCATCTTCCTGATCCCCGTTATCAAGACGGGAAGGATCTTGCTGGCGATGAGACGCGCGCACGCGGCCGCCAGAATCGATATCGGGTCCCAAGCCTCGGACGAAGACGTTTGGTTCTATGCAGCCGCGGTCACTGTCGCTCTGGGCGCGGGCTGGCTTTTTCTGATTGCAACGACGAGTGACGCTGGCCTCACGATGTACTTGGGTACGATCATTGCCGCGTTCTGTTGCGCGGTCTATCGTATGCGGCCAATCGTGAAAAAGACGGCCGAGGCGCGATCACAATTGCATGACGGCGCCATTCCGCTGCCATCTGCATGACAGTGCTTCAGTCGTGGCTCTGCGAAGATGAGTTTGAGAATGAAACCGGAAAGCGTACAAAGCCCCGTGCGATAACCAAGCGCTGCGCTCATCCTTTTTCGTGGCAGCCCAAAGTGTTAGATGCGCAAGAGGTTAATCGACGACGAAAAGTCCGGAGCCACGATGGGATCCCGTGACGCAATGTTTTCACTCCAGTCAGTAAAAGCGTGGTCTATACTCCCTCTCATCCATGCGATGCGCCCGCATCAATGGGTCAAGAACCTCCTCATTCCCCTTCCGATCATTGCGGCGCACGAATACGGCGGACTAGGGTCCGTGTTGCTTGCGATGATCGCATTCAGCCTCACCGCCTCCAGTGTCTATATCCTCAATGACATCGCGGATTTGGAAGCGGATCGTGCGCACGCCCGCAAGCGCAACCGTCCGTTCGCATCTGGCGCCGCGCGGGTCTCGCACGGTATTTGGTTGGCTGCCATTCTCGCCGCCACCGCCATCGGACTATCGTTGGCACACCTACCGCTCGCATTCGTCGCAGTTCTCGGTCTCTACATGAGCGCGACGGTCGCCTACACGTACTGGCTGAAGCGCAAACTGTTGGTCGATATCATCACGCTGGCCGGACTCTACACCGCGCGGATACTTGCCGGCGGTGCAGCGACAGGGATTGCGATTTCGCCGTGGTTGCTCGCGTTCTCCATGTTCGTCTTCTTCTCGCTCGCCGCGATCAAACGGCAGGCCGAGCTCGTGGACCAGGAACGGAACGGACGCAAAAGTGTGCCGGGGCGAGCGTATCAGTCCGACGACCTCCCTGTCGTACGCGGCATGGCCATCAGTTCCGGCCAAGCAGCGGTCCTCGTGCTGGCGCTGTACATCAATAGCCCAGCCGTCACCGGTCTTTATGCGCAGCCCTATGTCTTGTGGTTGATTTGCCCGATATTGTTCTACTGGCTGAGCCGGATGGAAATCCTAACGCATCGCGGCTTTATGCATGACGATCCCATCGTCTTCGCATTCCGCGACCGCATCAGCCTCCTATGCTTTCTGGTAATTGCGATCATCGTTCTTGCAGCAGCCGTGGGGTACTAGAAGCAATGTTGAGGTTCGAAAGCACAATCCCGGATCGGCTTTTCCTCGCGGTCATCTCCCTTGGCCTGTTGGCACGAATTGTCTGGAGCCTCTTTGTGCCAGTGGAGCCGGTCTCAGGCCCCGCTGCGTACGACGCTCTGGCGCGAACGATCGCCGAACATGGCGTCTACGGGTGGACCGCTTCAGAACCGACGGCTTTTTGGGCGGTTGGAACCTCTGCGGTGGTTGCGGCAACCTACCTTGCCGGTGTGAGCGGCTACGCAGGCGTCGTCGCTCTGAATCTCGTCGCCGCTCTTGTGAGCATGCTGCTCATTTGGCGGCTGGGTGAGGTGTGGTTTGACCGGCCGACGGCCCTATGCGCGACGGCTCTGTTTGCGGCCTGGCCCAATCTCATCTTTTTCACATCGATCATTTCCAGCGAACTTTACTTCATAGCCCTCACGCTGCTGGGCTTGTGGTTCTGGGAACGGCGGGAAGGATCATTCGCTCTCAACATCGCCATGAGTGGCTTGGCATTTGGGCTCGCCTGCTACATTCGCCCCCTCATCCTTCTTCTTCCGCTGGTTTTGGTGTTAGCTTCGTTGCCTCATGGCATGGCGCAAACACGCCGCGCCGCATTGAAGGCGCTGGTCGCAACACTCATCATTGTCATTGTTGTGTCACCGTGGACCTATCGCAACATGCAGCTGTTCGGTCGCCCGGTTCTCGTATCAACGAACTTCGGTCCGACCTTGTGGATGGGCAACAACCCGGACACAACGGGAACCTACATGTCTCCCCCGAAATGGGCCGAGCAACTCCCAGAGCTAGAGCGATCCGATAAGCTGGGCCAAGCTGCAAAAGACTATATCCTCTCCGACATCCCCGGCTTCGTGACGCGCACTCTGCGCAAGCTGGTCTACTTGCACGCAGGCGAAACAATTGGTGTGACCTGGAATGCAGCGGCCATCGAGCGCGGTTTGGGCTCTTCAGGCGTAATCGCCTTGATGGTCCTATCAACGGGATATTGGTTCGCCATCTTGGCCATGGCGCTCGGAGGAATTCTGCTCTTGTTCCGTCAGAGTGCCGTCGCAGCGATGTTTCATCCAGCCGTCATATCGTGGGCTTATTTCGCCGCGATCCCAGCGGTTATTGTTGCTGACCAGCGTTATCATATGCCAGCGACACCGTTTATCGCGCTGCTGGCCGCCGTCCTGCTCGCGAAAGGTCTCCAATCGGAGCGAGCCGTATCATTTGTATCACGCCGCTCCCGCGGGCAGCACAAGGGCGCGCAAACATGAGTGACACGGGCTTCAGTCCAGCCGATCCAGCGGCACGCGCCTATCCCTTCTACCGCGATGCGCACCTCATGTTCCGGCTCATCGCGCGTGGTAGACCCTACATCTGCCCCTTCGAACCGATCGTCCGATGGGTGCCGCCCGGCGCTCGCCTCTTCGACATCGGCTGTGGTTCAGGTCTGTGGTTGATGACGCTCGGAACCCTCAATCACATCGAAACCGGACTAGGCGTCGATACCAATGCGCGTGCTCTTCAGATTGCGCGGCAAGCTGCAGCACGTCTGGCAAAAGAAGAGCCGCGGCCGACACTAACCTTTCATCATACGACGACCATTGCAGATTGGCCCGACGAGCATTTCGATGTCGTCAGTTTGATCGACGTGTTGCATCATATCCCCCCCAGAAATCAGAATGAGTTTCTGGACGCCGCCTGGCGGCATGTCCGGCCCGGGGGGCGCTTAGTTTACAAGGATATGGGGTCGGCACCCAAGCTCCACGCCCTAGCGAACCGCCTGCATGACCTGATCTTGTCACGACAGCTCGTCCATTACATCTCAGTGGATGAAGTGGCGGAGCATTTGAAGGCGTCACACGGCGTTATTCTTCATCAGGACGCCTGGCGCCGCGGTGTTTATGCACACGAACTGCTGGTAGTCGAAAAATGCAAATGAGTAAGACAGCGTTTTTGTTCGCGGCTGTGGTCTGCAATGTCGGCGCAAGTCTTGCGCTGAAAGCAGCGAGCCTCCAGAGGGTGGATGGTGCGCCGTCTTGGACGTTTCTCGACATCCAGCGCAAGGAGATGGTCGTTGTTCTTGGCGCGCTCGCGCTCTACGGCCTTTCCTTCGCCGCCTACATGCAGGCGTTGCGGACTGTGCAGGTGAGTTTTGCCTACCCAATCGTAACAGGGCTCACAACGTTGTTGCTGGTCGTAGCGGCGGGCCCCCTATTTGGTGAAGGGATGACGGCCAAGGCCCTCGTAGGCATCGGTTTTGTCCTGATTGGGTCGTATCTCCTTCTCAATGTATGAGACATAAAGGCATGGAAATCGCCAAAGCGTCATGCGCCAGCCGAGCGGCCCATCATCGAACCAACTTTGCTGAGACAGAGGTGGCGACCAGATGCGAACAAACGAATGGCCGGTAAGAAATCTGCCTTCATTATTTGGCTTGGGCCCGACATAGATGCAGTCGCTTCAATCGAATGAGCCACAGCCGGATGCCAGACGGGGCCGACGCTATCGCGTTCTAGCCCTCGCCGACTCCTGCAACCCCGACTGGCCATCGCTTCCCGTCGTTGGCTACAAGTATCTTCGCGCGTTGGCTGAATATGCCGACGTCAAAGTCGTCACTCAAATCCGGAACAAGCCGAATATCGATCGCGACGGCCTAGGAAAGGCGACGGTGGTCTACGTCGACTCTGAGCGCCTCGCCGCTCCTATCCATCGCCTGTCATCGATGATCAGGGGGCATTCTGAAAAGGGTTGGACGATCCAGATGGCGATGGACTACCCATCGTATTTGTATTTCGAACGGCTGGCATTCCGAATGGAGCGCAGCGCAATTTCATCGGGCCACTATGACATTATTCACCGCGTCACCCCGATGACGCCGACCATTCCAAGTCCATTCGCCTCCAAGTCGCGTGTGCCGTTTGTTCTTGGCCCCTTGAACGGAAACCTGAAATGGCCGCGCTACTTTGCAGCCGAGCGCAGCCGCGAGAGAGAGTGGCTCAGCAAGCTTCGCAATGTCTACAAGCTCATGCCGTACTATAGGTCGACGCATAAAAAGACGGCAGCAATTCTGGCTGCATTTGACCACACAATTGAGGACATTCCAGAGCGCTACTCCCAAAAGGTGATCAACTTCCCCGAGGTCGGGATAGATCCGGAAATTTTCTGTAACCGGCCGCGCGAGTCAACCGAACGGCTCACCATTCTCTATGCCGGGAGACTCGTCCCTTACAAGTTGCCGGAAGCAGTCGTGAAGGCCTTCGCGCAAAGCCCCCTTCTGCGCAAGCACCGCTTGGTTGTAGTCGGTGATGGACCCGAACGCGGCCACCTCGAACAACTCGTCCGCGAGAATGACCTACAAGGTTGCGTGGAAATTTTGGGTCGTTTGAAGCAATCCGAAGTTGGCACTCATATGCAGCAGAGCCACATTTTCGCATTTCCTTCCATTCGCGAGTTGGGAGCGGGAGCTGTCGTGGAAGCCATGGGATGCGGGATGGCGTGCGTGGCGGTCGACTATGGCGGTCCCGGTACACTTTTGGCTGACGGTCGTGGTGTATTGGTGCCTATGGGTTCCCTTGCGGAGATCACGGAACGCTTTCGGTGCGAACTGGAGGAGCTTGTTGGTAACCCAGAAAAGATCCGTCGTTTGGGCGATGACGCGAACGCCCACGCGGTCAAATACTACTCATGGGACGCCAAGGCGCTAAAAACATTAGAGGTCTACGATTGGGTTCTTGGAAGACAGGCCGAAAAGCCATCCTTCTGGTGAAATGGGCAGGCGTCGCAAGGCTCCAACAGTGAGAAAAAAGTTCGTATAGGCGCGGTTTGCTTGAGCGGAGAGCTGTGAATGTTGCCGACCACTATATCGATGAAGTCGCTGGCAGCCGCGCTGGTCGTGGTCGCAACCAGCGGCTATGCGGTCGCTGGCCCGGCGCTGGCTAACCCTGCCGCTGCGGCATCGGCCGCCGCAGCACCGCTGGTTCCCGCCATAACTGCGGAATTCATCGATCCGGCCGGTACGCGCAGACGCGTCGCCGTCGCCGATGGGAACACGACGATCACCGGCATGAGCCCCTTCTTGGTTGAGTTCGATGCATCACTGACCCGTGCGCCGGAAACATTTGGACGTCAGACGGCGATTCCAGATCCGGAGGCCTATGCCTATCTGATGGTGGGCTACCGGATCAATTTCGGCGAAAATCTGGGGCGCATGTACCGCTGGCCCGTGGGATCGAATGACTCCGCCGACGAGGAGACAGGCCCACCGTTGTTCAGTCGCGTCTTCACGACGGCGGGAACCAGAAATGTCCGCCTTCGCGTCAAGGATACGCTCGGCAACGAGAGCACGCTGTCGTTCACCGTAGTTGTGCAAGAGCCGGGCGCGACCATCAATATCAAGCCCAACGCGGAACGCTGGCCGAGATGGGAAAGCGGAAAGCGTTACACCCTGAACGCTGGTGCCGATTACCGGCGGCTAGGCCCATTGACGTTTCAGAACCATCACAACATCGTCTTGGAGAAGACAGGCACTGGCGCAGATCCAAAGATCGCTGCTTTCACTCCCGACAGCCGCCGCCCGACACCCGGCAAGACTTTCGACACCCGTTCGCGTCACCTTCGGCTCGTGAACGTCGACGTCACCCATCTCATTGATGGTCTTCGCGGCTACGAGTACGTCGGCATCATTGGCGGAACTCTTCGCAGGTGGACAGCCGCGCCATTGCACTACGATTGGGAGCGGACCGACGAAACAGGCCGATCGAATATTCGCTACCCTCGCGGAATTTTTCTACAGAGCACCGAACTGCGCAACGAGCGCTCCGAGAACGGCTACAACTATATCGGAACGCTCCGCGGGCTCCATATCCGCGATACGCGCGTGCTGTATGATGGAACCCAAGGCGGCTCGGTGGGCACGCACCGCATGCTCCGGCTATATGGTACGCATATGTCGATACGTCACAATCTGTATATGTCGATAGCGGCGCCTGCACCGCCTTCGAATTGCGGAAACATCACATCGTTCTTGTCTCTCTCGGGCCCCCGCGACGATGCGTGGGGCGACGACGATCGTGTGGCCCCCGCCGGGAGCACGAGCAGGATCGACTTTAACGGCTACCATGCGCGATCGATGTTCCTCCAGCGCAATCAGATTTACGACAAGGGCTCGTTCGTGTGCAACGCCATAGCGACGAGCGGAGGGCATCCCCTGGAGCACGATTCCCCAGAAGCGCGCGTGCGCCCACGTCTCATCGGTTTTGAGGATAACGTCTTTGGCGACGTATCCCCCCTCGCACTTCTCATCAAGAATTTTGAATTGCGCGGCTACTGGACATTCTCCAGAAACAATCGCGGCGCGTTGGGAACGGGCGACTATGTCGGGGCCTCAACCCAGCCGCCAAACTGGGAACTCAAAGACTCCGACACGTTCAACGGACCCTATCTCATTGAAACGGAGAACAGTCGGCCTCTGCCAAGCAATTTTTGATGAGCGCGAGAATGGCTTTCGCGGCTCGCAACAATGGACACCCGCGCTGTCCTGCTGCTGCCGCCAACTAAGACGGAAGCGGCCGTTCGCGCCTCCGCCGCCAAAAAACGCGTTTCACGTCAGCATCGGCCGCAACACCTTCACCATAAGCAAACTTTGAAGTTTGCCAGGGTTGGATCTGCTGCCGGCCACCGTTGCGGCACGCAGTCAGAACAGCTATGCCAACGGAACCAATTCCACGACCCGTTCCATAGAGAATTTAAAGGGCCCCGGCGTCCCAGGGGCGTACCATGCAGTCAGACAGTTCCACGATCGACGGACTGATCCGGC
>LNFM01009593.1_pt1 | contig 14016 bp, 13 predicted proteins | sample 596031 | NCBI WGS metagenome assembly LNFM01 (sample SAMN04254537, study PRJNA301005) | activated carbon metagenome | isolation source: dual media filters at the Ann Arbor, Michigan drinking water treatment plant | place: USA: Ann Arbor
CCTGGCCGGACAAGGCCACGCGGGATGCCGGCATGCAGGCGGTCTTCGCCGATCCCGCCATGGCCGGCAGCATGCACGAGATGCCCTTCGACGGCACGCGCATGATCTTCGGCGGGTTCGAGGTGATCGTGGACGCGTGAGGCGCGCGCCCGGGCGCCGAGGCGCTTACCCCAGCCGGATCTCGCGGGCCTTGCGGCCCTGCATCCAGGCCAGGATACCCGCCGCACGCCCCGCCCACTTCGCGCGCCGCGCATCACCCCGTCGCAGCGCCGCCTTGAGCACGAGGCCCGGCCATTCGGCCAGCGCCAGGCGCCAGGCGGCCCAGCGCCCGCGATGCTTCGCCTCCAGGTGCAGGCGCGACCAGCCCTGGTGGAACGCCTTCCAATGCGAGAGGCGCGGCGAAGCCCCGGAGCTGGCGCCGCCCAGGTGCCGCACCCTGACACCCGCCACATGCACCAGCGCATGGCCCGCCGCGCGCACGCGCAGGCAGAGGTCGTCATCCTCGAAATAGAGGAAGATGTCAGGGTCGAAGCCGCCCAGCGCCCGCAGCACCGACATCCGCAGGAACATGGCCGAGCCGCCGACATACCAGCAACAGGCATCGCCCACCGGTTCCACCACCGCGCCCCGCAGGCGGCGGAAGGGCAGGTCATGGCCGAACTGCATGTGGCCTTCCTCGGCGATCACTTCGGGCGCCAGCAGCCCGGCCTCGGGGTAGCGGCGCGCGGCGGCGATGAGGCCGGCGATGGTCTCGGGCTCCAGCGTCGCATCGGCGTTCAGCAACAGGCCGAATTCGGTGGTGACCTCGGCGAAGCCCAGATTGGCACCCGGCCCGAAGCCGAGGTTTTTCCCTGCGCGCATGATGCGTGCCGAAGGGCGCGCGGCCAGCGCTACATCCGCGCTGTCATCGGGGCTCGCATTGTCCACCACGATGACCGGGCAGGCCTCGGGGATCGCAGCCAGGCAGGCCGGCAGCAGCGCCGCCGAGTGATAGGCGACGATGACGACGGTACAGGCCGCCTCCGCCGTCACGGCCGTGCGGTGGCGATCTCGGTCAGCGCCTGGAAGAAGGCCGCGATGGCGGCTTCGGCCTCCATGGCCGTGTCGAAGCCGGTCTTGGATTCCGCACTGCCCACGGCCACCAGCCCGCCGGACCAGAAGCCTTCGGCGCCCTCTTCCGGCGGCACGGCATATTGCAGCATCGCGATGCCGCCCGGCCCCCGGTAGGAGATGTAGGGGCAGCGCTTGAACTTCTTGGTCCTGACGCCGCCGCCCGTCTTGGGCGCGCCGCTGGAGGCCAGCAGCGCATGCGGCGTGGTGATGCCGCGCGCCTTGGCGGTGGCGGGCGAGAGATCGAACTTCGTCAGCGCCTCCACCGCCACTGCCTTGATGCGGGCGACGGCGGCGTTCAGCACCTCATCCGGCGGCGCGCGGTTGCCCGCGGGCAGCACGCGGCGCTCGGAGAGGGCGAGCTTGGCGGCCTCGCGGAAGGCTTCCGCCTTGGCGTGCAGCTTGGCGTTGGGGCCGGCGAGGATGGCCTCGGCATTGGCCACCATCGCCTTCAATTCGGCGGCGGTCTTGCTGGACAGGTCCTGGCTCATGCCATGTTGACCATGATGGTCTTCTTGTGGGTGAAGTGTTCGAGCATGGCTTCGAGCGAGGCCTCCTTGCCGAGGCCGCTCGACTTCACGCCGCCATAGGAGAGGTTCGCCTGCACAACCAGGTTCTGGTTGATCTGGACGAGGCCCGCCTCCAGCCGATGCGCGAGGTCGAGGCCGACCTTCAGGTTGTTCGTCCAGAGCGATGCCGCCAGGCCGTATTCACTGTCATTCGCCTCGGCCAGCACGGCCTCGGCGTCGTCGAAGGCCTGGATCACGGTGACCGGGCCGAAGATCTCCTCCTGCACCAGGCGCGACGTGCCATCGAGGCCGGTGAAGATCACTGGGCGCAGGAAGAGGCCCTTCTTCAGCGCCGGGTCGCTCGGCATGGCGCTGCACTCATGCGCGGTGGCGCCGGCCGTCGCCTTGCCTTCCGCGATGAAGCCCTGGACCTTCTCGAACTGGCCCTGGCTGATGATGGTGCCGATATCGGTCTTCTCGTCCAGCGGATCGCCCATCACCATGCCGTCCACGGCCTTCTTCATCTCGGCCACGAAGGCGTCGAAGATCGGGCGCTCGACATAGATGCGCGACGCCGCGGTGCAGGACTGGCCCTGGCGCGTGAAGCGCATCGAGGTCAGCGCGCCGGAGACGGTCTTGGCGAAGTCGCAATCGGCGAAGACGATCATGGGCGACTTGCCGCCCAGCTCCAGCGTGACCGGCACCAGCTTCTGCGAGGCGGCCTTGGCCACGATCTTGCCCGTCTCGACCGAGCCGGTGAAGGTGACCTTGCGGACCAGCGGATGCTCGACCAGCGGCGCGCCGCATTCGGGACCCATGCCGCTCACCATGTTGAAGCAGCCGGGCGGCAGCACGCGGTTCATCAGCTCGCAGATGCGCAGCACCGCGAGCGGAGCTTCCTCGGCCGATTTCACGACGACGGTGTTGCCCGCCACCAGCGCCGGCGCGACCTTCAGCGCCATCAGCAGCATCGGCACGTTCCAGGGGATGATGGCGCCGACGACGCCCAGCGGCTCGCGCACCGTCACGCTCAGCACATTCGGCGCGAAGGGCACGCTCTCGCCCTTCAGCTCGGAGCCGAGGCCGCCGAAGAATTCGAAGACATCGGCGACGACACCGGCCTCGACGCGGCTTTCCGTGCGCAACGCCTTGCCGGTTTCGAGCGCAATGAGGCGGGCCAGCTCCTCCTGGTGTTCCTTCAGGAGGGCGGCGCACTGATGCACGAGGGCGCCACGCTTGCGGGCGGGGACCTTGGCCCATTCCTTCTGCGCGCGGGCGGCGTCACGGACGGCGGCGTCCACATCGGCCGCATCGCCCTCGGCGGCACTCGCCACCTGGATGCCGGTGGCCGGATTCACGACAGGGAAGGTCTTGCCGCTGACGGCGGGCACGTAGCGGCCGCCGATGAAATGCAGGCCGGACATGGCCGTCGCCAGCTTCTGCTGGTCCAGGCAGGGGGCGGCGGGGGTGGGGTGCGGCGTGTCGAGCATCGGGGAGCTTTCCTCAGGCGTCTGGTCAGGCTTCTGGCGGCGGACCATGCGCCGGATGGGGGGGAAGGGGCAAGTCCGTCCCGAGGGAGCAGGGCACCAGCCCCTCTCTCCATCCGGCCCGCGAAACTGGACCATTTGCAAGGAGGGCGGTATCAGCGGAATGGATGCCCGGGCTGGCTGCTTATGCCGCCCATGGCCGGCAAGGATTTTTCTGCCGACTCAAAATATGGTCTGAGGCATGAAATAAACCGGGAGTCGCTGCGCGGGATGAAGAATTCTTTCGACCTCGGATCCAAGATGTGGTGGCCGCCTGAAGAGGCCGCGGCGCAGGAATTCGTGCAATACAGCGAGGCTCTGCCGCTGGAGACCTGCCTCGCGCAGTTCGACCAGGTGGCCGAAGGGTCAAGCCAGTTCGTCTCCGGCAATGGAACCGGCACCGCGCTGCGCCATGTCCTGGCCGACTTGATCGCGCGGCAGCAACCGGCTTCGCTGATCCGGCTCGGCGACGCCGATGGCAATGTCCTCCTGAACTGCCTGGGCGGGCGTCCCGCCCTCAATGAATATTGCCTCAACAAGATTTCCAGCATTTATTTCGGCAACAAGAAGCTGATGCTCGATGAGCATCCCTTTTTCGCCGAAACCGTGATCGAAGCCATGCGCCATGCCGATGTGATCGGCGGGCCCGAGCGCGCGACGATCGCGCGGAGCTTCAACACCCCATACCCCGACCTCGATGTGCGCGGCATGTGCGGGATGCGTGGCGTCTACAACCACCTGGCGGCGAATGCGGCGGACGTGCCGCTGGAAGGGAAGATCTGGACCTCCACCTGGTTCAGCCGCTCCCTCCTGCCGCATTACTTCAGCCTGCTGAAGGGGCAGAAGTTCGTCGGCCTGATCACCTGTTATGAGGAGTTGGGCCCCTTGATCCAGGCCCGGACGGAGGCCGCCGAGGTCGGCTCGCTGCTGGTCCCAATGCAGGCCTCCATCGCCAATGTCCACCGCGACATTCGCCACTACCCCGAGGTGTTCCACGACATCCTGGACAGGATCGACCCGCCCTATCAGGGGGCCGTCTATATCGTGGCGGCGGGCATCCTCTCGAAGCCCTATTGCACTCGGATCAAGCAGCGCGGCGGGATCGCGATCGATGTGGGCAGCGTCGCCGATATCTGGATGGGCACGGCCTCCCGCCCTGGCATGCGGGCGGAAATGGTGGATAAGTGGCGCCTCACGTGATCGTGCGCCGCCGACCGAGCCTTGATCCCGGATAGGAGAAGTCAGTCATGGATGCCGCCATCGTGACCCGCTTCGAGGCGTGGAATCCCGCGCTTGCCGCCATGTTCCGGGACCTGCGCAACCAGGAGGTCTGGTACATGCCCAACCCGGGCAATGGCGGGGATTGCCTGATCGCCGCCGGCACCTACCAGTTGTTTGATCACTACGGCATCAAGCTGAACCTGTTCGACGGCAACTCGATCGGCACGGTGACCAACAAGACGGTGTTCCTGGCCGGGGGCGGCAATCTTATCCCGCTCTATTCCGGCATGGCGCAGGCGCTGCGCCGCCTCAACGGGCGCGGCAACCGGATCACCGTGCTGCCCCACACGATCCGCGGCAATGAGGAATTGCTGGCGAGTCTCGGCCCGGACGTCACCCTCTTCTGCCGCGAGATGGACACGTTCCAATACCTCAGCAGCGCCTCCCTCACGGCCCGGATCGAGCAGGGGCATGACCTCGGCCTCTTCGTGGATATCGAACAGATCCGCGCCACGCCCGCCGTGGCGGAGGTGGCGCAGCCGGAATTCCTGGAACGGCTGCTGGACAAGGCCAAGCTGACCCCGGCCGATATCGAGGGCCGCCCGATGCAATGCATCCGCGGCGGCGTCGAGAGCACCTTCAAGCCGAAGGGGCGCAACTACGACATCTCCATCATCTTCCAGGCCGGCGTCGGACCCGGGCGGGCGGAGGTCGGAACCTGGATGATGATGGAGTTCACCCGGCTCGCCGCCCAGATCACGACCAACCGCCTGCATATCGGGATCGCCTCCATCCTGACGGGGACGCCGACACGGCTCTACGACAACAATTACGGCAAGGTGTCAGGCATCTATCACTTCAGCATCAAGGGGAATTTCCCGAAGGTCGAGATGCTGGACGACCCGGACTGACCCGCGCGGGCGGCCGCTCCCTCAACCGCGGGCGCCGCGCCCGCCCGTCTGGCTCCAGCCGATATAGAGCCCCGCGCCCGCGATGATCGCGGCCCCGACCCAGGTCACCGCATCCGGAAACTCGCTGAACAGCAGCCACCCCACCGCGACCGAGCCCAAGAGCTGAAAATACTGGAAGGGCGAAAGCACATTGGCCGGCGCATAGCCGAAGGCCCGCGCCACGCAGTAATGCCCGAGCGCCCCCAGGATCGCGACGCCGCAGAACAGCCCGACATCGAGCAGCGAGGCCGGGGCGATCCAGACGAAGGGCAGCACCAGGAACATCCCGAAGCCGCCGACAAAGGCGGAATAGAGGGCCGAGGTCTCCGGCGGATCAATCCCCGCGATCCGCCGCGTCAGGATCTGGTAGACGCCATAGGCCGTGGCCGAGATCAGCACGAAGACCGAGGCCCAGTGGAACAGCGCCGTCCCCGGCCGGATCACCACCAGCACGCCGACAAAGCCGATCAGCAGCGCCACCACGCGCGCCGGCGTCGTGCGCTCCTTCAGCATGGGCCAGGCCAGCAGCGCCACGATCAGCGGCGCGGCCAGGCTGATCGCCGCCGCCTTGGCCAGCGGGATGAAGCTGATGGCGTAGAAGAAATTCAGGTTCGAGGTGAACAGCATGGCGGAGCGGAAAAGCTGCAGCCCCGGCCGCCTTGTGCGGAACAGCGCAAGCCCCATCCGCGGCATGAAGAGCGCCGAGAGGAACAGGATATGCCCGAAGGCCCGCGCCCAGCTGATCTGCAGGGAGGAGTAGTCCTGCCCGAGCAGCTTCGCGAAGCCGCCCATCACCGGAAACAGCAGGCCGGCCGTCAGCATGAAGAGGATGCCGAGCAGGATGCGCGACGGGGCGGGAGCGGACACGGTGCGCAGCATGCGGCCGGCACCGCCCGGCGTCCAGCCACGTCAAGCCGGCATTAACCGCCGCCGGTGTTCCTTGCCGGCCTCCCCTCCGGCAGGAGCCTCCCATGCAGCGCCGTGCGCTGATCGCTTCCCCCTTGCTTCTCGCGGCGCCCCCGGTCCAGGCGCGCGGCGTGATCGAGCTCGTCACCGCGAACCAGGACCCCTATGCCGTCGCGCGGGGGCCGGAGCCCGGCTTCGTGCTCACCCTCGCGGCGGAGCTCTTCCGCATGATCGGCCTCCAGGTCGTGTTCCGCTTCCTGCCCTGGCCGGAGGCGGAGGCGCGGGCGGCCAGCCTGCCCGGCCTTGCCATCGCGCCCATCCGGCGCAACCCGGAGCGGGAGGCGCATTTCCTCTGGGCCTTGCATCTCTTTGATGACCCCCACGGCTTTGGCACGCTGCGCCTGCCCGCGCCCAACAGCCTGGCCGAGGCGCGCGAATCGGCGCGCATCGCCGTGCTGGCCGGCAGCCGGCATGAAGCCTTCCTGCTGGAGCGCGGCTTCACCAACCTGGCCCCCCTGCCGGGCCGGGCGGAGGCGCTGGCCGCGCTCCGCGCGCGGGAGGTGTCGAGCTGGTTCTGCGAATTGCCGAAGCTGCGGTCCCAGCTGGGCCGCGCCGGCCAACTGGGCCGGCCGATTTTCACGGATCCCGCCTGGCTCGCCCTGCAGCCCGCCACCACGGATATCCCGCTCGAGGCGCTGCATCGGGCCCATGCGGAACTGGAGGCGGATGGCAGCCTGGACCATCTGCTCCGTCCCTTCCTGGGGCCCGGTGCATGACGCAGATGCGCCGCAGCGCGCTGGATGCGCGCTTTGCCATGGTCGCCGCCATCTGCCTCATCCTGGCGGAATTGCTCGGCTCGCACTTCGTCACCAAGGGCATGCTGAAGCGGGAATTGCTGCGCGCCCATGACGCCGCCACCGCGCAGACCGAGCTGGTGACGGCCATGGCCGCCCCCGCCCTGCGCTTCAACCGCGGCCCCAGCCTGGAGGCCGCGCTGCTGCCCATCGCCGCGCGCAACCCCGCCTTGATGGCCGCACGCTTCGAGCGCGCCGACGGGCTGGTGGTGCATCAATGGGCCCGCACCGATTTCCCGCTCGCCGGCGCCTGGTGGCATGCCGGCACCCGCCTGCCCGATGGCGTGGGGGTGGTGATCTCGCGCTCGGCCATCGGCGCGGATGGCGCGGTGGCGGGGCGCGTCAGCATCGCCTGGGACCAGCGCCCCATCATCGCCGAGGCGGCGACGCAATTCTGGACCGTGGGGATGATCTCGGTGCTGGTCAGCCTGGGCCTTGGCGCGCTGGGCCTGCTGCTGCTGCGCCGCCGCCTGCGCCGCTTCCGCCAGGCCGAGGAAGCCACCCGCGACCTCGCCATGCGGGACCCGCTGACCGGCATCCGCAACCGCCGCGGCCTCACCGAGGCGATGGAGAGCGAGGAATTCGCCGAGGCCTGGGCCACCGGCACGCCCATCATGCTAGCGCTCGCCGATCTCGACGGCTTCAAGCCGGTGAATGACACGCATGGCCATGCCGCCGGCGATGAATTGCTGAAGCAGATCGCCCATCGGCTGGACCGCGAGGTGGAGCGCCAGGGCATCGTCGCACGGCTGGGGGGCGATGAATTCGCCCTGGTCCTGCTGCTGGACCCCGCCGACCCCGATGGCTCGGCCGAGGATGCGGCCAAGCGGCTGATGGGCGTGGTGCGCGTGCCCTTCATCCTGCATCCCGATGGCGCTGGGGCGGGGGGTGGCACGGTGCAGGTGCGCGTCGGCCTCAGCCTTGGCATCGCGCTCGCCCCCGAGGATGCCGAGGACGCGACGGCGCTGATGCGCCGCGCCGATTCCGCGCTCTACCGCGCCAAGGCCGAGGGCCGCGGCCGCTTCCGCCGCTTCGCGCCCGAGATGGACCCGCGCCTGGGCAAGCGGCGCGGCGCCATGCGGCTGGAGGCGGAGCTGCGCCAGGCCCTGGCCGAGGATGTCCTGACCTGCCACTACCAGCCCATTCGCCAGCTCGCGAGCGGGCAGCTGCTGGGCTTCGAGGCGCTGGCCCGCTGGCCCCACCCGACGCGCGGCTTCGTCTCGCCCAGCGAATTCATCCCCATCGCCGAGGCCAATGGGCTGATCGTGCCCTTGACGGACTTGCTGCTGCGCCAGGCCTGCCGCGACGCCGCCGCCTGGCCGGCCGAGGTTGGGCTCTCCTTCAACCTCTCGCCCCTGCACCTGACCGAGGCGGACCTGCCGCGCCAGGTGGCGCAGATCCTCGCCGAGACCGGGCTCCCGGCGGAGCGCCTGCAATTGGAGCTGACCGAGGGCGCGCTGCTGGGCGATCTGCGCAGCGGCCATGCCATGCTCTCCGCGCTGAAGGCGATGGGCGTGCGGCTCGCGCTCGATGATTTCGGCACGGGGCATTCAGGGCTGCGCGAATTGCAGGCGCTGCCCTTCGACGTGATCAAGGTGGATCACGGCTTCGTGCGGGCCATGGCCTCCGATGCCGGGGCGCGCAAGATCGTTGCCGCCATCATTGGCCTGGGGGAGAGCCTGGGCCTGCCGGTGGTGGCCGAGGGGATCGAGGAGCAGCTGGATGTGGATTTCCTGACGCGGCTGGGCTGCGATATGGGGCAGGGCTGGTTGCTCGGCCGGCCCCTGCCGGCGCAGCAGCTGGCGCCGCTTCTGCCGGAGCGGGCGGGCCGCCGGGTGGATGCGGCATAAAGCATCATGGGTTCAACGGAGGCCCTGGCATCCGGAGCGCTGTGCCGCTGCCGCCTGCATCCGCCACGTTCGGCGCCTGGCCGAGGGCCTGCGGGCCAGCCCGGACTTCCCGCCCGCGAGGGGGTGCCACGCCTGCCGTCGCGCTCGCCCGTGGCCGCGCGGGAGGCCGGAGGCTTAAAGCTGTGGAAAGTCAAGCCCAGTCAAATCCACATCCATTCAAAAAACGCATAGTATTCGGGTGCCGGCCCACAACATGTCGATCAGCATGCCGGCCAGACCGTCCCAACAGGAGCATGATTCATGATCGCCAATCTTTCCATCAACAGCAAGTTACGGGCGGGTGTTGGCGCCTTGCTGGCGCTCCTGCTGATCTTGGCTGGCGCCGCCACGCTGATCATCCGGGATATCAACCATCGCATGGAGGACATCACCGGGAACTGGCTGCCGTCGCTGACCAGCGTCTCGGCGCTGAACGAAACCATTCTGGACCTGCGGCGCAATGAACTTGCCATGGTCACTTTCCCGGCTCCGGCCGCCCAGGCGCAATTGGCTGAGGAAAGGGCCCGCCTCCTGCCCTTGGTGGGCCAGTATCTGGAGGCCTATCGCCCCCTGATCGCGCATCCGGATGAGTACCGCATCTTCCCGGGCACGGAGCGCGCGATCCAGGACTACATGGCGCAAGGCCGCCGCGTGGTGGAGGCCCTGCGGGCCAATGACGCGGCGCAGGCGCGTGCCCTGCTGTCGGAGGGGCGGGAGACGATCAATGTCGCGACGCGAGGTCTGGCCGAACTGGTCCGGGTGAATGAGCGCGAGGCCCGCAAGGTGGCCGCCCTGGCGAACGACACGGCCGCCCTGGGCAAGCTGATCCTGGCCGGCGTGGTCCTGCTTGCCTTGGTGGTTGGAGGAGGCATCGCGGTGCTGCTGTCCCGTGGCATCACCGGACGTGTCTCCAGCATCTCCCGCGCGCTGGACCGGCTGGCCCAGCGCGACTACGGATTTGAGCTTCGGGAAGTGGGCGACAAGGACGAAATCGGCGCCATGGCGCGCGCCCTCGATGCGTGCCGCGACGGCCTGCGAGAGGCGGATCGCCTGGCGGCGGCGCAGTTGACGGAGGCCAAGACCCAGGCCGAGCGCGCGGCGCGGGTGAACACATTGGTGGAAAGCTTCGAGGGCGAGGTTGCCGAGGTGCTGCGCACCGTCGCCAATGCCGCGACCGAGCTTTCGGCAACGGCGGCCACCCTCGCGGAAACGGCGGAGGACGGCACGCGGCAGGCGACGGCGGTGGCGTCGGCGGCGGAACAGGCCAGCGCCAATGTGCAGACCGTGGCCGCATCGTCGGAGGAACTCGCCTCCTCCATCGCGGAGGTGGCGCGCCAGGTACGCCAGACCGCATCGATCACCGGCCGGGCCGCGGAATCCGCGCGGGAGACGGATGGCACGGTGCGCGGCCTGGCAGATGCGGCAGGCAAGATCGGGGAGGTGGTGCGCCTGATCAATGATATCGCCGGGCAAACCAACCTCCTGGCGCTGAACGCGACCATCGAGGCCGCCCGCGCCGGCGATGCCGGCAAGGGCTTCGCGGTGGTGGCGAGCGAGGTAAAGAACCTGGCCAGCCAGACGGCACGCGCAACGGAGCAGATCGGCCAGCAGATCACGGCGATGCAAACCGAGACGGCGCGCACGGTCGAGGCCATTGCCGGGATCGGCCGCACGATCCAGGAGCTGGACGCGACCACGGCGCAGGTCGCTGCCGCCTCCGAGCAGCAGGCCGCCGCCACCCGCGAAATCGGCCGTGCCGTGGCCGAGGCGGCCCAGGGCACGCTGGGAGCGTCCCGCAGCACGCAGGGGGTGCTGGAGGGCGCCGTGCGGACCGGCACCTCGGCGCAGGATGTCCAGGGTGCCTCTGGTGACCTGGCGCGCCAGTCGGAAAGGCTGCGCGGTCAGGTTGACCGCTTCCTGGATCAGATCCGCGCCGCCTGAGGAAAAAGGCTGGAGGGGTGCGCATCCCCCGGCGCACCGAGCCTGGGCTTGCCCGCGCGCATAAAAGGGGCTGGACAGATGCCGCGCGCCGGGATAGACGCCCGCCTTCCGGTGGGGGGCACTTGCCCTCCGGCCGCAGAGAAACGCGGGAGGTTGGGGGCACGACTTGCTCCCGGCCGCCAGGACCGCGGGTCTCTCAACCATGAGAGGACTGAGTTTCAATGGCGAAGAAAATTGCCGGCTACATCAAGCTGCAGGTGCCCGCGGGCAAGGCGAACCCCTCGCCGCCGATCGGCCCCGCGCTGGGTCAGCGCGGCCTGAACATCATGCAGTTCGTGAAGGAATTCAACGCGGCGACGCAGCAGATGGAGCCGGGCACCCCGACCCCTGTCGTCATCACCGCCTATTCCGACCGTACCTTCTCCTTCATCACCAAGACCCCGCCGAACACCTACTTCCTGATGAAGGCCGCCAAGATCGAGAAGGGCAGCCTGACCCCCGGCAAGGGTGCCGTGGTCGGCCGCGTCAGCAAGACGCAGCTGCGCGAGATTGCCGCGGTAAAGATGAAGGACATGAACTGCACGGATATCGAGAGTGCGGTTCGCATGCTGGCAGGTTCCGCCCGTTCCATGGGCATGACCGTGGTGGAGGGCTGAGCCATGGCAAAGCAGGGCAAGCGCCTCAAGGCGATCGTCTCCGGTCTCGACCAGGAGAAGAACTACGGCCTCGATGAGGCCATCGCGATGGCCAAGGCCAATGCAAAGGCCAAGTTCGACGAGACCATCGAGATCACGATGAACCTCGGCATCGACCCGCGCCACGCCGACCAGATGGTTCGCGGCGTGGTTGGCCTGCCGAACGGCACCGGCAAGACCGTGCGCGTGGGCGTCTTCGCCCGCGGTGCGAAGGCCGAGGAAGCGCTGGCCGCCGGCGCTGATGTGGTGGGCGCGGACGACCTGGCCGCCGCCGTGCAGGAAGGCAAGATCGAGTTCGACCGCTGCATCGCGACGCCGGACATGATGGCGCTGGTGGGTCGGCTCGGTAAGGTGCTCGGCCCGCGCGGCCTGATGCCGAACCCGCGCCTCGGCACCGTGACCATGGACGTCAAGGGCGCCGTGCAGGCCGCCAAGGCCGGCCAGGTGGAGTTCCGCGCCGAGAAGGCCGGCATCGTGCATGCCGGTATCGGCAAGGCGAGCTTCGAGGCCGAGAGCCTGGTGGCCAATGCCCGCGCCTTCATCGACGCGATCCAGAAGGCCCGGCCGACCGGCGCCAAGGGCACCTATGTGAAGAAGGTGGCGCTGTCCTCCTCCATGGGTCCCGGGCTGAAGGTCGACCTGGCCTCGTTGTCCAGCGGTAGCTGATCCGTTTCCCGCCCCGATGGGGTGGGCGTTATTCGGCACCTTCCGGGGTGCCGGGCAGGGCAGGGGCCTCTGGTCCCCGCCCGAACCTGTCGGAGACCTCCTGTGGCCTCACCCCTTCCGGGGCGGCCTTGAAGCGGCGCAAGCCGTGCAGGTGAGAGATGGGGTGCCGAGAAGTTCTGTCGGTCGGGTGCTACGGCGCCCGGCGCGGCTTGGCTTGGTAGGTCCCGTTCCAGCAGGCCTTTCGGGGTGGTTTCCACCCCGCGCTTGAACCGGCCTCAGCCCTTCCAAAAGGCCAAGGCCATTTACGGAGATGGACGTGGACCGTTCGGAAAAGCAGGCCTTCGTGCAGGCCCTGCAAGCGGTGTTCGCGGAGACGTCCTTCGTTCTCGTCAGCCAGAACAAGGGCTTGACGGTGGCGGATGCGACGACGCTGCGGGTGCGCATGCGGGAAGCCGGCGCGACCTACAAGGTCGCGAAGAACCGGCTGGCCGCGCTCGCCCTTGATGGTACCAGCTTCCAGGGCATCTCGCCGCTGCTGAAGGGCCCGACCGCGCTTGCGTGGTCGCGGGATCCGGTGGCCGTGGCGAAGACCGCCGTGGATTTCGCCAAGGTGAACGACAAGTTCGTGATCCTTGGCGGGGCGCTCGGGACCCAGACGCTGGACGCCGATGGCGTCAAGGCGCTGGCGGCCCTGCCGTCGCTCGAGACCCTGCGCGCACAGCTTTTGGGCCTGATCCAGACGCCGGCGACGCGGATCGCGGGCATTCTGCAGGCACCTGGCTCGCAGCTCGCGCGGGTTTTCGCCGCGTACGCCAAGAAGGACGAGGCGGAGGCGGAGGCGGCGTAACGCCGCCTTCCCCAGCCTGACGATCAGGCCCGGCGGGAAGAGTTCCCGCTTGGGTCTTGCAAATACCAAGCCAAGCCAATATATCGAAGGATACACACATGGCCGACCTCGCAAATCTGGTTGAGCAGCTCTCCAGCCTCACCGTTCTGGAAGCCGCTGAGCTGTCCAAGATGCTGGAAGAGAAGTGGGGCGTTTCCGCTGCGGCTCCGGCCGCGGCAGCGGCGGCACCGGCGGCTGCCGCAGCGGCAGCCCCGGTTGAGGAGAAGACGGAATTCACCGTTACTCTGAAGGCCGCGGGCGACAAGAAGATCAACGTGATCAAGGAGATCCGCACCATCACCGGTCTTGGGCTGAAGGAAGCCAAGGATCTGGTCGAGGGCGCGCCGAAGGTCGTCAAGGAATCGGCGACCAAGGACGAAGCGGCCAAGATCAAGAAGGTGCTGGAAGAGAACGGCGCCGTGGTCGAGATCAGCTGAGCCGCTTGTGCGCCCAGCCCAGCCCGGACCGGCCGGGCTGGGCGTGCAAAATCCCGGAGGTGGGCCTTTGGTCCGCCGCCGGGCGACATATCTACGGGAACGGGCGGAACTCCGAAGCCGGAGTCCCGCCCGCGCCCGCGTTTGACGATGAAACGCCGCGTGGTTGGACCATCAGGTCCGGTCAAGTGGCGCGAACTGGCGAAATTCCTCCGGGCGCGGTGCGCTGCTGGCAGGCACGGGAAGCGGGACAGGCATGAACGCTATCACGAAGTCGTTCACCGCGCGTAAGCGCATCCGGCGGTCTTTCGGGCGGTTGCCCGAAGTCGCCCCGATGCCAAATCTCATCGATGTGCAACGCGCCTCCTATGAGGCGTTCCTGCAGATGGGCGTCGATCCGGATGTGCGGCTCCATGCGGGGCTTCAGGA
>LNFM01017167.1_pt1 | contig 14016 bp, 10 predicted proteins | sample 596031 | NCBI WGS metagenome assembly LNFM01 (sample SAMN04254537, study PRJNA301005) | activated carbon metagenome | isolation source: dual media filters at the Ann Arbor, Michigan drinking water treatment plant | place: USA: Ann Arbor
ACAAGGCGATCCTCAAGACCAACAAGGAGAAGCCCGGCTGGTACGCCAAGCTCGGCGCCTCGATCAAGGGCGTCACCGAGGAGACGACCACGGGTGTCCATCGCCTCTACAACATGGCGAAGGAAGGCAAGCTCCTGTGGCCGGCCATCAACGTGAACGACTCGGTGACCAAGTCGAAGTTCGACAATCTCTACGGCTGCCGTGAGTCGCTGGTCGACGGCATCCGTCGCGGCACCGACGTCATGATGTCGGGCAAGGTCGCGATGGTCGCGGGCTTCGGCGACGTGGGCAAGGGCTCGGCCGCCTCGCTGCGCCAGGCCGGCTGCCGCGTGATGGTCTCCGAAGTCGATCCGATCTGCGCCCTGCAGGCCGCGATGGAAGGCTACGAGGTCGTCACCATGGAAGAAGCGGCGCCCAAGGCCGACATCTTCGTGACCGCCACCGGCAACGTCGACGTGCTGACGCTCGAGCACATGAAGGCGATGAAGCACCGCGCCATCATCTGCAACATCGGCCACTTCGACTCCGAGATCCAGATCGCCTCCCTGCGTAACTTCAGGTGGCACAACGTGAAGCCGCAGGTCGACGAGGTGGAATTCCCGGACGGCAAGCGCATCATCGTGCTGTCGGAAGGCCGCCTGGTGAACCTGGGCAACGCGACCGGCCATCCGAGCTTCGTGATGTCGGCCTCCTTCTCGAACCAGACGCTGGCCCAGATCGAGCTGTGGACCAATCCCGGCAAGTACGAGAAGCAGGTCTACACGCTGCCCAAGTTCCTCGACGAGAAGGTCGCGGCGCTCCACCTCGAGAAGGTCGGCGCCAAGCTGACCAAGCTGCGTCCCGACCAGGCCAAGTACATCGGCGTGCCCGAGGCCGGCCCGTTCAAGGGCGACCTCTACCGTTACTAATCGCCCCACAGGGGCACGTGCTAAAAGTCGGCATCGAAAGATGCCGACTTTTTCTTTGCCCCTTCCCGACGAGGCCGCCACCGAGCGGCTGGGCGCAGCATTGGCGGCCCGCCTGCAGCCGCGCGACGTCGTGGCGCTGGAAGGCGGACTTGGCGCCGGCAAGACGACGTTGGCGCGCGCGATCCTGCGCGCCGCCGCGGGCGATCCGGCGCTGATCGTGCCCAGCCCGACCTTTACGCTCGTCGAGGTCTACGAGACCTCCCGCGGCAGCTTCTGGCATTTCGACCTCTATCGCCTGGAGGAGCCCGAACAGGTCTTCGAACTGGGCTGGGAAGAGGCGCGCGTCGACGGCGTGGCCCTGGTCGAATGGGCCGAGCGGCTGGGACCGCTTCTGCCGCGCGAGCGGCTCACCGTCAGCCTGTCGGTCGAGGGCGAAGGCCGGCGCGCGATTCTGGAAGGAGACTCCCGTTTTGGCGAAATCTGAACGCGACCGGCTGCGGGCCGAGTTCGTGAATCGCGCCGGCTGGGGCGATGCCGGCGAACGGCTGCTGGCGGGCGACGCCTCGTTCCGCAAGTACTTCCGCCTGACCCGGCCGCGCGGCTCGGCGGTCGTCATGGACGCCCCGCCGCCGCAGGAGGACGTGCGGCCCTTCGTGCGGATCGGCAGGCACCTGATCGCCCTCGGTCTCAGCGCGCCGGAGATCCTTGCGGAGGATGCCGAGCAGGGATTCCTGCTGCTGGAGGATTTCGGCGACGACACCTATGCGCGCGTGCTGGCGGCGGGCGGCGACGAGGGCGAGCTCTACGGCCGGGCGACCGACGTGCTGGTCGAGATTCATCGCGCCGGCGAACGCAGCCTGCTGCCCGGCCTCGGCGCCTATGCCGGCGACGCGCTGATCGAGGCGGCGATGCTCCTGCCGGAATGGTACCTGCCGGAAGCAACCGGCACGCCGACGCCGCCCGAGGAAACCGCGCGCTACGTCGCGGCGTGGCACGCGTGCCTGGCGGCGCTTCCCGCGACGGCCGAGACGCTGCTGCTGCGCGACTATCACCAGGACAATCTCCTGTGGCTGCCGGCGCGGCCCGGCGTAAAGGCCTGCGGCCTGCTCGATTTCCAGGACGCCCAGCGGGGCCATCCTTCCTACGACCTCGTGTCGCTGATCGAGGACGCGCGCCGCGACGTGGCGCCCGCCGTCCATGCCGCCTGCCTCGATCGCTATGTCGGCGAGGCAGGCATCGCCGACGCCGCCGGTTTCCGCACCGGCTTCGCGCTGATGGCCGCGCAACGCCATGCCCGCATCATCGGGCTTTTCGTCCGCCTGCTTCGGCGCGACGGCAAGCCCGACTACCTGCGTCACCTGCCGCGGGTCTGGCGCATGTTCGAGCGCGCCCTGCAGCACGAGGCGCTGTCGCCCCTGCGCGCCTGGGTCGATCGCACCCTGCCGCCGGAGCTGCGCCGCATCGGAGCCGGCTCATGATCCGCAGCGCGATGATCCTGGCGGCCGGCCGCGGCGAGCGCATGCGGCCGCTGACCGATTCCACGCCCAAGCCGTTGATCCCCGTCGCGGGCCGTTCGATGCTCGAACGCACCATGGATCGCCTGCAGCGCACCGGCGTCCAGAACATCGTCGTGAACGTGCATCACCTGGGCAGCCAGATTGCTGATCGGGTGGGCGGCCGCGCCCGCATCGTTCGCGAGGATCATCTCCTGGAAACCGGCGGCAGCGTGCGCAATGCGCTGCCCCTGCTCGGCAACGGGCCGTTCTTCGTCGTGAACGGCGACGGGCTGTGGCGCGACGGGCCGGAGTCCCTGCTGGGCCGCCTGGCCGCCGCCTGGGATCCCAACCGCATGGACGCGCTGTTGCTGCTCCATCCCCTGGCCACCGCCATCGGCCGCGAGGAGAAGGATCGCGGCGACTACTATCTCGAACCCGACGGCCGCGCCCGGCATCGCGGCACGGCCGAGACCGCGCCCTATCTCTTCGCGAGCATCTCGGTCTGCGATTCACGCCTGTTCAACGGCTCGCCCGAAGGTCCCTTCTCGCTCCTGAAGCTGTGGAACCGCTCGGAGCAGGCCGGCCGTCTGCACGCCCTCGTGCACGATGGCGACTGGTTCCATATCGGCACGCCCCAGGCCCTCGCCGAGGCGGAACGCGTGCTGGGATGAAGGGCCTCTTCACCATCGCCACGGAGCGGCGCTTCGCCGACGAACTGGCGCGGGTGGTGCTGGCCGAGCATGGCGAAGATCCGCTGACCCTCGCCGACGTGCTGATCCTGCTGCCGACGCGGCGTTCGGTCCGCGCCCTGCGCGAAGCCTTCCTGCGCGCCGCCGACGGAACGCCCACGATCCTGCCGCGCATGGCACCGCTGGGCGATGTCGACGACGGCGACTGGGAGATCGCCTCCGGCGACGGCGATGCACTCACCCTGCCGCCCGCCATCGATCCCGCGGAGCGCGACGCGCTTCTGACGCAACTCGTTGCGGCCTTCACCGACGACCACGGCCACCCCATTGCGCAGTCGGCGGCGCAGGCGCTGAAACTCGCGCGCGAACTCGGCCGCCTGCTCGACGAACTCGCCATCGAGGGCGTCTCGTTCTCGCAACTCGAAGGGCTGGTCGAAGGCAACTTCGCGAGCCACTGGCAGCGCACGCTGAGATTTCTCGCCATCGTCGGCGAACACTGGCCGCAGATGCTCGCGGCGCGCGGGCAGATCGACGCCATCGAGCGGCGCACCCTGGCGATCCGCAACCAGGCTAACCGATGGCGCACACGACCGCCGCAAATGCCCGTGATCGCGGCGGGCTCGACCGGCTCGCAGCCTGCGACGCGCGACCTTCTCGCGGCCATCGCCGAACTGCCGCAGGGTGCGGTCGTCCTGCCAGGCCTCGACCAGGACATGGACGAGGCAAGCTGGGAGGCTCTCGATCCATCGCATCCGCAATACGGCCTGCGCGAACTGCTGACCGCGCTGGGCCGCACCCGCGCCGACGTCCAGGAGTGGCCCGGCGCCGCGAGCGGCTCGGCCCGGCATTTCCTCATCACCGAGCTGATGCGGCCGGCGGAGACCAGCGACGCCTGGGTCAAGCCTGAGCCCGCGTCGCTCGAGCATGTGACCCGCGCCGATTGCGCCACGCCGCACCAGGAGGCGCTGGTCGTGGCGCTGGCCCTGCGCAGCGTTCTCGACACGCCAGGACGCACGGCGGCTCTCGTCACACCCGACCGCGGGCTGGCGCGACGCGTCGCTGCCGAACTGAAGCGCTGGCGGATCGACATCGACGATTCGGCCGGCACGCCCCTGGTGGACACGCCGTCCGCCGCGCTCCTGCATGCGCTGATCGCCGTGGTCGACGCGGGCTTTGCACCGGTCGAGTTGCTGGCGCTCCTCAAGCATCCTCTCTGCACCCTGGGGCTGGACCGCGCCTCCATCCTCGATGCGACGCGGCGACTCGACCGCAAGGGCCTGCGCGGCCTCAAGCCGGCGCCGGGTTTGCCGTCGATCCGAGCCCGCGTGGACGAAGCGAAGTTCGGCGATCCCGGCGACCGCGCCGCCGTGAAGGCGCTGCTCGACCGGCTCGACCAAGCCACCCAGTCGCTCGTCGAGCTGATGCACGGCAAGGCCGAGCCCGATGCGCTGCTCGCCGCCACCATCGCCGCCGCCGAGAAGATCTCGCCGCCCGAGACGTTGTGGTCGGGCGAAGCGGGCAGCGCCCTGGCAGACGTATTGGGGCGCCTGCGCACCGCCTGGGCGAACCATCCCGCGATCGCATCGGGCGAATGGCCCGGCCTGTTCGCGGCCATGCTGGAGCCGGAGACGATCCGCCCGGCCTTCGGACGTCACCCGCGCCTGTCGATCTGGGGACCGCTCGAAGCCCGCCTGCAGCGCGCCGACCTGCTGGTCCTCGGCGGCCTCAACGACGGCACCTGGCCGCCCGCCGTCGAGACCGGCCCGTGGATCAATCGCCCGATGCGTGCCGAACTCGGTCTGCAGCAGCCCGAGCGCCGGATCGGCCTGTCGGCGCATGATTTCGTGGCCGCCCTCGGCGCCGAACGGGTCCTTCTGACGCGCGCGGAACGCGAGGGTGGTGCGCCCACCGTGCCGTCGCGCTGGCTGGCGCGCCTCGATGCGCTGTTCGGCTACGAGCCCGGCAGTACCGCGCCGGTGCCGGAATACATCCAGCGCGGCCGGCGCAGCTTCATCGCCTGGGCCGAGGCGATCGACCGGCCCGACATCTACGCACCTTGGCCGCGGCCCGAGCCGCGTCCACCCGTCGAAGCGCGGCCGACGCGGCTCTCGGTTTCGAGCGTCGAGCAATGGCGGCGCGATCCCTACGGCCTGTATGCCCGGCGAATCCTGAGGCTCGAGGCACTCGATCCGCTGGAAGCCGAACTGGGCGCCGCCGACCGCGGCAATGCCCTGCATAAAGCACTCGACGAGTTCCTGAGCCTGCATCCGTCCGGCGTCCTTCCGCCCGATGCCGTGCGCGAGTTCGAAGGGCTCGGCGAAAAGCATCTCGCCGAACTGCTGACGGCCCCGGCGGAGCGCGCCTTCTGGTGGCCGCGCTTCCAGCGCCTCGCGCGCTGGTTCGTCGCCGAGGAGAATGCGCGCCGCAGCACCGGCACCAGGCTTCTAACGAGCGAAAGCAATGCCGCGATGACCATCGGACCCGCTTCGCGGCCCCTACGGATCGAGGCGCGCGCGGACCGGGTCGACGAGCTGGAGCGCGGCATCTGGGAAATCATCGACTACAAGACCGGCCGCGTGCCAACCAAGAAGGAACTGGAGGCGCTGTTCGCGCCGCAGCTGCTGCTGGAAGCGGCGATGGCCGAGCGCGGCGGCTTCGAGAAGATCGACGGCAAGGCAAAGACCGTGCGCCTCTCCTACTGGCAGGCCAACGGCCTCGACGACGGCGGCAAGGTGAGCGAGATCGAGGGCTGCGACGAGCTCGTGGCCGAGATGATGGTGCTGGTCGAGAAGATGGCCGATCACTTCGCCAAACCGGGCACCGCCTATCCTGCGCTGCCCTGGCCGGCCCACGGTCCCTACTTCAACGACTACGCCCATCTCGAGCGGATCACCGAATGGTCGACGGCGGGAGGTGGCGAGGAATGAGCGACGTGCTCGACGCCATCGCCCTGGCGACCGACGCGCAGCGGCGCGCCACGACGCCCGATCACTCCGCCTGGGTCGTGGCCAATGCGGGCACGGGCAAGACGAAGGTCCTTACCGACCGCGTGACACGGCTGCTGCTCGAAGGCGTCAAACCCGAACGCATCCTCTGCCTCACCTTCACCAAGGCGGCGGCGGCCGAGATGCGCAACCGCCTCGCCCACCAGCTGGGCCGCTGGGCGCTGGCCGACGAAGCGACGCTCGACGCCGGCATCGCCAAACTGATCGACCGGGCGCCCGATCCCGCACAGCGCGTCGTGGCGCGCCGCCTGTTCGCGCGCGTGCTCGATGCGCCGGGCGGCATCAACATCCTCACCATCCATGCCTTCTGCCAGGCGCTGCTGAAACGCTTCCCGCTGGAGGCAGGCGTCGCACCGGGCTTCGAGATCCTCGACGAGGCCGAGGCTCAGACGATTCTCCGCCGCGTGCAGGACGAGCAGATGGAAGCCCTGGCGCGCAACGACGCGCCGCCGGCGCTGTCCGCCGCGCTGGCTTCCGTCGCCCGCAAGGTCTCGATCGCCGAGTATGCGGAGCTGATGACGCGGCTGCTGAGCGAACGTGCCTGGCTGCTGGCCCAGGTCGCCGACGAGGCCGGTCTCGCGAAGCTCGGCGCGCGGCTCCGCCGGCACCTGAAATGCGAGGGCGCGGCGGCGCTCGACGAAGCCGCGCTGCGCGAGGCGGCGCGGGCCATGGTCGAAGCCGGCGGCAAGACCGATGGGCCGAATGGCGAGAAGATCGCCAGCTGGCTGGACGACGGGCGCGACGATCTCAGTCCGGCCTATCGAAGCGTGTTCTTCACCGACAAGGGCCAGGTGCGCAAGACACTCGCGACCAAGGCGGCGCAGAAGCGTCTGCCCGGCATCGTCGAGAGTCTCCTGGCCGAGGCCGAGCGTCTCGAATGCGCGCGGGGCCAAGCACTTGTCGAGCTGACCCTGGCCCTGCTGCGCCTCGGCCTCGACGTCGCCGGCCGCTACACGCGTGCCAAGCGCCGCCGCGCCGTGCTCGACTATGACGACCTGATCGTGGCGACGCGCCGCCTGCTGGAGACAGCGGAAAGCGCCGCCTGGGTGCTGTTCAAGCTCGATGGCGGCATCGATCACGTGCTGGTCGACGAGGCGCAGGACACCAATCCCGACCAGTGGGAAGTGATCCGGCGGCTCACCGAGGAATTCTTCGTGGGCGAGGGTGCGGTCGGCCGCAGCCGGACCATCTTCGCGGTCGGCGACACCAAGCAGTCGATCTTCGGCTTCCAGCGCGCCGATCCGCGCAAGCTCGAAGAGATGCGCCTCTGGTTCGACGAGCGCAGCCGCATCGCCGACCGGATGTTCGTGCCGGTCGGCCTCAACGTCTCGTTCCGCTCGACACCGGCCGTGCTCGATGCGGTCGACTGGGTGTTCGGCCAGTCCGACGCTGCGCGCGGCGTCGGCGAGGCCGGCACGGTCCGGCACCTGACCAGCCGCAGGAACGAGCCGGGACGGGTCGAGCTGTGGCCCCTGGTCGTCGGCAGCGAGGACGAGGCCGACACGACAGACATCGAAAACATGGGGCGCGGCGCGACGCAGGGGCTGCCGCATGAACGGCTGGCGCGATTGATCGCCGCGCACGCCAAGCACCTGATCGCCACGGAGAGACGCGCGCGCGACGGCGAGAAGCTGCATGCCGGCCACTTCATGGTGCTGGTGCGGCGGCGCAACGAGTTCGTGAATGCGCTGGTGCGGGCGTTGAAGCGCGAGGGCGTCGAGGTCGCGGGTGTCGACCGGCTGAACCTCGGCCAGGAACTCGCGATCCAGGACCTGCTGGCGATGGCCCGCTTCGTCCTGCTGCCGCAGGACGATCTCAATCTCGCGGCCTTGCTGAAGTCGCCGCTGATCGGGCTCGACGAGGACCAGCTCTTCACCCTGGCGTGGAACCGCACCGGCCATCTGTGGCGTGCCCTGCGCGAGCGCGCGAGCGAGGCGCCGTTTGCCGCGGCTTACGCGACACTGGCCGACTGGCTGAAGCGCGCCGACTACGACACGCCCTTCGATTTCTTCGCGCGCGTGCTCGGGCCGGAGGGTGGCCGTCGACGATTGCTCGAGCGGCTCGGCCGCGAGGCCTCCGATCCGATCGACGAGCTGCTGGCGCGCGCGCTGCAGTACCAGGGCATCGAAGGCGGTTCGCTGCAGGGCTTCCTGCGCTGGTTCGAAACCGGCGGCGGCGAGATCAAGCGCGACCTCGACCAGAACCGGCGGCGCGAGTTGCGCATCCTGACCTGCAGGCGCCGATCGTCTACCTGCCCGACACGACGAGGGTGCCGCGCGATTCCGAGCGGCTGCTGGCCGGCGCCGAAGGCGAGGCACGTCTCTGGTTGCCGCGGACCGACGACGCCAACGAAGCGGCCCGCGCCTGGCGAAGCGAAGTGCACCAGCGCGCGCTGGAGGAGCAGAACCGGCTCCTCTACGTCGCCATGACGCGCGCCGAGGACCGGCTCTACGTCGGCGGCTGGGTTGGCTCGAAGAAGCCCGATCGCGGCTGCTGGTACGAGCGCATCGAAGCCGGGCTGCGCGCCAGCAGCGAGGACGAGAACGGCCGTGCCATGGCGCGGCCATTCGACTTCACCGCGCTCGTGGCCGACGGCTGGTCGGGCGATGGTTTCGAGCTGACGAACGAAGGTCATGTCGCCGAAGCCGAGCAGCGCGAACTGCCGATCGCCGACGAGGCGCCGCAGCCTCCCTGGTGGACCGAGCCGGCGCCGGGTGAGCCCGACCCGCCGACACCGCTTGCCCCGTCGCAACCCCTCCCCGACGAGGCCGCAGCCGGGCCGCGGGCCTACAGCCCGCTGCTCGCCGACGATCCAAGGCGCTGGCAGCGCGGCCTGCTGCTGCACGATCTGCTGCGCCATCTTCCCGGGCTGCCGGCCGCGGAGCGTGCCGCCGCCGCCCGCCGTTTCCTCGCGCAGCCCGCGCACGGGCTCGCGGCGGAGGACGTCGAGCACTGGGCCGACGAGGCGCTCGCCGTCACCGAGGCGCCGGCGCACGCCGACCTGTTCGCGCCGGGATCGCGGGCGGAGGTGCCGTTGATCGGCACCCTGCAGACGCCGCGCGGCACCTTCACGGTGAGCGGCCAGGTCGACCGGCTTGCCGTCTCGGACACCGAGGTCCTGATCGTCGACTACAAGACCAACCGGCCCCCGCCGGAATCGGCTGAAGACGTGGCGCTGGTCTATCGCCGCCAGCTCGCGCTGTATCGCGCCCTGCTGCAGCGGATCTATCCCGGCCGCAGGGTGAGAGCCTTCCTGCTCTGGACGGCGGCTCCCCGCCTCATGGAGATCGCCGCAGAAACCCTAGATAAATCAATGCCTTATGCCGCCGCATCTTGACTCGGGGGGCGTGCGTTCCTAGCTTCTGGGCCAAGGGCGGCGCCGGTCCCCTCGACTGGCCTGTAGCGTTTTTGGGAGAATACGTGATGACCATCAAAGCAACCGATGCTTCCTTCGAGGAAGAAGTCCTGAAGTCCGACACGCCCGTCCTCGTCGACTTCTGGGCCGAGTGGTGCGGCCCCTGCCGCATGATCGGCCCCTCGCTCGAGGACATCTCCAAGGAGATGGACGGCAAGCTCAAGGTCGTGAAGATCAACATCGACGAGAACCCGATGGCACCGACGCGCTACGGCGTACGGTCGATCCCGACCCTGCTGCTGTTCAAGAACGGCCAGGTCGCGGCCACCAAGATCGGCGCCGAGCCGAAGCAGAAGCTGGTGAGCTGGATCAATACCGTCGTCTGATCCGATTGCGGTTCAGCCGTTGCGGACGAGGACCTCGCCCGCAAGGTAGAGCGAGCCGCAGATGAGAATGCGCATCGGCGCGGGCTGGGTGGCCAACAGGTCTTCCAGTGCCGCGCCGATGTCGTTTGCGGGCACGCATTCGAGCCCGACATCGGACGCCCGCGCGCAGGCTTCCTGAGGCGTGTAGGCGGCATGTCCCTCGGGAAACGGCACCGCGCGCGCCGCCGCGGCATAGCGCGCCAGCGGCCGCAGGAAGCCCGACGCATCCTTGGTCGTCTGCATGGCGAAGACGAGATAGAGCGGCAGCGCCGCCGGCTCCTTCGCCCACTCCGCCGCCATGCGGCCGAGCACGATGCCGCAATCCTCGTTGTGGCCGCCGTCGAGCCAGAGCTCGCATCCGGGGGGCAACGAGTCCGGCAGTGGCCCTTTCGTGAGACGCTGCAGCCGCGCCGGCCACTCGACGGAGCCTAGCCCCTTGCGGATCGCGGTGTCGTCGATGTCGAAGCGCGCGGCCCGCAGGCGCTCGATGCAGGCTACGGCGGTCGCGGCATTGTCGATCTGATGGGCGCCCACCAGTGCGGGGTTGGGCAGGTCGAGCGCGAGGAGATCGCTTTCGTAGCGGAAACCCGAGTCCCGCGGCGTCACCTGCCACTCGCGCCCCATCCGGAACAGCGGGGCCGCGAGCTTGGCCGCCTCGGTCTCGATCACCTGCGCGCTGACCTCGCGCTGACGGCCGATCACGGCGGGCGTCGCGCGCTTCAGGATGCCGGCCTTCTCCCAGGCGATGCCTTCGAGCTTGTCGCCGAGGAAGCCCGTATGGTCGTAGCCGACGGGGGTGATCGCCGACAAAGCCGGCTCGATCACGTTGGTGCTGTCGAAGCGGCCGCCCATGCCGACCTCGATGATGCCGAGGTCGGCCGGCACGCGCGAAAAGGCCAGGTAGGCGAGTGCGGTGGTGATGTCGAAGAAGGAGATTGGCGTATCGCCGTTCGCCTCCTCGCACTCGGTCAGCATCGTGTCGAGTTCGTGGTCTCCGATCAGCTGGCCGGCGATGCGGATACGCTCGTTGAAGCGCACGAGATGCGGTGAGGTATAAACGTGCACGCGATAGCCGGCGGCTTCGGCGATGGCGCGCAGATAGGCGACCAGGGAGCCCTTGCCGTTGGTGCCGGCGACATGGATCAGCGGCGGCAGTTTCCGCTCCGGCGATCCCAGCCGCAGCAGCAGTCGCTCGATCCGCTCCAACCCGAGGGTGATGACCCTCGGATGGTGGCTCATCAGGCGTTGAACGATCGGATCGTTCGCGGTCACGTCAGCGACCGGTCTCCGCGAGGGCGCGGCTCTCGACGATCAGCGGATCCATGAAGAGCGAGACCATGCGGATCAGCGTCTCGCGCAGTCTGTGGCGGTGCACGACGGCATCGACCATGCCGTGCTCCAGCAGGTACTCCGAGCGCTGGAACCCTTCGGGCAGCTCCTGGCGGATCGTGTCCTGGATGACGCGCGGGCCGGCGAACCCGATGATGGCGTCGGGCTCGGCGATGTGGACGTCGCCCAGCATGGCGAACGAGGCCGAGACGCCGCCGGTCGTCGGATCGGTCAGCACGACGATATAGGGCAGCCCCGCCTGCTTGACCTTGCGCACCGCGATCGTGGTGCGCGTGAGCTGCATCAGCGAGAGAATGCCCTCCTGCATCCGCGCGCCGCCCGAGGCGGAAAAGACGATCAGTGGCGCCCCGCGCGCGACGGCGAGGTCGGCGGCCATCACCAGCCCCTCGCCTACGGCGGTGCCCATCGAGCCCCCCATGAAGCCGAAGTCGAGCAGTGCCACGACAGAGAGGCGATTGCCCATCAGGCCGCTCGCCACCACCAGCGCGTCGGTCGTGCCCTCGGCCTTGGCCTGGGCCTCCTTCAGGCGCGCGTCATAGCGCTTGGTGTCGCGGAACTTCAGCGGATCGGCGTTCACGCGGGGCAGCGGATGCAGCTCGTACTTGCCCTCGTCGAACAGGAACGGCAGCCGCTTCATCGGACGCAGCCGCATATGGTGGCCGCAATGGCTGCAGACTTCCTGGTTGGCCTCCCAATCGCGCGTGAACAGCATCTGTTCGCACTTGGGGCACTTCACCCACAGATTGTCCGGCGCTTCCTTGCGGGCGACCAGCGCACGCAGCTTGGGGCGGACGAAATTGGTCAGCCAGTTCATGGGCGCGGTATCGCACGAATGAGCGGACGGGCCAAGGTCAGCGCCAGAACCCGCTATAGGGCGCCGAGAAGTCCGAAGGTTTCTTCACGACGCAGAAGGATTTCCGGGCCTGGTAATCGGCGCACAGTCTCTGCGCCGCCTCGGGCTGGAGATCGGCGATGATGGCCGCCTGCTTCGTGACCTTATTGGAGGTGACGGGCAGGATGTACTCTCTGCCGGGGTGGGCGACGCCCATCGACATCAGCCTGGCCTGTCCGGCATCGAACGCATTCTTCGCCGTCCTCCAGTCGCCGAACGTCCCGAGCCACACCGCATCCCCCGGCATGTCGTAGCGGATGCCGCCGCATTCGCCGTAGGGCAGCACCGTCACCGGGCCGCCCTCGCCGTTGCGCAGCTGCCAGACCTTCTGGCGATTGCCGCCGGTCTTGAGCGCGTAGGCCTCGTCGAACAGGCGGACGAGGAATTCGTCGCGCAGGTCGGCGCGGCGGAAACCGAAGGCGACGGCGACCAGCCGCCTTCCGTCGCGCACCGCGCTTCCCACGATGTTGAAGCCCGAGGCGCAGATGAAGCCGGTCTTCAGGCCATCGGCATAGGGCGAATAGAGGTCCATGAACTTGATGCCGGGCCCGATCCGCTGCTTGCCCAGCATGAACTCCTTGGTGCGGAAGTAGCCGTAATACTGCGGGAAATCCTTGATCAGCGCCAAAGCGAGCATCGCCATGTCGCGCGCCGTCGTGGTCTGCGCAGGGTCGGGCCAGCCATTGGCGTTGCGGAAGGTCGTGGCGGTCATTCCCAGACGCCGCGCGGTGTCGGTCATGCGCTGGGCGAAGGCAGGCTCCGAACCGGTCAGAAGCTCGCCGAAGGCCGTGGCGACATCGTTGGCCGAGCGGGCGACCAGAGCCTGGATCCCCTGCTCGACGGTGATGCCTTGCCCCGGCGTCACGCCCAGCTTGGAGGCCGGCTTGTTGCGGGCATTCTCCGAGAAGGGAAGCGTCGTGGCGAGCGTCAGGCGGCCGGCCTTCAACTCCTCGAAGACGATGTAGATCGTCATCATCTTGGTGAGCGATGCGGGATACCAGAGTGCGCCGGCATTGCGGTCCAGCAGGGTCTCGCCGGTCGCCACATCGACCACGACATACGGGCCCGCCGGGACGGGGCCGGAGGGCGAGGCCACGGGGGAGATCTGGGCCCGCGCCGGGGCCAGCGACAGGGCGAACAGGCCCAAGATACACAGCAGGAGACGCACGTTCATTGCCATCGATGCCGGAAGGAACCGCAGCATACGCCCTTCCAACCGCCCGCGGGAGGCATTAGATCGGAGGGATGCTCAAGGTCATGATCGCCCCCGTCACCCCGTTCCAGCAGAACTGCTCCATCGTCTGGTGCGACGAGACCATGGAAGGCACCGCCGTCGACCCGGGCGGCGACTTCGACATGCTGCGCCAGGCGATCGACCAGCAGGGCATCAAGGTGACCAAGGTGCTGCTCACGCACGGCCATGTCGACCATGCCTCGGCCGCCGGCACCATGGCCGAGCATTACGGCGTGAAGATCGAGGGCCCGCACGAGGACGACCTGTTCCTGATCGAGGGCCTGCCGGAGTCGGGGAAGAAGTACAATTTCCCGGTCTACAAGCCGTTCGTGCCCGACCGCTGGCTGACCCATGGCGAGACGGTGAGCCTCGGCAACGTGACGTTCGACGTGGTGCACTGCCCCGGCCACACGCCGGGCCATGTCGTGTTCGTGAACAGGCCGGCGAAGGTCGCCTTCGTGGGCGACGTGTTGTTCCGGGGTTCGATCGGCCGCACGGATTTTCCGCGCGGCAACCACGACCAGCTCCTCGATTCGATCCGGCACCGCCTGTGGCCGTTCGGCGACGACATCACCTTCGTCCCCGGCCACGGCCAGACCTCGACCTTCGGCTGGGAACGCAAGACCAACCCCTACGTCGCCGATCTCAATTTCGAGGATTAT